>PPYE01585469.1_pt1 | contig 17968 bp, 22 predicted proteins | sample 1559881 | NCBI WGS metagenome assembly PPYE01 (sample SAMN08240022, study PRJNA423297) | Human gut metagenome, whole genome shotgun sequencing project. | reverse complement strand
CACGTTCTACATTGCTTAAAAAATTAAATGCAGGTGATCAGAATGGCGCTTGTGAAGAAATGAAACGCTGGGTTTATGCGGGTGGAAAGGTGTGGCGAGGGTTGGTCAGTCGTAGAGAGGCGGAGTCAGCACTATGTCATGGAAACCTTTAATCATCATTGTCGGTTTTATCCTCGTATTACTTATCACGGTTGCTGGTGGCATTTATCTCTCGATTGATAATTCATGTATTAACGATAAAGCAAGTTTAGACAAGCGTTGTCAGATAGCTATATCACATCACAGGTACTAATTATGAAGCATTGGAAATTCTACACTGTCATTGTGATGGTGGGGATTGTTGCTGGTGGTTGTGCGCTGATTAATGCACAAGCGAAAAGAATTAACACGCTGACAGAAAACAATAAAGAACTGACTACCGCACTCAAAGAGCAGAAGGATATCAATACTGACTATCAAGCACGCATAGAGCGACTAAATCAACTTGATACAAGGCACACACAGGAGCTTGTTAATGCAAAGAATGAAATTAGTCGCTTGCGTGATATTAGTGAGCGTAATCCTGAGCGGGTGTACATCAAAGCCGAGTGTCCAAAGAGCACCAGTAATCCCACCACCAGCATGGATGATGCAATCACCGCCCGACCTACTGACACCGCTATCCGAAATTATTGGTTACTCAGAGAGCGAATTACACAGTCAGAGCAAATGATATTAGGATTACAAGATTACATTAGGCAGGAGTGTTCACAGTGAATGATTATTAAATGGAAAAATTTGGATGGTATCGCTGTACTCTTAAATCTAAAATAACTAGATATTTAAAATGAAACGCTCCGTTAGGAGCGTAAAAGAATAAGAGTTTATTATAATTCATCAATAACTATCTGATCTCTATTGGCTAATGCCAACGCGTTAGATAAATAACTATCTAATACAGGTAATTTTTCACATACTTTAAGAATTGCATGCTCTCTATTTTGAATCAATGCTCTTGTCATACGCTGATAGCATGTGGTGAAGCTTTCATTTTCTTCTATTTCACGGTGGATATATATTAGATTTAATATTTTTACAGCATTATTTTCATCTATTTCATTCAATATATCGGTTAGTCTAGTTCTATATTCATTGTCTTCAAATATACGTGATACATCGGGATGTGTGATATCAGGGAGATCTTGGTGGTTATGATTATAGTCACGAGACACTGTTCTTATTGCCTCTATCGCTTCATGTAAATTCATTATTATTCCCTTGATTAATTGTAAGGAATATTGATGTTATATGATAAATAAAATTTATCAATGGTAAAGAAATGCAATACATCAATAGATTTGTGTAATTCTACAAACGTCATTCATTGAGTGGCGTTGATAGAGTTTATTTAGATAGCCATCAGTTAATCGCTGGTGGCTTTTTTATTGGAGAGGACCATGTCAGATAAAAAAGAGATAGGCGAGTTGATCTACAAAGTCTCAGTGGATACGTCAGACCTAGATAGGTTAGAAGAACAACTCACTCGCATCAAGCAACTGATGCAAGATGTGGGTGTGAGGCCTAAATCAATTCCACAATTCTTCTTTCAAGCTTCGGGTGAATTTTTTATTAAAGATGCCTTTATTAATTCAGCTGAGTTCAAAGGTGTACTTGTTAGTAATAAGTCAGAGCAGGGCGTTAATGCTCAACTAGCAGATTTACGTATGCGAGCGGATCGACAAGATAATGATATAGCTGAACTCATTAGATTAAGACAGGCAGATCAACAGGCATGGTCTGAGGCTATTAATCGAACATGGTGCAGTCAGAGATAAAAAATGAAAAAACGCAATGTCTATGGTGGTCGATGGGCAAAGGTGAGGTTAGCTTTTCTTAATGAGAACCCGCTCTGTGTTATGTGTCAAGAGCAAGGTCGTATTACTGCAGCTACTGTCGTTGACCACATTATTCCGCATCGACTTAGAGATGCAATTCAATCTGGTGATAAGGCGCTCATCACAAAAGCACAAACCTTATTCTGGGATAAGAAGAACTTTCAAAGCTTATGTGACCCTCACCACAACTCAACAAAACAACGAATGGAAAAGAGTGGCAAGGTTGTCGGTTGTAATGCTGATGGCATTCCTCTTGATCCTAATTCTCACTGGAACAAATAAAGTAATATCAGTTGTAATTATAACGATAGGGGCGGGTAAAAAGTTCAAATCTTTTTGCTTTGATTACCTAGCCCCGTCATTTGTGTGCACAACCGCGAAATGAAAAGTTTTTTTCTGGGAGGTTCCGATGGCAGGAAGACGCCCGAAACCGACCCACTTGAAGGTGGTCACCGGTAATCCGGGAAAACGAAAACTTAACGATAAAGAACCCCAACCTAAACGTGAAATACCAAGCCCACCTGAACATTTAACTGATTGGGGAAAAATGGCGTGGGCTAAATTAACCTTATTGCTCGATGGTATGGGTGTTTTAACTGTGGCCGATACACTGGCATTAGAACGGCTGTGTGATATTTATGCCGATATTCTTCAGTTGCGAGACACCATTGCTATTGAAGGTCGGACATATACAACAAAAACCCAATTAGGGGATTTTTTAATTAAAGCGAATCCCGCAGTGTCCATGCTGGCTGATGCGGATCGACGTTTCAAAAGTTATTTAGTCGAGTTTGGTTTAACACCAGCATCTCGCTCAAAGGTGAAAGTAGATGGTGGAGAAGAAGAGGAAGACCCACTCAACCAATACTTCGGTTGATCCTGCAACTCAATATGCTCAAGACGTTAATAGTGGAAAGGTGTTAGCCGGTCCCGATATCAGAAATTCCTGTGCAAGACACCTCAAAGATTTAAATGAAGCTAAAAAGCGCGGTTTAGTATGGGATGTTGATGCTGTACAGCGCGCCATTGGATTCTTTGCAAAGGTGTTAAAGCTTAATGGTGGTGAGCATGAAGGAAAGCCATTTATCCTATTGCCTTGGCAATGTTTTGTTATCGGCTCCATCTTTGGGTGGAAAATGGAAGATGGTACACGTCGATTTCGTATGGTGTATGTTGAATCAGGTAAAGGATCAGGCAAGTCACCATTAGCTGGTGGGGTTGGTCTTTATTGTTTAGTTGCTGATGGTGAGCCTCGTGCTGAAGTTTATGCTGCAGCAACAAAAAAAGATCAGGCCATGATTCTATTTCGTGATGCAGTAGCAATGGTTGATCAGTCACCAGCGCTTAGTCAGCGTATTACTAAATCAGGCGGTGCAGGTAAAGAGTGGAATTTGGCTTTTTTAAAGACAGGTTCATTCTTTAGACCAATTAGTTCTGATGATGGGCAATCAGGCCCTCGACCACACTGCGCCCTTATCGACGAAATTCATGAGCATCGAAATAACACTGCTGTTGAAATGATGCGTGCCGGTACAAAAGGTAGGCGACAGGCACTGATATTCATGATCACAAACAGTGGTCATGATAAAACCAGTGTGTGTTATGACTATCATGAATACGGACGAAAAGTCGCCGAAGGCACTATTGAAGATGATAGTTTCTTTTCTTATATCTGTTCTCTTGATGAAGGCGATGACCCATTTAAAGATGAATCATGTTGGGGTAAGGCAAATCCTTCTCTAGGTTATACCTTCACGGATCGCTATTTACGAGAACAAGTCACACAAGCCCAAGGCATGCCAGCAAAAGAAAGCATTGTTCGTCGTCTTAACTTTTGCCAGTGGGTGGATGCTGATAATCCATGGATTAATGGTGACACATGGATGAATCGAGAGAAGCTCTTTACTTTGGAAGATCTACAGGGTGAGGAATGTTACGGTGGATTAGACTTATCAGGAACACGAGATTTAACTGCACTAGCGCTTTATTTTCCTCGGATCAAACACCTATATGTTGAATTTTGGACACCTAAAGACACTTTATTGGAAAGAGCTAAAACTGACAGGGTTCCTTATGATGCTTGGGTTAGGCAAGGCTTTATTCATACAACACCGGGTAAAGCAGTTAAATATGAATTTGTTGCAGAGCGTCTATCTGAAATAACTCATTACGTGAATTTACTTGCAATTGGGTTTGACCAATATCGCATTAAATATCTCGAGCCTGAATTAGATGAAGCCTCAGTAACGGTACCTCTTATTCCTCATGGGCAGGGATATTACAAAGCTAAGGATTCAGGATTATGGATGCCTCACTCAATCGAATTATTTGAGGGTCTCATAGATGATGAAGAAATCGTTATTCATGCTAACCCTTGCTTGAGATGGAATGCCGCTTCTGCTGTTTTAGAGGCAGATCAAAAAGAAAATCGTATTTTTGCTAAAAAGAAAAGTACCGGTCGAATTGATGGTGTTGTTGCATCAGCCATGGCAATTGGTACAGCGGAAGGCGAAGTTGATGATGATGGTGATATTGAAGGATTCTTTGATGATCCAATTATAGTGGGGATTTAGATGGGTACATTAAAAAAACCAGGGAGAGTGAAGTCCGCCATTCTTAATTGGATGGGTATCCCTATTAGTTTAACGGACGGTACATTTTGGGGGGAGTGGTCAGGAAAGAGTAGTAGTGGTAAGACCGTGACGGCAGATAATGCCTTACAACTGTCAGCTGTTTGGTCTTGTGTTCGATTGCTCAGTGAATCCATTTCAACGTTACCGCTTAAAATCTATAAAACAAATATAGATGGCTCTCGTGAACTAGCTAAGCAGCATCCTGCCTATACAGTGTTGTGCCGAAGACCAAATTCAGAAATGACACCTTCTCGATTCATGTTAATGGTTGTTGCCAGCTTATGCTTAAGAGGAAATGCCTTTATTGAGAAGTTATATATTGGATCTAAATTAGTCTCCCTTAATCCATTACTACCGCAATATATGGTAGTAAAGCGCTTAGATAATGGACGATTAGAATATATTTACACTGATTCAAAATCAGGTAAGAGAGTTATTCATGATAAAAATATAATGCATATCAGAGGGTTTGGTATGGATGGTGTTTGTGGAATGATCCCTATTCAAGTAGGAAGAGATGTTATTGGTACGGCACTATCAACGGATGAAGCTGCAGGAAAGGTTTTTGAAAATGGGTTACAAACCAGTGGGTTGCTCACGTCAAAAACAGCATTAAAGCCAGATCAAAGAGAGCGCTTAAGAAAACATTTGACGACTTTTTCTGGCTCAAAAAATGCTGGGAAAGTAATGATACTTGAGGCAGATTTATCTTTTCAAAATGTAACGATGAATCCTGAAACAGCTCAGCTTTTGCAAAGTCGAGGATACAGTATTGAGGAAATTTGCCGTTGGTTTCGCGTTCCTCCCTTTATGGTGGGGCATGCTGATAAGCAAAGTAGTTGGGCATCAAGTGTAGAGGGAATGAATATGCAATTCCTCACTAACACACTTAGACCTCTATTGGTTAATATTGAACAAGAAATCAATCGATGCCTACTTGATAGTGACGACGATTATTATGCTGAATTCTCTGTTGAAGGTTTATTACGGGCTGACAGTGCAGGGCGTTCCGCTTACTACACAACGGCATTACAAAATGGTTGGATGAGTCGAAATGATGTGAGACGGCTAGAAAATTTACCGCCGATTGAGGGTGGTGATATTTATACCGTTCAACTTAATTTAACACCCCTTGATCAGCTCGGGCAAGAAGCCTCTAGTAATGGAGCTGAAAAACTTAAAGCGCAGATCACCAACTGGTTGTTTCCTGAAGGTAATCCCATAGCCCCACACTCTCAAAAAAATCAACCTCACTCTGAGGAGTAAATTTATGAAAAAAAGTCATTTGCCAGTTGCGCTGGAGGATCGCCCCTGCGCATCGATTAGCTACGAGCTTAAACCTAGAGCGCTGGATAAATGGAATAGCAGTATTCGTGCATCAAGTACAGATAATACCATCTCAATATTAGATGTGATTGGTGAAGATTATTGGGGAGAGGGGGTTACTGCAAAACGTATTTCTGCCGCACTTCGCGCCATTGGAAATAACGATGTGGTTGTCAATATCAATAGTCCAGGTGGCGATATGTTTGAAGGGTTAGCCATTTATAACTTACTTCGTTCTCACAGTGGAAAAGTGACCGTCAATATTTTAGGTATTGCCGCTTCCGCTGCATCTATTATTGCAATGGCTGGTGATGAAGTTCAAATGGGCCGAGGTGCCTTTTTGATGATCCATAACTGCTGGGCTGTCGGTGTAGGTAATCGGCATGATTTTGCAAAATTAGCTAATGATCTCGCCCCTTTTGATACGTCGATGGCAGATATCTATGTGGCACGTAGTGGACAATCTAATGAAGTTGTAAGTCAGATGATGGACGACGAAACCTATATTGGTGCGAGTGAAGCGATCGAGAAAGGCTTTGCTGATAATTTGCTTACTGCAGATATTGTTGATGATGGTGATGAAAGCCCGCAAGCTGCCATTCGTAAATTAGATGCGTTACTTGCTAAGGCGAACACTTCTCGCTCTGAGCGTAGAAAACTTATTAGTGCTTTAACACGAAGTATGCCGAGCGCTACTTCCAATCCTCACGGTACGCCAAGCGCTACCTCTGAAATTAATCCTGAAACTCTTTCTGAATTGGAAAAGGCGGTAAATGCCTTCGCCACAGCTAACTAATCGGAGACATTATGTCTGATACAAATGAATTATTAAAAAATCTATCGGCAAAAATTGAAGAAGCCAATGGCAAATTTAATGCTAAAGCCGAAGAAGCCTTAAAAGAAGCGCAAAAAGTCGGTAGTTTAAGCACCGAAACTAAAGCAGCGGTAGATAAGATGGCAACCGAACTGAATGCATTGCGTGAATCTGAAAAAACACTCAAAGCTTCATTAGGTGAATTAGAGCAACATGTAGCACAAATGCCACTGAATAATGCGGTTCAGGCAGCCAAAACAATTGGTCAACAAGTCATTTCTGCAGATGCACTGAAAGAAATTAACTCTAGCATTCAATCAAGTAAGCGCATTTCTATTCCAGTGCAAGCTGCATTAACTTCAACTGGTGTGGCTGAAGGTGTTGTTGAACCTCAGCGCTTACCTGGTATTGATGTTGCGCCAAAACAGCGTTTATTTATCCGAGATCTGATTGCACCAGGCAAAACTACTTCACCGGCTATTTTCTGGGTTCAGCAAACGGGCTTTACGAATAAAGCTTCTGTGGTACCAGAAAATACCACTAAGCCTTACAGTGACATTGAGTTTGCAACCAAAATCACACCAGTAACCACTATTGCTCATATGTTCAAGGCATCTAAACAAATCCTAGATGATTTTGCACAACTGCAGTCTTTAGTCGATGCTGAAATGCGTTATGGCTTGAAGTTTGTTGAAGAGCAAGAAATCTTGTTTGGTGACGGATCTGGTGCTCACTTACATGGCATCATTCCTCAAGCCTCTAAATATAAACCTGAATTTAGCGTCGAAAAGCAAAGTGGCATTGATGATTTACGCCTGGCAATGCTACAAGCTCAATTAGCTCGACTGCCTGCCACAGGACATGTTTTGCATTTTATTGATTGGGCGAAAATTGAATTAACCAAAGACTCATTAGGACGTTACATTCTTGCTAACCCATCCGCATTAGTTGGCCCAACTTTATGGGGTCTGCCTGTTGTTGCTACTGAATCAACGGCCTTTAAAGGCAAATTCTTAACAGGGGCATTTAACGCGGGGGCGCAGTTATTCGATCGTGAAGAAACCAATGTGGTGATTTCTACGGAAAACACTGACGATTTTGAGAAAAACATGATCTCAATTCGTTGCGAGGAGCGTTTGGCGTTGGCAGTAAAACGTCCGGAAGCCTTTGTTTACGGTGATTTCACCGTGCCTACATCAGGGGAATAATCGATAGAGCGGTCTTCATGACCGCTTTTTCTTTGGGGGCAACATGAAGCTAATTATATTACGAGCCATTTATTTTGGTGGTGTCGTTGTTACTGAGGGGAAAGAGATTGAAACCTTAGAACAACATGGGCGTGAGTTAATTCAAAAAGGCTATGCAAAAGAAAAGGAAGTTGTACATCCTGCTATTGAGCCTGAGCCTGAGCCTGAGCCTGAGCCTAAAAAAAACACCAAGGCTAAAAAGGAGAAATAATGCTTTCTCTGGAATTAGTAAAACAACATTGCAATATTGATCCTGATTTTACGGATGATGATAAATTGTTGACTCTTTATACCAACTCTGCAGTGAAGTTTGTCGAGAACTACACTCGCAGGACGCTTTATGAAAAGGAAGAATCGGAAGGATACAAAGAAGATGCCGATCATCTATTGCTGACAGATGATGTTTCTGCTGCCATGTTGCTACTTATAGGGCAGTGGTATGAAAATCGCGAAGGTGTGATCTCAGGGCGCTCTTTTTCAACTCAACCATTTGCGGTGGAAGCGTTATTGCAGCCTTATCGAATTTACGGTGTGTAGGAGGTTGCATGCAGGCAGGAAAATTACGGCATGTCATCAAAATACAGAAACCAGTATTAGCACCCGGTGCCATTAGCGGTAACGAAGTGATCTGGGAAGATTTCTTACCTAAGGTACGCGCGTCTATTGCACCTTATCAAGGGCGTGAATACTTTCAGGCACAGCAAGTCCAAAGCGAAGCCAGTACACGTATTGTGATCCGTTACGTATCAGGAATAAATACATCAATGCGTATCGTTTATGGTGAAAGGATATTCAATATCATCTCAATTATTGATCCAAAAGAACAACACAGAGAACTACAACTGATGTGTAAAGAAGGAGTCAATGATGGGTGAAATTAAAATCAGTGGATTGCCTGAAATACAGCGAAAAATGCAAGACGTTGCTCGAAAAGTTAGAAACCGTAGCGCACGCAAGGCAATGAATGCAGGGGCATCTACTTTGAAGAAGGAAATCAAGAACCGTGTTCCCATTTTAAAAGAAGAGGTTCCTCATCGGCGCAAAGGGACGATTAAACGTAATATTCGTTCCAAAACAAAAGTACGGCGTAATGGACAAATCAAAACCCGTATTTGGGTAAAGTCTTTGCCGGGCAAAAAAATCACTGCATTCAAACAAGCGACAGGGAAAAACGCTGCATTGAACCCAAATGATCCCTTTTATTGGTGGTTTGTTGAGTTTGGCACTTCAAAGATGCCGGCTCAACCTTTTATGAGACCGGGTTTTGAGGCTAAAAAAGAAACTACCGCAAAAGTGATTGTTCAAACGTTAAAAGAGGAAATTGAGAAAACAAGGTAACAATATGATTTATCAATTAAAGGAAGCCCTTTCACCGCTCGTCGATGGAAGGGTTTTTTTTCAGGTATTGCCTGAAGGTAAATTGGTTTACCCCACTATAGTGATCCAATTTTCCAGTATCACACCAAATAATGCGCTTGCTGAGATGGATCTCGATGATTATCGTGTCCAGCTCGATGTGTACGATCCAAACCCACAAAACCTAACAACAATGCGTAAGAAAATAAACTCAATTATGGTTGAAAGCATTCCTTTTTCTCAGCGCATTAACACCTTTTTCGGATATGAACCAGATGTCAAATTACATCGGCTCATTTTGGAATTTATTATCTCATCAGATAAATAGGATATTAATATGGCAAAGCCAAAAAATCATAAAGCAACCCCATTCCTTGGCACAAAGCTATTTGTTCAAACAGGGTTGGGTGAAGAGGTGAGCATTACTGCTGCGACACTCTCTCCTGCCACACTCACAATTGAAGGGAGTAAATTAAAAGCTGACGACATGATTGTGTTATCAGGTTTAGGTGAACTCGATGGACGTTTTCCTGTCGCCAGTGTTGAAGGTGATAAGGTGACGTTGTGTGATGAAGTGGATTGGAGCGAGAAAACATTACCCACCGATTTCACCGAAGCAAAAGCACAACGAATTCAATGGTCAAATAATTTCTGTGCCGTAAAAAGCTTTAGTAAAGATGGTTCAACCACCGAACAAATAGATGTGACAACAATTTGTAGTGACGGAAAAGAATATGAGTCTGGGGACACTGAATACGGCTCAATTAAATTGACGTTCTTCTTGCAGTATAGCTCTAGTGCTGTTCAGCGACTATTGCGTAAATACGAGAATAGCAAAGAAAAATTTGCTGTAAAAATGGTACTCACTCGCGATGAGGGTACCATGTTCTACTTCGGTTCGATCGAGACAGGGATGAATATCGAGGGGAGCGTTGGACAAATGATGGATTCAGGTGTGTCAATTAAGTTATCTGGTCGTGACTATCTAAACGTCCCTTTACCTTCTGTACAAAAAACTAACCTTAGCAAAACGAAATAAGGGTCATTATGTCAAATGCATTATTACGTGAATTAGTATTAAATCAAGCACTTAAAATCACTCCTTTTACCTATCTAGACAATACCTTCTATGTTAAAGAGCTGGATGTTGGCACAATGAATTACATTCAGCGAAAATTACGTCAAATAAAAATGAAGCTTGCAGAAGAACAAGATATTTATTTAGACGAAGAAGATAGTGATCAATTCAATGAAGCAATGAACCGTGTTTATGACGAGTTTGATGTGGCGCGTATGCTCGCCTTTAAACTCTGTGATGAAAAAGGGGAGTTACTCTTTGATGCTGAAAATGAAGAAGATCTAAGAGGGCTTAACCGACTAGGTCAAGGGTTCTCTAATGCTGTTTTTAATGCGGAGGGAGGTAACGGAAAAAACTCACAGACCGACGACAATTCCAAATAATATTGTCGTTGGCATTAGGTAAAACCCTTTCAGAAATAGAACAAATGCCAGAAAGCCACTTATGTGAATACGAGGCCTTTTATCGCAAACAGCCTTTTGGTTTATGGCGAGAAGATTACCGAATGGCGCAAGTGGCCCATCTTTTAGCAATTGCAAATTGCGATCCGAAATCTACCCCACCTCAATTAATTGATTTCATGCCGATGTGGAAGAAAAAGCCCGCAGAAGCTGAAGAGTGGGATAGTGTTACTCAGAATGTTTTAGCTCATCGTTAGCCCCTTAGTGGGGCTTTTATTTTATTGTTTTAAGGAGTTTCTATGGCTGGTGCATTGGGAACATTAAATATTGATTTAACGCTGAACACGGCTAGTTTCACCAATGCAATCAACCGTAGTCAGCATCAAACAGAACGGTTTAATCAAAGTGTTCGTTTGAGTTTGCAATCTATTACTGTTCAACAAGAGCGAATGGCGTCACAGACAGCCAGGTCCGCTATGTCATTTGCTAACTTTGCTAAAGTAGTGACAGGTGCGCTTTCTATTAATCAGGTGATCAATTACGCCGATAGTTGGACCGATCTGCAAAATAGGATGAAATTAGTTACAAACAGCACTGAAGCATTAAATAAAGCAACCAATGATGTCTACACCATTGCCCAAAAAACCTACCAATCGCTCGACGCAACAGCTCAGGTTTATCAGCGTTTTTCAGATAATGCAGAACGCTTAGGTATTAATCAGCAAAAAGTCGCTGAGTTGACTGAAACAGTATCTAAAGCTGTCTCTCTTTCAGGAACGAGTGCAGCTGCTGCAGCGACAGGTTTAACACAATTTGGTCAAGCTTTAGCAGCAGGTCAATTGCGCGGACAAGATTTAAACTCTGTTATTGAGCAAATCCCCGGTTTAGCCCAAGCCATTGCAGAGGGAATGGGGATCAGTATGGGGGAATTAAAACAAAGAGCGCAAGACGGTGAAACCTCGATAGATAAAATTATTGAATCATTAGAACGAGTGAAAGCCTCTGTTGATCAAAAATTTGCTACTAGTGTTACTACTGTTAGCCAATCCTTCACTAATTTACAGTCTGCAATGACGAAGTTTGTTGGTGAGGCAAACCAAAGCACTGGCGCAACTCAACTATTAAATACTGGCTTATCTGTATTATCTAATAATTTTTCTGAAGTAATGAAAGTAGTAGAAGCATTAGCGGTTACGGCTATTGTGATAAAAATAACAAAATGGACTCAAGCTACTTATGCACAAACCACAGCAACAAAATTAAAAGTCCAACAAGACCTGATTGCAGCTAAAGCGACGCAAGCAAAAATGACTGCAGAGTTAGAATTGGCTCGTGTTGAAATGCGCTCTTTGCAAGCGCAACTTCAGTTAGCTCAGACAGAAGCACAGCGCAGTAGTATTAGAATGCGAATGAAAGCGCAATCTTCAATTATTGTGTCAGCCACAAATGCAGAAACGCTAGCGACACAACGATTGAACGCAGCACAAAGAGCTAGTTCAACATTAGGTCGGGGATTTGGGGGAGCACTTGCTTTTCTTGGTGGGCCATTAGGGATCGCGACGGGCTTATTGACTGCAGGTGCAATGGCTTATTATGAATGGCAACAACAAGCAGAGCAATCAAGACAAAAGGCTCTTGAGTATGCTGAATCATTAGATGTTGCAACAGAGTCATTAAATAAACTTAGTGATGCGGAGCGTCAGGCGTCAATAGGTAAATTATTTGATAGTTTTGACGCTCAAATTGAAAAAATAGAAGAGCTAAAGAAAAAACAAGAGGAGTTAAAAAGATCATCGGATTTCGGAGGGGCTAATAAAGGGATATCTTTTTATTATACTGGAGATTATGAGGCGTTTTCAGCGGAGGTAGTGAAAGCTAGAAAAGATGAAATTCAGGTAACTGCTGATCTTGAAGAAAAAAATAGAGAATTAGAAGCTATACGTAAAAAAATGGCATTATTACTTGATGCTGAAGTTCAAAAAAACGGGATGGTTTCGAACGCGTATGCGCTTTATGCAGGTCGAATTTATGATGCATCTGTTAAATCTGATGAACTAATTGGTAAGCTTCATCTACAAGGTTCTGCTTTTGATAATTTAGCGCAATCTATTCGCTCTGCCACTCAAGAACAACAACAGTTTTCAGCTAATTCTTTAATTATAGTATCTGCTGACGCTCAAAAATCAATAGATGCCTCTCTTCGAGCTATTGAGAAAGCCAAAGCTACTGGCGAAGCATTGGCTAAGCTTAATGCAGAGGATGTCCTCGCTAGCAGAAAAGTAACGCCTGATATGCAAGGTTATGATAAAGCGTTACAGGCTGAAATTGATGCTCAACTTACTTTACAATCTAAAAAAATTAAGCCACCCAAAACACCCAAATCAAGCATTGATTATGCTAAGCAGTACACAAAAATTCTTTCTGATTTACAAGAAAAACAAGCCTCATTAATTGCAGATGGACAGAGTATTCAGTTGTATGGCACTACATCTTCATTTAATGAATATAATTCTGCACTTGCTGATATCAAAAAGAATAAAGAAAAATTCGATGCAATATTAAAGATAGACCCAAAGGCAATCGAAACCATTAAAGAAAAAGCCAAAGCGATTGATGATATGGCTCGCGCGAATTCAGTGGCCCAATTTGCTTATGATCGCAATAAAGAAGTTGAGCAAATGCAATTTGAGACTTCATTAATAGGAAAATCAAGGGCGGAACAGGAAAGATTAAATGCTTTGAGGGGAATTGATCTGCTGTATAAGCAAGCCAGTGTGGATTTAGGAGATAAAGAACTCGCAAACTTACAGAACAATGTCGAGCTTACAAAGCAAAAAATCGAGGCTGAATTACAAAAACGGGAGTTAATGAAATTAGATCCAGTAGAAGGACTAAATCAGGGGCTTTCAGATTTTGGTGATTCTGCCACCAATGTGATGGAAAACGTTAAAAATGTAACCGCTAATGCTCTGAATAATATGTCTGATTCTTTAGCTGATTTTGTTTTAACAGGTAAAGGTAGTTTTAAAGACTTTGCGAATGCTGTGATATCAGACATTACTCGAATGGTGATGAAAATGCTGGTTTTCAAAGCGATTGAAGCAGGAACCAGCTTTTTTATGGGAGGTGCTTCTGGCGGTAGTGATGCTGGTGGAGGACCAGGAGGGCTTTTTGCTTATGGCGGATATACAGGACATGGCGGAAAGTTTGAGCCAAAAGGTATTGTTCATGGTGGTGAGTTTGTCTTCACCAAAGAAGCAACTGCAAAATTAGGGATCGGTAATCTTTACCGATTGATGAATTCAACACAAGGTTACGCCTCTGGTGGTTTTGTTGGTTCATTAGCTGGAAAAATGCCATCAGCTCCAGTCACAACATCATCCTCATCAGGAGTTAATATCACAGTAGTGAATCAAATTACTGTAACAGGTAATGGTGACGCAGTACTTGTTCAGGCCATGAAAGAAGCCGCACAACAAGGTACAGATGCTGGTGCACAAAAAGCGAGAGCAATGATATTGCAAGATTTTCAGAGTAATGGTACTGCACGTAGAACGTTAGGAGTGTAGATGAATATTTTAGCATGGCCAGACGATGTATGCCCCATTAATGAGGATTGGCAATTACTCAGCAATAGTAAAACGTTCACTTCACCGTTTAATGGTAGCAGTCAGACTGTTCGTTTTCCGGGGAGCCGTTGGCGCTGTGAGTTAACGTTTAGTAATTTAAGCGAAGAAAAATCACGTAAATTAGAGGCGCTTGTTGCAACACTCGATGGTATGTCAGGAAGAGTGAAAATATCGAGCTGGATCAGAAAAGGGAAAGAAGGGTACGGCACTCCTAAAATTTCCTCAGCGGGGCAGTCTGGTAGTGTTTTACAAACATCAGGCTGGAAGAGAAATATGCGCGTTTTACAGCAAGGTGATCGCCTCACGATAGGGAATGAATTGAAGATGGTTGTAGCCGATGTTGTAAGCGATAACGAAGGACGAGCTGTCATTTCAATTTCTCCCATGCTCAGAACTCCACCTGCATTGAACGAAGAGGTGATCATTAAAGCTCCTTTTGGGGTTTTTCGATTATCAGATAATGAGCAAGGGAAGTTTCAACACCGCCGACTAGGATACTCTAATGTTACTCTTTCTTTTGAGGAGGTGCTGTATTAATGCAATATCATCCATTTTCTGACGGTATGGTAAAAGCAATCAACGAAGGTGCTTATATCGTGCTTGCAGCTCGGCTGGATTTGAAATCAGGTGTAACTTGTGCGCATACCGGTGTTGGTCAACTTGTTATCGCGGGAGAGACTTATTTAGGTGTTGGGAGTCTTGGTGAAATCAGCCAACTTAATGAAAACAAGACAACAAGCCCGCCTCAATTACAACTTAAACTAGCTGGGTTTGATAAGTCCTTAGTCGGTATGGTGATGAATGAACAAAGCAGAGGGAGGGAAGTGCGATTAATGATGGTGGCAATTGGAGAAGACGGCAAGCCACTATTAGCGGAAATATTGTTTGTCGGGCAGATCTCATCAATTAGTGTTGTTTCTGGTGAAGAGAACGCTGTTTGTGTTAATGTTTCTAATCGATTTGAACGATGGTCAATCGGTTTGCCTGACAGATTTACCGATGAATCATGGTCATCTCGAAGACAAGGTGATCGTATCTTTCGCTATGTAGCTCAAATGGCTGAGCGCGCTATTTATTGGGGGAGTAAGAAAGACGCACCTGCATTCATTTATAAGTAATATTTATTTTATTAATTAGGACAAAACATGGATCCATTCTTTATTGTGTACATCATTCTTTTAATAATCTCTATTGTGTTTTGGTTTTTCTTAAATAGAGCCAGTGTTAGAGCCGATAGAGTAGTGGAATTATTAGAAGCTATTGATAAAAAAAACCGCAGGCAAGTTGAATTACTAACGTCATTATTAGAATCAACTTCTATTACACTTAGCAATGAAGAAAAAGAAAAATTGGTCATTGATTACTTTCGTGAAGCACAAGTTATCGGAGATAATATTCTTTCAAGTGATGGTAAGTTAAATGAATCAATGATTATTAAATTTGCTAAATTTGGTAACAAATATATTGAAAGACAAAAATCAAAAGGTGATGACATTAGTGAGGCTATTGATTTATTTACTATGTTGAAAAATGAAAAATTTTCATTATTACCACCTAAAAATAAGAAGATAGCTAACGAATTATTTAAGCAAAATATAAATTTTTAATAGTATTTTATTTTTCTTACAAGCCCACTCCGGTGGGTTTTTGTTTTCTAAGGGGGGGCTTAATGAAGCAACCAAACTGGACACTCCAGTTACCAGAAACCATAAGGGCGGCCATGAGTCGCCCTTTTTCATGGGGTGAATTTGATTGTTGTGTTTTTGCCTCTGAATGTATCAAGGCTCAATGCGGATTTTCTCCAATAAAATCCTTTCTTGGAAAATATAAAACCAAAGCCGAAGCTTTCAACCTTATCAAATCTAAATTTGGCTCACTTGATAGAGCAGTTTCCCGCCACTTTGAATCTATTTCTATTAATTCTGTACAGCGTGGGGATCTTGTCATGTTCAAAGGTGATGATGGTGACAGTATGGCCGTAGTATGGGCGGGTAATTATTGGGGCGTTACTTCTATTGGTGTTAGGCCGGTGCAAATTAACCCTATCAAAGCGTGGAGAGTAGAATAATGGGCGGTAGCGGTGGATTAATTACAAAAGTAGTTGGTGCTGGTTTGATGGTTGCGGGATTGTTCACTGGAGGAACAACTACCGCACTAGGTATCGCATTAATGTCGGCAGGTGTCGCTGTTCAAGTTGCCGGATCTTTAATATTCAAACCCAAAATTCCGTCAATGGATTATCGTGACACTAGCGAACGTAAGCAAATGTTACGCTCTCCCTCAGCTTCAGAAACCGTCATTATTGGTAAAACTATTGCATCAGGTTTGCTGTTTTTTGCAGAAGAAGAGGAAGGTGAGCAGGACGAAAATGAAAAAATAACACTTGCGCTTGCTTTAGCTGGTCATCCTATCGATAGAATAGGGAAGATCTGGCTTGGTGATGATCTTGTTGGGACTTTTGGTGACAAAGCTTCATGGGAGTTACATAACGATAGAAAAGATGCTGATCCCTTTATGCTAGAAAACTGCCCATCATGGGAGAAGGATATGATTGGGCGGGGTATGGCTTGGTTACGTGTAACACTCACGTTTGACCAAGAAAAATTCCCTTACGGCTTGCCCAATGTGAAATGTGAAATTTGGGGTAAAAAACTCTTTGACCCACGTACAGGGGAAACGGAATGGTCGAATAATGGCGCATTAGTTATTCTTGATTATTATAGAGATTATTTAAAGGTTCCTGATAGCGATATTGATTTTGAGAGTTTTAAACAGGCAGCCGATTTATGTGATGAAAGTGTCAGTAATGCTGATGGTGATTCAGAATTGAGGTATACATTAAATGGTGCTTATGATTTAAATGAAAGCCCATCCAGTGTATTGGAGGCAATGCATAAATGTATTAATGCGGAGCCTACATTTACAGCAGGAAAACACGGCATTCAAGTTGGTGCCTATTACGGCCCTGCATTGAAAACCATTACAGAATCACAACTCATTGATACCGTAACTTGTACCCCCGAAACGGGGCTAAAAGATGCCACTAATGCGGTGTATGGTACTTTTATTGATGCAGAGCAACTCTATACCAAGACAGATTTTACACCAGTTATTGTCAATGAATGGATAGAAGAGGATGGTTTAGAAATAAGGGAAAACGTTGACTATCGCTTTGTTACCAGCCCTTATCAAGCTCAGCGATTAGCTCGACAATACTTGCGCAAAAAGAAAGCTGGTAGGCGTGTTCAGCTGACAATGAATTTAGATGGTTATGCGTATCGCCCTGGTGAAGTTGTTATATTAGATTTACCTTCTTTAAATATTAGTGGTCTTGAGTTTCGTATTGCAGAATGGACATTTCATGCTTTAGATGGTGTATCTTTAACACTTGAAGAAGACGGTGCTTATTTATATGAAGATGTGATTGGTAAACCTTTTGTTAGGCCCCCATTCACTAAATTACCCACTGGTGGTGTACCCGCACCGATTAATCTGGCCTTTGTTCCCCTCTCTGTTACGGATATTGTTCAGGGGTATATTTCATGGCAGAACGTGGCATCGGATATTCGCTATAACACGGTTAATATTCTCCAGAATGGAAAGGTTATAC
>PPYE01030594.1_pt1 | contig 17981 bp, 19 predicted proteins | sample 1559881 | NCBI WGS metagenome assembly PPYE01 (sample SAMN08240022, study PRJNA423297) | Human gut metagenome, whole genome shotgun sequencing project. | reverse complement strand
CGGATTGGAGGCGGCATGGGAAGGCATGGAGGCATAAGCGGCTTTATAAGGGTCATAGGAATCATCCAGCTTTTTTGCTAGGTGGGCTGCATCAGATCCGCCAGCGTTTCCAGGCTCAGGAAAAAAAGAGCCGTGGCAAACATACCGATATGCCGCCGGATATAAGTCAGGATCAGATTCATAAAGCTGCCTTTCCGATGCGGCATCTATAGGAGTGTCGTGCGCATCTTATCATAGTTTTTATTTTATATACGGAGAACCGTTCGTGTCAAGAAAGAAACGCACACAAAAAACTGCCGTGTACATAAAAAACTGCCGCTGCGGATCCAGACGAAAGTATTCCGGGCAAATAAAAATATTCCGGACACGCAGTATTATTCCGGACAGGAAGGGATTGCGCGGTCCCGGAAAAAGGGATAGAATCATTTTATAAATAAAAGCCCTGAAATCAGCAGAAAAATATGGTAACTGTAAAGGAAACTGAACGGTTATAAAATAGGTAGGATAGGGCGCTGGGGTCAGGAGAGGCAGCATATGGAAAAACGAAGGGTAAGGATCTGCATAAAGCAGTGAGAAACCGGGGAATGGTGCTGATAGCAATAGGAACGGCCGTGATGGGATTTACGGTCTTTTTTTTGCTGCATATATATCAGAATAAGAATGAAGAAATATTCCGCACATTAATAGAGGAAAATCTGACCTCCACCCATCAGGGACAGGCGTCGGACATCAGGGGAATCATCCGGGATTCAGATGCTCCTCCAGCATGCCGCACATATGCTCCTGATCCTTCATATCCCCTGCAAATTCATATTTTTCGCTCTGATTTGCCCAGATAAAGAGCTGTTCCCATTCATTAAAATTGCCGAAGGCAATCATATGGGCGGCATACAGGCCGCCGGCAAAACGGCTGAGAATTTCACGGATGGTGGAAAGCGCGGTGATTTCCTCGTTCAGTTCATTGATGTTTTTCTGAAAAATCTCCACGGCTGTGGCGGCACTGGGATTTTGCAGGAAAATCTTAATCTGCCGGACAGGAATGCGCAGCTTGCGCAGCAGCAGAATCCGGCGGAGGCGGCAGACGGTGTTTTCATCATAGATGCGGTGGCTTTGTTGCAGCATACGCCTGCCCTGTGCAGGCTGCCATACCTGGCCGGGGCTGTGGCTGTTATGCCTGGCCAGGCGCGGCATTGACAGAAAAATGAGCCGACCTTACAATGGGAAGAAAGATAATTACGGAAGAGAAGGGAAGAAAAACGGTGCGTATATTGATAGCGGACGATGAAAAGGAAATGACGCAGGCGCTGTCTGCGATTCTGAAGCATGAGCATTATTCGGTGGATACGGTTCACGACGGTCTGGCGGCGCTGGATTACGGCCTGGCAGAGAGCTGTGACTGTCTGGTGCTGGACATCATGATGCCGGGGCTTGACGGCCTTCAGGTCCTGAAGAAGCTGCGGGAGAACGGCATTTCCACCCCGGTGCTGCTTCTGACGGCAAAGGGGGAGGTGGAGGATCGTGTTGCAGGGCTGGACTGCGGCGCGGATGATTACCTTCCCAAGCCCTTTGATGTGCGTGAGTTCCTGGCGAGGGTGCGTTCGCTCACACGCAGGGGCGGCACCTTTACGCCCCAGATTCTTACGGTTGGGAAGGTAAGCCTCAACCGCTCCACCTTTGAGCTGAGCAGCGGCGGGACAGCCGTGCGGCTGGGAAACAAGGAATTTCAGATGATGGAGCTTCTGATGCGCCGTCAGGGGCAGTTCATTTCTACGGAACAGCTTATGGAACGGATCTGGGGCTATGAATGCGACAGTGAAATCAATGTGGTATGGGCATACATATCCTATCTGCGCAGGAAGCTTGCCTCCCTGGGAGCCGATGTGAAAATAACGGCCAGCCGCGGGCGGGGGTACATGCTGGAGGCGGAGGGCGGACAATGAACCGGCCGGGCAGAGGAAGCCAAAGGGGCGGAGGAAGCCATAAAAGGGCTGCGGATTTTAACGGCGTATTAACGGAGGATTGTAAATGATACAGACGCTTCGCAGAAGGTTTATTCTGACGGCAATGCTTTCCCTGATGGGGACGCTTTTTTTGATTGGAATTGCCATTAATCTGGGAAATCTGTTCCGGATTATCCGGCTGGCGGATACTGCCATTGAGCTGCTTTACCGCAATGACGGTTCCTTCCCTCTGCCGGATGCCGCTGTCCCCAATGTGGCCGGGGGGTTCCAGATCACGGAGGAGACGCCCTTTGAGACTCGTTACTGCATCGTCTACCTCACGAAAAAGAGAGAGGTGATAGAGGTTGATATTGAGCACATTGCGGCCCTGGATCGGGATCGTGTGGAGGATCTGGTGGGAGATATCGTAAAAGAAGGGAAGAAAAGCGGTTTTGTGGGCTATTACCGCTACCGGGTCTATGAAGAGGCGGACAAAAATACGATTGTGGTGCTGAACTGTTTTTTACAACTCCAGTCGGCTCATAACGTGCTGCAGGTAACCCTGCTGGTGTTCCTGTGCTGTGTGGCCATTGTTTTTTTCCTTCTGCTGCTTCTCTCCGGCAGGGTGATGCGTCCCTTTGCGGAAAACATGGAGCGCCAGAAGCGTTTCATCACGGATGTTTCCCATGAGCTGAAAACGCCCCTGGGCATCATTTCCGCCAACATGGGAGTGCTGGAAATCGTAAACGGAAAGGATGAATGGATTGAAAGCACCCAGAACCAGGTCAGGCGGCTGGACAGCCTGATCAGGGATTTGATTGAGCTGGCAAAGTCCGAGGAGATGGGGAAAGCCGGGGAGCTGCGGGTTTTTAACGTAAGTGAGGCCGCCCGGAATGCGGCGGATACCTTCCGCACATCGGCGCAGGCGCAGGGAAAACAACTGGAAACCACAATAGAGCCGGAGCTTTATATGAAGGGGCAGCAGGAGGCCATCCTGCGTCTGCTGACGGTGCTTCTGGACAATGCGGTAAAATATTGCGATGACGGAGGAACGGTGAGGCTGACGCTGAAAAAGAAGGGCCGCCAGCTTATGCTTCAGATTTCCAATCCCTGTGCGGATCTGGATGCTTCCCAGCTGCCGAACCTATTTGACCGTTTTTACAGGGCCGACAGCTCACGCTCCCGTAAGAGCGGGGGCTACGGCATCGGCCTGTCCATTGCCAGGGCGGTGACGGACGGGCATAAGGGAAAAATCAGCGCGGAATATGAGGACGGGACCGTCTGCTTTACAGTGACGCTCCCCAGGCAGTAGTTCACAAAACTTTCACATAAGATCCTGCGGACCAGGGAGGTCTGCGGGATCTTTTTTTTAAGTTCATTTATACTTCGCGGGCTATAATCAAAAGCAAAGAAAAACGGCTGATGGCCGTTTCACTAACCGAAAGGAAAAGGAGAGAGAATTATGAAAGCTATCACAGCAACGCAGAACAAAACAGCAGCGCAGATAATAACGGCCCTTTTTATCATGGCTGTCCTGTTTTTTACCGTCGGAGGGAAAGTATCCGCCGCTGGAGGGCTGCAGATGAGCACGGGCTATCCGGGCATGACGGTAAATGCAGGGGATGATCTGAGCTTTTCCCTGGATTTTTCCAATACCACGGGAGCAGGAATGGCAGTCTCCCTGGAAACGGTTTCCCTCCCTGAGGGCTGGAAGGGGTATTTTACAGGCAATGGAAGTGAAGTGAGCCAGGTCTATGTAAAGAGCGGCGATAATGCGGGGGCGGCCACCTATTCCCTGTCCATCCCGGACGAGGCGGCCAGTGGAGATTACGAGGTGGTGCTGCGGGCCTTTGCGGGCACGGAAGCAGAGGATACGCTTACATTAAAGCTGAAGGTTGCGGCGGAGGAAATCGGAAGCAGCAGCTTCGAATCCCAGTATCCGGAGCAGGAGGGCGCATCCGGAGCCAGCTTCAGCTTTGAAGCCTCCCTTGTAAACAACAGCGCGTCCCAGCAGAACTACAGCTTTTCCTCCAATGCGCCTGCCGGCTGGACGGTGAGCTTCACCCCTTCCGGAGAGAGCAGCCCGGTGAACAGCATTACGGTGGAGCCGCGGCAGAGTCAGGCGGTTACCATCGGAGTGACGCCCTCCGTGGATGCGCAGGCCGGGGATTATACCATTTCATGTTCTGCGGTTTCGGCGGGAGAAACGTTGAAAACTGATCTTAAGGCGACGATTACGGGAAATTATTCTCTGGATGTTTCCACACCCAGCGGCCGGCTGAGCACCGAGGCGTATCCCAACAAGCAAAAGGAAATTACGCTGAAACTGACCAATAACGGCAATACGGATTTGAAAAATGTCAACCTTACCGCAACCACGCCGGACGGATGGAGCATGAGCTTCAGCCAGCCTGCAGTAGAGGTCATTGAAGCGGGCGCCTCCGTTGAAGTAACGGCCAGACTGACACCCGGAAAGGATGCGCTGTCCGGCGACTATGTGGTGACAGTAAAGGCGGCCGGCTCCGAAACCTCAGATACAGCGGAATTCCGTATTTCCGTCAAGACGGAAACGGTATGGGGGATCGTGGGAGTTCTCCTGATTATCTGTGTCTTCGCGGGCCTGGGCTGGGTATTCCATAAGTATGGGAGACGATGATTATGGAAGATACAATCATTAAAATAGAAGGGCTGACCAAGCGCTACGGCAGTATTACCGCGGTGGATAGTCTGTTTCTGGATATCCGGCGGGGCGAGGTATTCGGCCTGCTGGGTCCCAACGGCGCGGGGAAAACAACCACAACCCTGATGCTTCTGGGGCTGACGGAGCCTACGGCTGGCACTGCCTTCATCGGAGGCTTCGACTGTACCCGGAACTCCCTGCAGGTGAAAAAAATTACCGGTTATCTGCCGGACAACGTAGGCTTTTATCCGGATATGACGGGCCGCCAGAATCTTCGTTTCACCGGCCGTCTGAACGGCCTGAACGGGGAAGCGCTGGAAAAGCGGATTGAGGAGATGCTAAAAAAAGTGGGCATGTGGGAAGCCGCAGACCGGAAGGCGGGCACCTATTCCAGAGGCATGAAGCAGCGGCTGGGGATTGCGGATGTGCTGATGAAGGATCCGCAGGTAATCATTATGGACGAACCTACATTGGGAATTGACCCGGAGGGCATGCGTGAGCTTCTGGGGCTGATTCACAGGCTGGCGCAGGAGGATAAGAGAACCATCCTGATTTCCTCCCATCAGCTGCACCAGATTCAGCAGATCTGTGACCGGGTGGGCATTTTTGTCAAAGGAAAGCTGATTGCCTGCGGCTCCATAAACGATCTGGCGGTACAGCTGCGCAGCGCAGGCAATTATGTGCTGGAGCTTGAGGCATGGCCCAACGACAGGGCGCTGGAACGCCTGCTGGCCGGTATGGAGGGCGTTAAACGGATTACCCGGGAAAATGGAATGCTTCTTGTGCATTCGGACAGGGACTGCCACACTGCAGTGATCACGGCGCTGCTTACCAATGGCTATGATTTGCGCAGGCTGCGCCAGCGCGGCGGTGATCTGGATGAAATCTACAGTAAATATTTTGAAATGGCAGGTGAACAGTATGAAGGCTATACAGATAAAAGAAAGACTTTCAGGGACGGCATCAGGAGCGCTGTCAAAGCTAAAATCGGAAAGAGATAACAGCTCCATGCACGGCCTGCTGGTGCTGTTTCGCAAGGAACTGACGGATCATCTGAAAAGCGCCCGGTTTCTTTTGATGCTGGCTCTTCTGACGTTGACGAGCATGGCAAGCCTTTACGGCGCGCTGGGCAGTGTCCGTGATGCCGCGACGGAGAGCAGCGAATTTATTTTTTTAACGCTGTTTACCACAGGAGGAAAATCCATTCCCTCCATCTCCACCTTCCTGGCCTTTTTGGGGCCGCTGGCAGGCATCGTCATGGGTTTTGACTGTGTGAATAGGGAACGTTCGCTGGGAACGCTGAACCGCCTGACGTCACAGCCCATTTACAGGGATGCAATCATTAACGGAAAATTTATGGCAGGCTTTGCGGCCGTTTTTATGATGGTGTTTTCCCTGGGAATCCTGGTGAGCGCCATCGGACTGCTTGCCATCGGGCTTCCTCCGTCGGTTGAGGAAGTGCTTCGTATTACGGCGTTTTTGCTTTTTACGGTATTTTATATTTCCTTCTGGCTGGGGCTGTCCATTCTGTTTTCCGTTTTGTGGAGACATGCGGCGACAGCGGCCCTGGCGGGAATCTCCATCTGGATTTTCCTGTCCTTTTTCATGAGTATGGTGGCGGGAGCAGTTGCCGATCTGGTCTATCCTACGGAGGGCATAGAAGGCATGTTCCATATGATGGATAATTATAACCTTCAGCTGGGACTGAACAGGATTTCCCCTTATTATCTGTTCGGGGAAGCGGCGGCCACCATTTTAAATCCCAACATCAGGAGCATAGGCGTAATCACCAATTCCCAGCTTTCAGGCGCCATTGCGGGGTATCTGCCCTTTGGGCAGAGTCTGCTTCTCGTCTGGCCCCATCTGGTATGTATGGTGGCGCTGACGGCGGTGTGTTTTGCGCTGTCTTATATTGGGTTTATGAGACAGGAGATCAGGGCGTAGGCTTAGGTGTATATAAAGACAAAGAGAGGCATCCGCAATCGCAGGTGCCTCTTTCTGTCTTTAATGACCGGCGCAACTTGGAGGATTCTCAGGCCGCAGGGTAGTTCCGCCATATTCGTATTTCACGGGAAGAAGTATTAAGCTGGGAATCGTGGAATGATCTTGCATCAGAACAATTTCCACACATTTTTCCGCCAGCTGCTGAATGGGCTGGCAGATAGAGGAAACGAACAGTTCGCCGTCCTCATTTCCGAATTTGCGGATACCGTCAAAGGCGATAAGCTGGACATCCTCGGGAATTCGGTAGCCTTCCTGGCGCAGGAGCCTGGTGAACATATATCCATGGTAATCAGTGTGTGCGAAAACACCGTCAAAGGTCAGGGTATTATCAGGTTTTTTGTGCCGGTCCAAAAACATTTTCATCTGTTCAAGTTCATTGCTGCATTCCAGCATGTCGAGAAAATCAGGCTCAATCCCATATTTTTTACAGGCGAATAAATAGCCGTCTTTGCGTTTGTCAGATTCTCCGGGAAAGATGGAGTGAAAACGGAGATAAACAGGATGTTTACAGCCAAATTCCAGAAGCTTTTCAATAGCAAGGCAGGCCCCTGCAAAGTTATCAGAGCCTACCCGGGGAATGTTGTGATTTTCAAAAAAACGGTCAAAAACGACAATCGGGATATCTTCTGCAATATATTTTCCTATATCTGAATAAGTCAGGGCGATTACGCCGTCCACTTTGTTTTGGGTAGCCATACTAAGACAGGCGATTTCCTTTTCCGGGATGCCGTCCGCACAGCAGAGAAGCAGCTTCAACCCTCTTTTATAAAGTGCGCCTTCTATATGATCAGTAAAGGCGGCAAAAAAGGGATTGGTGGTATTGGGGATAATCAGTGCGATCAGATTGCTCTTTTGTGTTTTCAGGCCCCGGGCATAGGTGTTGACCTCATAATGAAGGAGTTTAATGGCTTCCTCCACCTTTTCTCTATAGATATCGCTGACAGGAAGCCCATTAATCACCTTTGATACCGTACCCAGGGCGACACCTGCCTCACGGGCAACATCCTTCATAGTCGGGGCATTCTTTTTCTTCATAACCAAGTGTTCCTTTCAGTTAAATAAAATTTCGGCTATCCGGCAGGCCATGTGCGGCACTGCCATATCCGGAGACCATAAAGGCCCTGTTCTCCGGTACGCACAACGTAAGAGATAATATCAGTAATATAGTAGCATGCAGGTATGATTTTTGAAACAAGAAATACCTGTTTTACTTGTTATTATAAGATAATGAGTGAAACGTTACAATTAGATATAATATACAAATAATACATTGTATTTTTATGTAATATTAATGAAAACATACTTTTTTAACAAAAATACAGCTCCAATGCTTGACATTGTGGAAAGCAATGCTTATTATTAAGACATGATATATGAAACGTTTCACATAAAATGATGAGGAGGTTGGAGGATGAAGAATGCGAAGCGAAATGCCGCGGCAGCCGTACCGATGCGAAAAAGCCTGGGAAAGCAAATCAGGAGGCACTGGGAATTTTACCTGCTGCTGCTGCCGGGAATTATTTTAACGATTATTTTTAAGTACATACCAATTTACGGGGTACAGATTGCCTTCCGGGATTACAATGCAGTGGACGGATTTTTAGGAAGCCCCTGGGTAGGGCTGAAATGGTTTGAACGTTTTTTCAACAGCTATAACAGTGTCCGCATGATACGGAATACGGTGCTGCTCAGTTTATACAGTATTTTATGGACTTTTCCCATACCGATTATATTGTCGCTGCTGATTAACCAGGTAAGGTCGAAAAAGTTCCAGAGAGTAATACAGACCGTTATTTATGCGCCGCATTTTATTTCCATCATGATTCTGTGTGGTATGCTTCGTATTTTTCTCTCTCCCTACGGCGGCCTGATCAATGTGATCGCGCAGGCCTTCGGCGCACAGGAGACGGTGAATTTCATCGATTCCGCATCTGCCTTCCGTACAATTTATATTTCCTCCAGTATCTGGCAGGACGCAGGCTGGGGAACAATCATTTACCTGGCCACGCTTTCCAGTGTTGACGCATCGCTGCATGAGGCGGCCAAGGTGGACGGCGCAAGTACCTGGCAGAGAATTCTGCACATAGATATACCGGAGCTGGTGCCGATTATCGTCATTCAGCTGATCATGCAGTTTGGCAACCTGATGAATGTAGGCTTTGAGAAGGCATTTCTCCTGCAGACGAATCTGAATAAGGAAACCTCGGAAATCATTGCCACCTATGTGTATGAGCAGGGTATGCTGAAGGCCATGTACAGCTTTTCCACGGCGGTAGGTCTGTTTAACACGGCGGTGAATATCGTTCTGCTTGTTGTGGTAAATAAGATATGCAAGAAGATGTCCGACGTAAGCTTTATATAGAAGGGAGGCACACCATGAAAAAAAAGAAAAAATTCCGTTTCACATCAGACGGGCTGTTTGACCTGTTCAATTACGCCTTTCTTCTGATTTTGCTGCTGATTATTGCCTATCCGCTTTATTATGTATTGATTGCTTCCATCTCCGACCCTTATGAAGTATATGCAGGCAAAACGTTTCTGCTGCCCTCAAAGGTCACGTTCGAGGGCTATGCAAGAGTATTTAAAGAAAAATCCATTGCAACCGGCTACCTGAACAGCATTTATTATACGGTTCTGGGAACCGTGGTGAGCGTTGCGCTGATTATAACAACAGGTTACTGTGTTTCCAAGAAAACCCTGCCGTTTCGCAGAAGCATCATGCTTTTCTACGTCTTTACCATGTATTTTAACGGCGGGTTGATTCCCACCTATCTGGTGGTATCTAAAATGGGGCTGCTCAACAGCGTCTGGTCCCTGATACTTCCGGGAGGCGTGGCGGTATTCAATGTGATTGTTGCCAGAACCTTCTTTGAGAGCAGCATTCCGGAAGAATTATATGAAGCGGCGGCCATTGACGGCAGCAGCAATATGAGGACATTTTTCAAAATTGCCCTTCCGCTTTCCAAACCGATTCTGGCCGTCATGGTTATCTTTACCATGGTGTCCTACTGGAATGACTGGTTTACGGCTTTGATTTATATGAGTGAGAAATCCAAATATCCGCTGCAGCTGGCATTGCGTCAGGTACTGATTCAAAGCCAGGCCACGGCAACGATGATGGGCAACATGGACGGCGGCTATGCGGAAGCCAACAAAATTACAGAGCTGATTAAATTTGCATCCATTGTGGTTGGCTCCGTACCCATGCTCATAGCATATCCGTTTGTACAGAAATATTTTGAAAAAGGTTTCATGGCCGGAGCGGTGAAAGGTTGATCCGTCGTCGGCAAAAATAAATAAATGGAGGATACAAGATGAAAAGGAATCTCAAGAAACTGATTGCACTGGGACTGACCGCAGCGGTAGTCCTGTCCACCGCGGCCTGCGGGGGAAAAGAAAGCAGCGGGAGCGTACAGGCGGATACCTCGCAGACAAACTTCAAGATTTTTGCAGGCATCAGCCCGCTGTCGCCGGATAACAGTGAAAAGCCCCTGGTGAAGCAGATGAATGAAGCGGTAGGTGTGGAAATTGAGTGGAACTGCGTTTCCGGCGACACGCTGACAGAGAAGAAAAACCTGCTCCTGAATGCGGGAAATGATCTCCCGGATGCGCTGATGTCTGCCAACCTTTCCGACAGTGAGCTTATCACCTATGGCGGTAACGGGATGCTGATTCCCCTGGAAAGCTATATCAATGAGGAAACCATGCCGAACCTGATGAAAATCGTGGAAAAGCGTCCGGAGCTGCTTGCAGTGTGCACCATGCCGGACGGCCATATTTATGGACTTCCCACAATTTCCGAGATGGGATTTGAGCATACGGACGGCGAAACCTACTATATCGGCGCCATCCCCCAGTTTACGGCGATTAACAAGGACTGGCTGGAGGCTGTGAATATGGAAATGCCCACTACGGTGGATGAACTCCATGACGTGCTCAAGGCATTTAAGGACAATGACGTAAACGGCAACGGGGACCCTTCGGATGAAATCCCGCTGTCCTTCATCTTCCCTGAGAAAAACGGTTCCTGGTGCGCCGGAATCGGAACCCTGCTGGCGCCCTTTGGCTGTACGGACTATCAGCTGGATCACAGGGCAATCAAGGATGGAAAGGTATATTACCAGGCGGCTTCCGAAGAATATAGGAACGCCATTGCCTATTATCATTCCTGGTTTGAAGAAGGGCTGATTGACATCGAAGTATTTTCCCAGGATTCCAGTCAGTATATCGCCAAAGGAAACGGCGAGGATCCCAGGCTCGGCGTGTTCGTATGGTGGGAAATCCCTGAGGTTGTGGGCGCGGAGCGTGCGCAGAGCTATGAATATCTGCCGATTCTCAACGGACCTGACGGCACCCATGGAGTGAATCTGAATGAAATGGGAACCACGGGACGCGATAAGTTCTCCATAACCAGAGCCTGCAAAAATCCGGAGCTGCTGCTGAAATGGGTGGATCAGATGTATGACCCCATCATCAGCATGCAAGCAATTTACGGACCGATTGGCACCTACTGGACGGAAGAACCCGATGAAAACGGCTGCTACTCTATGAGAGAATTAAAAGATGGCGAGACTGCCGGCGAACTGAAATCCAAATCTGAGCTGCAGGGACCTACGGAGCAGCTGGCTGAGGATTACGGTACCTATTACTATCTGGAAGACCGCGCTCAGGAAAGACTGGATGATCTGAAGAATTTCTGGTTTAACTATGTGGACAGCACGGAATATTATCCTACGGTAACCTATACGGCGGAAGAGATTGAAACTATCAACGACAAACTCAGCGATATCAAATCCCTGACGGAGGAAAAGACGGCGCATTGGCTCAGAGACGGCGGTATAGAGACAGAATGGGATCAGTATCTGTCCGATCTGGAAAATATGGGACTCAACGATGTTATTGCCTGCTGGCAGGCGGCCTATGACCGTTATCAGGAAGCCCTGGCAAAATAAACTGGGCAGCAAGCCGTTAGTACAAACAGACAGAAATTAAATGCAGGGCAGGCAGGTCAGCTGCCTGCCCTGTTGTTTTAACCGGAAAAAGTTGCTTTAAGGTTAAAGATAAGATTTAGACTGCTCTGTAAAGATTAAAAAGGAGAAGCCATGATTCAATTGACATTTAAGAAAGACAGGAACGGCCAATTCCTCTGCTGTGAGGAAGAAAATGTCATCCGATTTCTGTTAAATGACGGCAGAAAATATGAGAACCGGGCATGCATTCTTCAGGAGGATAGCTTTGTCTTCGACGGCTATTCCACCTGGTTTGAAGGAACGCAGGAAAAATGGGATTTTACCGGGGATTTCACCAGCAGCTTCTTTTTTGCCCCACAGGAATATTCTGACGAGGGCGATGGAATTTGTTCTTATTTTAATGCAACGGAGAAAAAAGGGTTTTACATCCGGCTGCTTAAGCATGGGAAAATAGAAGTGGGCTTTGGAGACGGCAGGAACCTGTATTCCTTTACTTCCCTTGGAGAAAGGGCACAGAAGAACCGGTGGAGCATATTGACGGTGGTGTTTCGTCAGGAGGCGGGATGGTGCGATTTATATCTGAACGGACGGTTGTCCAACCGGAAACAGTTTCGCAGGCATACGCCGTTAGGCTGGCCGGAAGCACCGGCATTTCTTGGGAGGTATGAGGACGGAGCAGGGGATCCGGAAAAGGTGCGGACGGGGATTTTCTGCGGACTTATGAAATGTGTACTGCTGCAGGAGGGCTGTCTTTCCGATACGCAGGTAAAGGCGCTGCATGCACAATATCCCTGCGGTGAAGAACTTGCCCCGCTGATTCCGGACAGGAGCTGCTACCTGGATGACAGGCAGCGTCCGCAGTACCATCTGATTGCGCCGGGGAAATGGATGAACGAGCCTCATGCGCCGTTCTGGTTTCAGGGGAAATATCATATTTTCTACCAGGCCAACCCACACGCCCCTCTTTGGAACCACCTGCAGTGGGGACATCTGATCAGCGATGACATGGTTCACTGGAAGGATTTGCCCCTGGCGCTGGAAACGGAAGAGAATGCGCCGGACCCGGACGGCTGTTGGTCAGGCAGTGCGCTGACGGATAAAGACGGACAGCCGCGTATTTATTACACAGCAGGAAATAATGAAAAATTTCCCAACCAGTCAGTAGCCATGGCCATGGCAGCGGCCGGGGACGGACGGCTGAAAAAATGGAACAAATATGGAGTGGTAAGGGAGCAGGCAGAAGGCTGGCGGGGGGAATTCAGAGATCCCTTTGTCTGGCTGGAGAAGGATACCTATTTTATGTTGGTAGGGACAGGAGATGAGAATAATGGCGGCGGTAATGCGGTGCTGTATTCCTCGCCGGACGGACTTGAATGGGAATCCCACGGATTCCTGCTGGACTATGATTATGAAAAAAATATGGAAACCGGCCATGTGTGGGAACTGCCGGTGTTGCTGCCGTTGCGGGATGAAACTGGGGAAATCAGCTGCCATATTTTGCTGCTCTGTGCCTGCCAGATAGAAAATGAGGCGGTGGAAACCTATTTTTTCCTGGGCCATTGGGACTGTGAAGGAAAAACCTTCCGGAAATTCCATGACAGGGCCATGCTTCTTGACCTGGGGAACGGAACCTTTACAGGTCCCAGCGGTTTCGTTACGCCGGATCAAAGAAGCGTGGTGTTTACCATTGCCCAGGGCAAGCGCGGGCCGGAGGAAGAATTTAATTCCGGCTGGGCGCATAATGGCGGTCTGCCGGTGGAGCTGTCCGTGGCGGAAGGAGAACTGCGGCTGCAGCCTGTCAGGGAAATCTACGGGCTGAAAAAGAAAAGACTGCTCAGGCTGGAAGCTGTCTCCGCCCGGGAAGCGAACAGACAGCTTGAAAAAATCACGGGCAACCGGCTCTGGCTGCGGCTTTGTGTGGAGGGAGACTATGCTGCGGCGGAAATCTGCGGCATAACAGAGGGCTGCGTTGAAGAAGAAAGCAGTAGCTTAACAGAAAACTGCACCGCGGCCGCTTCCTGCCGGAAATACGAAGCGGAGAAAAGGGGGAAGATTTTCTATAACAGGGATACGGGACTTTTTGCTGCACAGGAAGAAAACGGCAGGCCGCTTGGCAAGTGCAGGGGGCGGGAGGATCTGGTGGATATAAAAGGAGAAAGCATCTGCATGGAATTTTTCCTGGATCATTCCATGCTGGAGGTATATTTGAATCAGCGGAAATCTATGACACTGCGCAATTATATTCAGGGAAATACACGCGCATTCCGGATAGATGAGAACATGGGAAGAATTGCAGAATTTGAACTGTGGGAAATGGATGCGGTTTATGAAGGATAAAAAGGAGAAGAGGATGGAAGAAAAGCTTTTTTACAGCGCGCCGGGAGCGCGTACCGGGGATGTTATCCCCAAATACATTGATGGGATTTATGAAGGGGTGGAAAAACCCGGAGGGGCTTGATGTGGTACATGGATGGCACCGGATGGAAAGCAGGGATCTCATCCATATGAGCGAAGAGACACCTCTTTACATTCAGGAAGGTACGGGGGACTGATTTTCAAAGATGGACAGTGGCATCTTTTTGCCTGTATTTTCCCGAAAGGAAAACAGTTCGTAACCCATTATATCAGCAGGGACGGCAGTCTGGATCACTGGGATTATGTAAAAGAGGATACCTTTGGCCCTGACGGTGTGATTTATCAGGGACCGGACTGGAGGGATCCCCGTATTGTGTACCGGGAGGAACTGGGGGAATACTGGATGTTCCTGGCGGCCAGGGCCAATGAAGGGCACAGCCAGACCGGCTGCGTGGGACTGTGTGTTTCCAGGGATCTGAAGCATTGGGAATACCGTAAGCCGGTGTATTATCCAAGGCGGCACAGGCAAAAAAGGAGCTTTTCACGCACCGGATTCCCAACTGTTTCCTTCCCATAACCGAGGGCTGGAAGGAAGAAAGCGGCCGTTTGACCGCGTTGCAGGAGGTCTCCCAGCAGATGCTGCTGATACAGCAACTGCCGGAACGATGCCTGATAAATGTACAGATGAAAGTACAGATGAAAGTACAGGGAGCACAGCAGGCTGGGGTTATCCTGCATGCAGAGGAGGATATGAAGGAAGGGTATTATCTTTATGTGGAGCCGGAAAGGAAACGTCTTGTATACCGTTCCTGGCTGAGAATGTCGGAGGGCGGCGGAAAAACCTTCCCTTATGATGTGGAAATGGAGACACCTGTAAGGGATACCGGAGACGGTAGTTATCATATGGAAATTGTAACGGAGGGCAGCATCGGCGTTGTCTATGTAAATGATGAAGCGGCCCTGAGCTTTCGCATGTATGATTTTAAAGACAGAAGACTGTCATTGTTTTCTTTTGGAAAAACAGTATTTGAATCGGTTTCCATGTCTGTCATGGAAAGATACCCGGAAAATAAGGAGGAGATAAGGTGTGAGTGAAACCAGGCAGAAGGCAGAAAATGACAAACTGATGCAGGCCCGTATATATGAACAGGAAAAATGGAAACAGTCAAATCCGGAAATGAGGCCGGTATTTCATGTGACGCCTCCTGTGGGCTGGATGAATGATCCCAACGGCTTTTCACTTTATCAGGGAGAATATCATCTTTTTTTCCAGTACCATCCCTACAGTACGGTCTGGGGTCCCATGCATTGGGGGCACTGCAAAACAACGGATTTTATCAGATGGGAACAGCTTCCATGCGCGCTGGCGCCGGACAGGGACTATGACGGGCAGGGCTGTTTTTCCGGCTCTGCGGTGGAGCAGGACGGGAAACATATCCTGATGTATACCAGTGTGCAGGAAAGGGAACTGGAAGACGGTACGCGGCAGATCAGGCAGACTCAGAGTATTGCGGCGGGGGACGGCGTCAATTATGTCAAGGCGGCGCAAAATCCGGTGATAGGGGCCGGGGCGCTCCCGGAGGGAAGCTCTTTGGAGGATTTCAGGGATCCGCGGATCTGGAAGGAAGAGGATACCTTTTATGCGGTAATCGGCAGCAGGAGTGCCGACGGAAGCGGCCAGATCGCCCTCTTTTCCTCTGTGGACGCATTGCAGTGGCAGTTTGAGAGAATACTGGACCGCAGCGATAACCGTTACGGAAGTATGTGGGAATGTCCTGATTTTTTCCGGCTGGATCAGAAACAGGTCCTGATCGTATCCCCGCAGCTGATGCAGGCGGAGGGACTGGAATTCCATAATGGAAACAATTCCATTTACTTTGTGGGGGAATATGGGGAGGAAAGCAGGGAATTCCTTCGGGGGAAAGGCCATGCAATTGATTACGGCCTGGATTTTTATGCGCCGCAGACCGTGGAAACCAAGGATGGACGCAGAGTGATGATTGGCTGGCTGCAAAGCTGGGACAATTACCTGACGCCGGAGACTGCGGACTGGTCCGGGGTGATGACGGTTCCAAGAGAGCTTTCCCTGAAAGGGGAAAGACTGGTGCAGACCCCGGTGAGGGAGCTGGACCAGTATCATACACAGGAAATTGTACATCAGAATATCAGGCTGGAAGAGAAAGATGGTACGGTGACACCGGAAGGAGTGAAGGGACGCGTTTTCGATATGACGGTAGAACTGGAAGACCATGGCTTTGGACGCTTTGAAATTGCCCTGGCTGCGGATGAGAAAAACAGAACCTCCCTGATTTATGACCGGGAAATGAAAACGCTGACCACAGACAGAACCTATTCCGGCCTGGTACACGATTGTCTGTGTACCAGGAGCATGTATGTACAGCCGCATGGAGGAAAGCTGTCCCTACCCATTCTTATGGATAAATTTACGCTGGAGATATTTGTAAACGGCGGTGAGCAGGCGATGAGCACCCTGATTTATACGCGGCTGCAGGCTGACGGTATTTGTTTCTCCTGTGACGGTTCGGCAGTTTTTTCCGTAAAAAAGTTCGGCCTGGATCCGGGTTGCTGATAGCGGCGGACAACGGGAAGATTCCCCGCATATACCGCGCATACAGGCTATTTGGCTGTGATGCATGAGTGACAAAAAAGAATGAGGATATTCGGAGAATGGCAGACACGGTCAAAGGAGTCTGCCATTCTGGCCAAATTAACACAGTTTCTTGTACTTAAAGGCAGGAAATAATTGTGCCCCTTGTGATTTGAAAAGGTCTATGTTATATTTACTGGAAGATAAGTCTAAATATAGCACAACATGAACAAGGACCGGAGCCTGGATTAGACTGCAATGCTGTACCGGAGCAGACAGAAGGAACGGATCTTAACTGAGGGTATCCTACGAAGGAGTATTGCACCATGAACGTTTCCAGGAGAAAAAATTCCAAATTAATGCTGGCTGGGATTACGGGGATCTGCGCATTGGAGGTCCTGCTTACCGTAGCCGGCATTTTGTCTGTACGGCGGATGCAGAATACGGCAACCATGATTTATGAGCATCCCTACACGGTGTCCAATGAAGCTCGGGCCATGCGGTCAAGGCTTTTGGACATGAAGGGCTTCATTGCCACCCTGCTGTTCCTGATGGAACCGTCAAAATATGACGCCATCCTTATGAATGTGCAGATACCGCTGATGAATGGCTATCAGGCCACGGAGCTAATCCGCCGGGCGGAATGTCCCAGGAGCGCTACGATCCCCATCATTGCAATGACGGCGGATGCGTTACATGAGGATATGGTCAAGGCTGCCGCATCGGGAATGAATGCCCATATGGCCAAGCCGATAGACCCGGAGCAGCTTTACCATCTGCTTAAGAAAAAGATTTTGAAAGAGTAGGAACGGCCGTATATTTGATAAAAATAAGCCCTCCGGAGAGTTTCCGGAGGGCCTTTTTATGAGTAGGGCAATGCCGTTCCCTATTCCTGTGGGCCGGCAGTATGATGCATGGAAAGGGGTTTTACATTGAAGTTGGAGCGATACTCCGTCTCCTGCCAGAAGATATCCTCCGCTACCAGACATTCCGGGTTTAATGTAACGCCGTTAAGCATCAGCTCCTTGAACTTTTTGTAGCCGGCGCGGTCAATGAGGTGGCCGCCGTGGAGATATTCGGGCTTGTAGTTCATTACCCAGGCGGAGAACTTCTGCCAGTTTCCAAGAACGCCTAATACCACATCCTCAGTGGCCCAGTTGAGGAACATTTTTCCTGTACGGGGTGTCTGACGGCCGGTGCGTCCTCCCAGGATCACGCGGTAGAACTTGGTTTCCTGACGTGTCCAGGCGCTTGCAGGACAGGCGCGGACGCATTCGCCGCAGCCCAAAAATATAACTTTTGAAATAAAGTCAGGTGTTAAGGTTATTTTGTGCTATAATCATTTCATGATGTTGGGGTCAAAAGAGTTTGTAAAAACTCTCTGACCTACCATATAGTACCTTGAAAATTTTACACAATTGGAT
>PPYE01540438.1_pt1 | contig 17982 bp, 13 predicted proteins | sample 1559881 | NCBI WGS metagenome assembly PPYE01 (sample SAMN08240022, study PRJNA423297) | Human gut metagenome, whole genome shotgun sequencing project. | reverse complement strand
CCACCGCTACCTCCGCCCCCAATTGCACCATTAAGGTACACCCAGGCAAGGTTCTGTTCTAACTTAGTCATTCTATTATCTAGCTTTGTAAAGCCATTGTCAATAGAAACTGATTCCCCAGCTTCATTTAAGAAGCCAGGGTTTGTCAGTTCCAATTCTGAAGCATTAGAAGCACCGTCGATTACCCATCTTCCAGTAACTTCATCATAATGTTTTATTTTCATTGTAATGTCTTTTCAATTACTATATTGTTGCTTGGATTAGTAGAACCATTTCCTCCAACCTTCTTCAAGTCAGTATAAGTAATAGGAACATTATACTTATAAGCCCAAACCTTAGTATTATCCTTTAGTTGTAACTTATATGATTTACCTAATATCCTATCTCTTGCAGTAGTAGTCATTGAAGGGTTCTCTACCTCATCACCATTTCCTATATTCCATATAATGTAATTAGGATATTGTTGAGCACTATTAACTTTTACTGTAGCAGTATTAGTAGTGTTGTTCTCAATCTGACTAGCTACTGGGTAGTATTCTAATAACCAAGGAATGTTCTTAGCAGGTAACTCCTTATTAGAAGTAAGTTTATAACCAGTTGCTTGACACATTACATATCTTACATAATTCTGACTTGCATCAGTAGAGATTTGAACACACTGTCTTTCTCTGTCTGGTAGAGAAGTATACCATGTAGGAGTTAATGAAGGGTCATAAACGATAGGTTCCATTGTCCTACTAGGGTTCTCCCTAATATATCTAGAATTAGCATAAGTATGTTTATGTCCGCAAAGACATAGCTTAAATGCATTATCTTGTAACCATTGGCTGAACCAGTAATTACCAACTGTATTTAAGTGGCTACCACCTCTTTTAATATCTAAGTTCTTGTCATAAGTTCCACTCTCATTCTTCTTTAAGTAACTCATAATTAAGTCAGCTGTGATAATAGTGAATGGAGCTTCATGGCAGAATGCAACTTTCCACTTAATTTTAGCATCAGCTGCGTGTTGTGCTAAATCAGCTGTTGCCCAATCTTTTAAGTCATTATATACATTCACACCAGTTATATCACCAAACACATCTGTCCTCGCTAATTCAGTGATTTCGGAGTTCATAGAGAGGAAATAGGTGTTACCATATACAAAGCTATAGCAGCAAGGTATGTACACTCCAGCAGACGAAATGGGCACTGTATAAGGATGTTCAAATGTAAAGAAGAACTCTACATTTACGGGGTTAGTTTTACTAATATCTTCACCATCACCTAACACATATACATCTACAGGGGTTAAATCATTATTTCCAACAGTAAACATCTGCTCAGTGTCCTTGTAAATTGCCTCTCCACCTTTGTAGTAGTCAATCCACTCATTGAATCTATTACCATTCTGGGTTTGGTCTCCAGTATTCATACAGAAGTGATATGGGTTTTCAGTTTTATCTGCATCAATATACTCAGCGCAGATTCTCCACATCTCATACTCCTCTGCATTAAATCCTTGCTGGTCACTTACTTGTAGGAAGTTGAATCCATTTGCAATACACTTGTCTCTATTTCTAAGTGTAAATGACCTTTCTTCAGTCCAAGCCCCATCTCTACCTACTTTATAATAATACTTCTGAGTATCAGTAGGTTCATCGAAGTCTTTAATAAACTTATGAACTGTAAATGGAGTTCCATCTGTGGTTATACTTCTAATCCTATTGTAAATTTTATTAGTCCAATTTTTATGGTTGGCAGGTCTATTAGGATTTTGGCTAACACCTTCTGCATCGAAGTCTTCCTTCTTAAAAGACTCAAACTTATTATCCTCAGTATAGTCTTCCCCATCTTTTCTAATCCAGATATACTCGTTATAATATCCAACGGATACCCAGTTAAAGCATCTAGTCTTATGAGCATCATGTCCTAATGTACAAGTAACGATATTAGGAGCACCCTCAACTAGTAGATGTTTATTGAAGAATATATTCTTATTTTGTGAAGAGTTCTTAGGAGTATATTCTTGAATATCAATAGCGGGATTAATATTATCCATATTAATATAAGTCCAATCCTTAACATTACTCCTAGCACTTAAAGCTTTAGTAGCCTGCTTAACTGGGTCCATATTATAGTAACGCATTAGTAACACATTACTTCCCTTAGTAGCGATAGGAGATGCTTCACATGGCATTGACTTATCATTATAGCTACCTATTCCAACTAAATCTACATACCATTTTATCACTCCATTTGTAGTCCAAGGTGCAGTACTATTCATAACAGTACCTTTGAAGTAGTCAGTAGTTTCCTCACTACTAATATAGAATGCACAATCGTAGCTAAACTTGATACAATTATCATTCTTTGACCAGATACTATGGGATTGTACTCCAGCACCTTCATCCCCAGCAATCTCAAGTCTTGTATTATTAAGAGTTGCATCTTTAGTCCAATACATATCAGGTTCACCAACCTTAATTAGTGTAGTATTGATGTTCTCTACCGAACATTGAGCACCTTTAATCAAGAATGTTCCTTGAGATTTAAGAGTACCGATTAGAGGTAATGTAACCCAATCTCCACTATTTCTTTCTGTATAATGTAAATATAGACCTTTAAGGTTTAAGTCCTTCTTACCTAGATTACATAATTCTACAAAGTTGTGAGATACTGGATTATAATCTTTATCTTCTGATGTTCCTCCACAATATACCATATTAACATATATCTTTGGAGAATCTTTAGAACCAACTTCCTCTGGAATAATTGGGAAATATGGAGTTGTATAATAAATTCCAGTACCTTGAGTCTGGGCATTACCAGCTAAAGTATTCTTATCTAATCTATAATCATGTATATCTAACTTACCATCCTTAACCTGAATAAGGAATGTATTCTCTTTATTCGTCATGTCAGCAAACTCAATACCAATAATCTTGGTTTTAGCAGAGCTACCACTTCCAATGACTTCGGTTAATATTCCATCCATTGTTTCTGAGTCTGGTCCAGGTCCTGGGTCTTCTCCACCACCTGTACTACCTATTTTAATTAATTTATAAGTCTTAGGGTCTTTAATCCATAATGTCTGAGTATCATAACACCATAACAATTCCTTAGGCAAGAAGTCGTCTTTATTCCTTTGCATTTCAGCATATGTGCCACTTTTAATACATATATGCTTAGCATTAGGTAAATACTCTTCATACTCAGTTGGCTCAGGTGAATCAGCAAGAACTACATCCTTATTAGCTGCTTGTGTAGCATTATCCTCTTCTTCTGAAGTACCGTAGTTAGGCTCTTCATTAGGCATACCATCGTAAGCGTATCTCTGATTGTTTGTGAAATCACCAGAATCTATCTGACAGTTAAATGCAAACTCTAGCTTCTGTACCTTGTCTTGTAATACTGATATAACTTTTAATAAGTTTTGAATAACAGTACTACTTGTCATGTGTTCCTTATTCTCAGAAGTATCTATCCAAATACCTCCCTTATCTTCAGGTGGTGTATCCTGTATGTAAATTTTGGAGAAGGATTCCCAAACAAACCCATTAAAGTAACGTATCTCATTAATATCATTAACGAATACAATTTGTCCTTTAATTCTAAGGTCATCCCTATCAAGTAGTTCCTCTAAAGTGTCAACTACTACAATAGACATTCCTCCTCCGCCATCCCCTCCACCTCCTTGTACTTTCCATACATTCCACACCCCACTATAGAATTGGTACATATGGTTGTCGTCAGGTGAATTTTTAACGTAACATAGCATACCTTCCTTTAGCTTATTAGTACTAAGAAAGGCTTCCATATCACTCATATTGGTAACTTGGATGTAACCACCACGTAAATCATTAACATCTGCTAACGCAAAGTTAGCATTGTTCTTGGGTTTTAATTGACCAATTACCTCAATATATTCATTCATGCTGATAAAAATAAAGGGCTATGTATAACCTACACAGCCCTCGTTTATTATATTACGCTACGAATAAGCTATAAAGTACTTCTAAGAAATCAGCTGCATTCAACTTAGTTCCATTAATTTCAACATCGTTGCCTGCATTTACCTCAATAATCTGAGCAAATTCATCTTCACTCAATGTGGTATCAATTTGTACTTCCTCTTTTCCTCTCTTATCAACGTAAGCATTATACTCCTCATTGATTTGCTTATTCCAAGCCTCAACTTGAGCTTTATCTTCTTCTGTTTTGTCTTCTTTCATTATCAGTTCTTGATAACCTTTTGGAGTTAGTTCCTTAACAGCTTCTTGTAAGTCCTCTTCAAGTTGCTTTCTTACCTTACCTAACTCAATTCTCATGCTCATTAACTTTACCTTTAAGTCTTTGCTGAGTTCTTTGTCTCCGTCTCTAAGCAACACCTTAGTGATAAAGTTGTGCTTAACCATCATTTCATTTACTGTCATAAAATTAAACTGTTAATTGTTGTTTTAAAGCTGTAACCGTTGCATCTAATAGTTTCATACCTTTGTCCTCTAAAGATGAAGGATAGCTATTAACACTCTTGTTAATCAGTCCGTCTCCCTCTTCAGCGTAACTAAATCCTCCAGTGAAAACATCTTCTAGTGTGAAGAATGACCCTGAGAAGGTAGTAATTACATTATCTCCTGTAATCTGTGCATCACCCTCTAACTTTAGGTTAGAATCTTGGTTCTTTACAGTATACATTACTCTCTTGTTAAGTAATTCCATAATTAAATTTATTTAAAATTAGTTTTATTCTAAAATCTCCTTTTAAGTTTTCGAGTGCTAAGTTAATCATATTTTGGTAATATTCAAAATAAATTATCTTAAATATTCATAACTTACCACGATTGAGGTGCGTATATCATTTTAAATACAAAGATGGTCTTAGGTCTCCAATCCTTCGCTGAACCACTACCTGAATAACCAGTTCTCCAGTTACCTCCTTGTCCAGCAGTATTTGTACCATTTGTAGACCAGTTTTGATTACCATCTGGACCAAATACATCACGGTCATTAGCATTATCTGACCTATAATGTCCAAACCAGTGCGCGTGTTTAGGCATTTCAAGACCACTAATACTTTTACTGTTAGCACCAGCAGTTGAACCAATTCTGTTACTTTCTATCTCACCACCACCAGCTGTATACATACCATTGCTATATGCTGATATACCATTGTAAGCAAGGATGAAGTCAGATAGATTTACAGTATACGTTTTACTACTAGCGTATGTAGGTTGATATGTTACACTGGATTTACCTCTACCACTTGAATCAAATAACTGATTCTTAAATGTAGTACCCAAGGATATACATATACTGAGGCATGATATGTACCACCGTCGCTAAGACCATCAGTTGTATTACCCTTAAGATGCGTTGCTGACCATCCTTTAGTATTAAAACCAGACTGATATGGGGTGTAATTGGTGTTACGTGTGTCTTGATATGGTAAGTATGTCGCAGTAGTTGCACTTCCAGCTGAACTAGCATATCCAACGGTTAAAGTTCTGTTAGTACCGCCTATAGAGATAGAGATATTATTACCTGAATTTGATAACCCTGTGAATAAACCATTAGCATGATACCCGTCGAGCTTATCTGCATTGGTAGATGTTGCAACATTGCCTGCAGTAATATTAGCTACTGTAGTATCATAATCAATATACCTTTTTATGCTAGTACTTACCGTTCCAGCAGCATCACTTGTTGTCATTTGAGCTAGATAAATGGCATTTGAATCAGTATAAGTTGGAAGAAACAGAAGAGCTTGCTGTTGCCAAGAGCCAGTTAAATTACCGTTCCTATATGAGAATATAGAATATCTCATCCTATCAACGGTATAACTTCCGTTTAGCCTTATATATGCTGAGCTAGCCCAAGCCCATCCATCTACAGAGAACATACTACCAGCAGTTCTGGTTCCAGACTCCCCTTTAGTATAGGCATCAACATTAACGGTTGTATTTGTAGCCACACTTATCCCATATCGTCTAGTAAACGAAGATGCATGATAGCCATCTAACGTGTCAGAATTAGTAGCATACGGTACTGTTATATTATTAGCAGTCCCATTCTTAGTCCAAGTTAGATAGTTTCCATTAGTTCCAAGAGCTGTAACATACAGTGAATTATGATTATGAGTACTTAATGAGATAGGCACATCATCTACAGCAAACTGACCATCACTTCTCATACCAAACCTCTTAGCATATCTATTACCCCAATGGAATGATATAGCTGGAGAATAACCCCAAGCAGACTGATTATTAGTAACATTACCATATTCTCTAATCTGTATAGCACCACCATATGAAGCATCTGTACTCCATGAGTTCCACAACATCTGGGCACTTTTAGAACCTCCTACTTGTGAGTTAATTTCGTCCTTAAATGGAAGGATTCTATTATAACTAGAACCACCATAGAAATTACCAGCTGAGTAAACATTCTTATTAAACCAATGTCCAGCACTAGCGTTAGTGTTATAGTGCGTATATGAGCCATTTTCACTACCTATAGAGGATGCCACCCCGTTCATAGACCAGTTTAACTTACCTGTCATGGTATCTCCTGATTTACTTACCTTAGTTCCAGGGTCAAAGTTTCCTGAGTTCCATATTGTGTATACACTACCCCATGTTCCATTACTTCTGGATTTCATGTAAAGGTTGCCGCCATTATTATAATCATGATAAATTTTACATTGATAGTTAGCACTATCTGAATGCATTAGAGTAATACCATAGGCTCCTAGATTATTATCTCTCCAGAATCCTGCCCTTCCTAAATCATCAGAATTTCCAGTCCTTTCATTTACTCCAAATGACCCATATACAGAGTATATAAACTGATTAAGTGCTTTATGTCCACCACCACCAAGTAACACATAGTTATCAGAAGAACCAGTCTTTATGAATTTAGGAGCTTCGAACCATTCGTTACCTTGTACCCCACATACTACCAATCCAGCAGGTGCTCTATAAGAATCATACCAGTCTGAAGTACTACCATATTTCCTAACAGTTAATAGTCCAGTATAGCTGCCGCCATCATTTAGGTTAGCAGAACTATTACTCTTAAAATCAAGCCAAACACCAGCTCCATGCTCTTGTGGTGTAGAAGCAGTACCCCTACTATCAATGAAATTGATTGTATTATGAGAGTGTTCAGTTCTTAAACCTACTAAGTTCCTAGCATCCCATATTTTATAATCAGTTCCATTATACCTATGTTGTAAGTCAGTAGCACCACTTCTAATATAAGTAGTACCTGCCTGCATACCTAAATATGTATAAGTAGTACCATTCCACATTACAAGTCCATTACCGTTTGTAGCTTGGATTTCAGTTACTTTTAGAGTGCCAGTCATTGTGTCTCCAGCCCTATTTACTGCATTAGCAAATGCTCTAATGTTATCTCCATTAAATACATATGCTTTAGAGCTATCACTATTTTTAGCACCCCATATATGAGTTGGAGTTGCATTACCTGCCTCCCAATTCATAGTTAGACCGGATGCTATTGAATATCTTACATAATTAGTAAGTACATTAGGGTCATTACCTCTAATTACATAGGTAGCATCTAGGTATGTACGGAAGTTAGCTTTATCAATTACTGGAGTCCAATCACTTACCACTCCAGCAACATTTCTCCTATGCCATAATCCAGCTGTACCTGTAAATGCTTGTGCTAATTCAGTATAATAACCAGATGTATTATTATGTAGAATTTTAATTCTATTGGACCAAGAACCTGCTACAGGACCATTATTTGAGTCTTGTAGTATTCCACCATAACTTCCATAGGTAGCAGCTAACAATCCAGATGGGTTTAAGTCTACCTTTAACGCTGGACCTCCAGGACTAGTAGCTCCTGCATAATTATGAGTATGGTCTCCAGTAGAAACCACCTTACCATCACTGTATAACTTATTATCTGTACCTATATATACCTTAGAATTAGTATAGGTCTGTGGATTATCAGTCTGAGTTAATGAACCTGTTAAGAATAGCTTAGTGGCTAACTTCTCAGTAGCTCCAGCTGTGTTTCTAGTATCTTGAGTAGTTACAATTACTTCATCACCACTCTTAGTAAATGTAACATTAGTTCCAGCTCTAAATGCCTTGTTAGGGGCAGTAGTTGGCTTATAAGTATCTATAACAGCATCCCCTTGTTTGAAAGCTAAATTATAGAAATCATAAGTTGTATCCTTACTACTAATAGTTACCTTCTTATTAGTTGCATCAGGAAGTAGTGTTACGTTAGTACCTTGAACTAGAGTAAATGAATTGTTAGCTGCATTGGGGTCAAATGTAGTTACCTTAGTAACAGCATCTCCAACTTGTGTCTGTAAATCTAAATTATAGATGGCTTGATGTTCAGTCAATACTTTCTTACCTAGACTATATAGGCAATTATCAGTTCCAATATATACATACTGATTACTATAAGTCTGAGGTGATGTAGTCTGAGATTCTGCACCAATAAGGAATAACTTCTTATTGATAAGGTTAGTAGCCCCAGCTGTGTTTACTGTATCACTTCCTGGGTCAGCAGCAATAGTAACATTGCCTTGACTATCTCCTGTAATGAAGACATTATCACCTTGAATAATGTTCAATAGCCTAGCAACTGAACCATCAAATGAATGCATATCCTTTCCATTGTATTGGAATCTCATAGCATTAACTACCTTCTCAGCAGCTACGGCAGTTGCATCAGCAGGTAGATAGTCTACATTACTAAATGCATTCTTACCTAAAGTCTTTAAAGTCCATTTATTAGCTACACCAGTAGATAAAATAGCTTGGTCAGCTGTTGTTCCACTACCTGTTAGAGTAGTATAAGATTGAACGTGTCCATCTAATGCTAATATCTTTGTTGTTCCTCCTATGGTTAAACTAACTTTGTTACTGTCTGCATTTGAGAAGAATCCTCCATATAGTTTACCATGAGTCCACACTTCACCAGTGTCTTGTATACAGACAATGGCTGACCAGTATATATCTCCACTGGTATCTGCTGCACTTGTAGGTAACTTCCATGTATTAAACACACTCTTACTAGCACAGTCAATGTATTTTGTTTTAATTAGCATATTGTGTAATCACAAAGTTAATAAAAAGGAGGAACTAAGTCCTCCTGAATTATCTTGAATATGTTATATTTCCACTTGAGTCTACAGATGCCCATCCAGTTACTAATTCTCCTTCTATCCACAAGAAATCACTTGAGAATATTAAGTCAGCATTCTCTCCAATACTTTGAGGTAATAGAGAACTAGGTGTATAAGCTAATACATCACGCCAGCTATTATCAGATATTGAAGTAAAGGTTAATGTATTGGTTGCATTGTCCCAACTCAATCTCATGTTACCTGCTGCACCGAAAGTTAAATCTCCAGAATCTGTAGAATTACTAAGGATTTGGGATGCTGGTTGACCAGAGTTCTGATAGTTGATAGCACGCCATGTTTGAGATACTGGAGTAATCCACGATGGAGTACCACTATTATTAATAGTAAGTACTTGTCCTACATTACCATTAGTTAAACCAGTAATCAATTTACCAGTAGTACTATCAAATATAGCTACTTGTCCAACCACTGACCTTGAAGGTCCACTCACTACACCTGTAGTATTAGTTTGTACAAATGTCCACCTATTTCTTACTTGTGACCAAGTAGAAGAAGTAGCTGCTGGAGTGCTTTCTTTACATATTAATAAGTCTCCAATTTCTACTGGCTCTCCATTAATATAACCAACACTATCAGTGTATGTACCTGTTCCAAACGTTACTACATAAGTATGTCCTACATCTGCTGAAGGTGTAAATTTACCTGGACTTGTTGTTCCAGCTTCAACTGCACCTTTATAAAGCATAGCATTATTAGAACCAAGAATACTATCTGCATAATCCTTAGCTGTCTGGATTGCATTCCAAACCATTAAAGGAGAAGCAGCAATAGCAGCAACTATATTAGTATCATTAATGTTCTCATTATCACTAGATGGGTCAGGTCTAGTATTTAGAATATCTTGAAGCTTCACATGACCATACAACTTAGTAGATGCACCACCATATTCAGGCTTTAAAGACAAGTGAATCTTTGGAGTAGCTTCACCTTGTACATCACCCTTTAGATTACCAATAATGTAGCCATCTAATACTGATAAGTCTCCATGATTTACACTAATTGGTCCGTTAGAGTTCATACCTCTAGCTATGGTCATCTTCTGTGTAGCATCATTAAATGTTAAACCGTTAGCCTTTCTTACCTGAGAAGTATCTGCCGTATTACTAGCCTCATTATAAGATAGTAACAGATTTCTCTCTCCCATTAAGTTTGATGGAGCTAATTGTTCTACATAATCTCTGATTTCTATATTATGATTCTCTGCTAATGTAATATGTCCAGTTGCATCTACTATTATATTAGGTATTACAAAGATACTTGCGTTACCTAGATTAGTAGACTGTCCATATGAACCTGGAACTACACCACTAGCTTTATGTAATAGCTTTCTATTAGCTGCATCCCACTCCAATGGTGGTTCAGTATCTACTCTATTAAGAGCATTACTACTAATAATAATTCTATTACCATCACCCTTTCTAACACTAATACTCTCTCCAGCAGTAGACATTAGGAAGAATGAATTACCAATCTGTACTTTTACTGAACCACTAACTTCTGATATTTCAATACTAGGATACCCAATACTAAAATATGTTCCACAAGTCCACATTTCCCTTGTGTCTTCTATAAACACAATCGGATTTAATCCTTTAGGGATAGTATCAATTAATGGTTCAAATACTTCCTTCCTTTTAATATAGGCGAACTTACTATCTATAACCATTATTCAATTATTTTAGTACTCAGTAAGTTGTCTAATCTTAAAGCTGTTTGTGCTAGCGTTTCAGTAGGAATCACATAGTTACCAGTTGCATTTACAAGTATGTCAGTACCATCTAAAACTGGATTGGTTTTAATGGGCTTCTTATTAACGGTCTTGTTTCCAATCTCATCAATCTTAGCTTGCATATTATCCAACATCTCCTGGATTTTGTCTAATATGTCAATGATTTCCTTGTTATCAAGGAACACAACCCACTTCTCACCATCATATAACAGCATCTTACTGTTATCTTTAATCCAGATATGGTAAATAGTTGGAGGAGTCATATCACCCCTCCAGAAATTTACCTGCTTATTATTTACCATTGCATCTGCCATGTTATTCAAGTATTATAGAAGCATTAGTAGTAATATTGTTAACTATCTCTTCTAATGCTGTAAGTTTATCCATTAGTAATTTGCCTTGAGCTGCTGATAAAGGAATGTCAGTTCTGTTAGTTACTAAATCATTAGCTATAACGTTGATGACCTCTTTGGAGTAGTTAAATGTCTCCTCACTATTTCCACTTACTAGATTAAACATCATTTTAAAATCCTGAGACGTAGACAAGTGACACAGCAGAGTAACGTTGATAACCCTTCTATCATTTATATCGGTAACATCAGTTCCAACCTTATTATATACAACAAGGTCTGTATCCTCGTTATATTCTATAACAGTGGTAGAAGATTCATATAGTGATTCTAGAAACTCTATTGCCTCATCGATATTATTAAAGTATGTGCTTGGAGAGTCACTATTCACCATGTCAAATGGGATGGTAGAGTTAAGATATTTGACTTTGATATTTAGTTCATTTACCTCTCCCCTTATGGTTGAATCATCATAGTTATTAAGCTTATTTAGTTTGTTCTTATCTTCACTAGTAAAGTCATTAGAACTTAGTCCCATCCCTGGAATCTTCTCAACATATATACTAACGTCAGGAATTTCAGTCTTTAACGCATAACCACTTAAATCAACTCCAGGTATAGCAGCAATCTGCTGTTGAACCCAAGTTTCAGTAGCTAAACCATCAATACTTGGGATGGCAGGCGTATTAATAAGGTCATTGTAATCTTTAGAGAATAGTTCTGACTTATCTGCCTTACTATTCAAGGTATTCTTTATACCGCTTATCTCAGTGTTAATACCACCTATGGTAGTATTCTGAGCCAGTATAGCATCACTTAATTTCTTAAATGTATTATAAGATGGGTCAGCACCTTCTAAGATTATATCAAACCTTCCATCAGTATATGACTTAGCATCAAGTAAAGCATTAGCAGCTGCACCAGCAGATTCAGCACCAAGTTCACTTAATGTATATGTAGGTTTAGTAGGCTGTTTAGCCCATGATGGAACAGTAGGGTCTGTTTCTGTAAACTCAGTTAAATATCCTTTGGCTTCTAATTCCTGTTCAGTAACCAAATTTCCTGGTAATGAGCTTAGATAACCACTATCATTCTCTAATTGAGAAACCCTAGTAGGTATTTCAGTTTTGTCAGCCTTACCACTAATATCTGGAATATCAGTCTTATTAGCCTTCTTTTGAACCTCACCAGTTAATTCTGATATAGATTGTCTAATACCAGAGTCATTGTAATTAGTAAGACCAGATAATTTAGCCTTTTCTTCTATAGTGAAGTTCTGCTCTGACAAGCCCATTCCATCTTGCTTATCAACCTTATTGTTCCAATTATTAATATCCTGCTGATTTATATTCTTAGCTGCACTAGCAGCAAACTGAGGTTCTAGTTCTTGAGTCAGGTAGCCTTTAGCTTCTAACTCCTTATCAGTAATATACTCTTCTGGAACTTCTGACAAGTATTCAGAATCATTCTCCAACTGAGAGACTTTAGTAGGTATCTCACTCTTATCAGCTTTACCAGAGACATCTGGAATCCTGTCATCTACTTCCTTCTTAGTATAGTAATTATTAAGCTGAATATCACCTCCCTCAATAGCTGCAAGTTTATCGTCAACTTCTTCCTTAGTATATACTGTATGTTTATCAGCTTTTGCAGCTAATAACTCTCGTATAGTTGTTGTATCAATACTCTCTGGGTTATATCCACTTTGGTCGAGTATTTCTACAGTTGTCTCTCCTAATCCAGGTTGGGCACTCTTGAATATATAATATAGATTGCTAAATATCTCTTGAGTTCCAAGTAATTTAAAACCACCTATAATGCTACTAACTCCTAGAACTGTATTAGCTCCGTTAGGAATCATAACATATATATATTCATTAGCTCCAGCATTTACTGTATAAACATTATCAATAGTCCTGTCTAACTTCGTATAGTCTGGAGAAGTTCCAAAGTAATTTGGATATTTAATGTCAAATGTAACAACCCTTGTAGCGCTAATATCCTCATATTTATACTTTAGAGTGATTACCATAGATGTAGTCCTATTAGTAAAGGTATACTCTCTTACGTCAGGACTTAGTACAACACCATTAATAGATTGTTCTATAACATCCTTATGATACTCCCAAGTAACTTTTACATCTGTAGGTTCATCTCCATAACACATATACTCTGGGTCAAGAGATATAGCCTTGACGTTATCATCAATAGATGCAGCTGCAATTTTAGCATTGACCCATTCAGTAGAAGCAATTCGGTCAGAATTGTCTGTCATTAAGGGTAATGTAGTAGTTGGGGTTCCAGCAAAGTTAGGAGAGAATATATCAGCTTTGTTCTTAAATCTAATTTCTATCTCGCATGCCCATTGAGCGAGTTTAAGGTTAATCTCATCAATAACCTTATTAATATCGAAGGCTATTGAATCAGTTACAAAGGTATATAAATCTTTTTGATTAGACAAGTTACCTTTGATGTTTCCCCACTTTAGAGCATATTCATCTGCTATACCAAGATTAATTCTGGCTATCGTTCTCTGATATTCGTCAGTTAACTCTGAGAATAGATTCTCCTTTTGGAATCCATCATCACCACCAGTACACCCATAATATTTAGAAGTATCGCAATCATCCTTAATACAGATATGGTCAACCCCTTCCTCCTCTACCTTTACACTATCTATCTTGTCTATTGTAATAACACTATAGTCAGCACAAATGCCTTCTACTTCTTCCTTCTCTATAACACCATCAATTATTTTAGTATCAGGTTTTATATTGGAGATAGAATGTGGGTAGTCAGGTAAAATGGGAGCCTCTTGTTCTTGTTCGTCAAGACGTATAAACTCTGCCATACTTTAGATTTGTATAATTTGATAAGCATATGTCATAGGGTCTAAGAAGGATATAATAGTTGCTTCATTAACCTTATGAATGGTTTTAGTAATTGTCATTGATAAACTAGTATCACCAATAGGGAATACTTTGTTATATAATGAACCTTCCATGTAACATACATTCTCATTAAACATATTATTAACTGAGTTCCACCTTAAAGTTGTATCATGGCAACCTCTAAGGAATGTGTTACCTTTGCAGTCAGCTTCCAATACATTATCATATGTATCTCCCAAGAATATATTATTAGTACATCCTTGTTTCAATTCATTATGCTTAGTATTATGTAGCTCTGAACTATCAGTAATAACTCCTCCAGTTAAATCTGAGAATGTATAAAAATCTCCATATGCTGCTCCAAGATTAAGATTAGTATTGTCTAGCTCCTCAGCTGTTCTTCTAAACTTTATATTCTTAAAGTCATAGTGTGCTGAGTTGTAATGATTGTCTCTCATAAATGTTATCTTACCTTTAGTAATAACACCATCTTCGAGAGTCTCCTGAGTCGGGTCATATTCTATAACCCAATCCTTCATTTTATCATTATCAATAACAACTCTAGGGTCTAGTCTGTTATTAGTAATAGCTGTAACAATCAGTTTCCAGATAGGTGAGGGGTTAGTGGAGCTATCAGTGCCCCACGTAACCTTCTGACCAGAACTATTAGTAACATTAGAAGAATATATAGTTTGAAAGTCTGTAATAACATACCTTGCCCCTGTTACTAAACTCTTCTTACCTATATTATCATTGAGTACTGCATAAGTGACTTCTAATGGTTTGGATTGTCCTCCTTCTCCAGTATAATCAATGATACCTATATTCTTTCTTAGTTGCTCTTGCTCTAAATCAGTTAATCCACCTAATAGGTCTTTCTTCTTGAAATAATTATTCAAATCATGAATACAGGCATAACGTCTTGTATCCCTTTCTATTGCCATGTTAATTATTCATTAAGAATTCATATATTCCATCTATCTTATCAAAGTATTGACAAGTTTGGATAAAGGATATTTGGTGGAGAATCATATCATAGTTCTCCACATATCCTTTGTTTAACCTCTTGAGGAATTTGTCAAAGTCTTTGATTACTTTCAACTTTAGGTTAGTTATTGCATCCACAACTACCTCCTCCTATAGTATTCTTATCAACCATAACATCTTTACATATTCCTCCGCATTGAGTTATATCTTCTAAGACTCTCTGAGCTTCATAATATTGACCTAACTCAATTAGATATTTGATAACATTAATAGCCATCCATATAATATCTCTATTATAGATTAGCATCTTAACATCATCAGTTCTATTCTTACATCTTCCTGGCAAATCTCCTAGAAGATTCTTACATAGTCTGTAGAAACATTCATTAATATGGCAAACACAGAATGTGTTCTTATCACCTCTAATGATAGTAGTAGTCTTCTCAGTAACTGTAGCTGGGGGTATAGCATTCACTTCTAATACCTCCTCTACTGTTACTGCAATAGATTCTTCGTCAACATACTTCATGAATGTTTCAGACTGTGTATCATAGTAATAAACAGAATTATAAGCTGTTAGTGCAGTAGGATTTCTATCCAACACATACTTTAACCATACATCAGTTGGTAATATAATATGTGTAACTTCATATAGACCATCAATAGGCATCTCTAATTCAGATTCATCAATGCAGTCTATAACGTGTTCTACAACATCATATTTCTGTGTTACTTCGTCTCCAGAAGATTTAATGCTTGTTATAGCATTAAGAGTAATGGTTTGGCTATAGGCATAATTACGAGTACTTACTGTGATTTCACCAGTCTCATTTAAGTACTCATCATTATCCTTTTCCAATCCAGTAATCGTAATACCGCAAGCACCTTTCTTGCATATTTTAAATACTGAATCCATAATTATACATTAAAATCAGCTCTCACCTTAGTCTTGATTTCTCCTACTAGTGTAAGATAGTCTAAATACTTCTGCCTATCTGTCTGATTATCGGATAGTCCTAAAACAATGCTATTAGAGCTGTTGATTAAATCAAACTCCTCATCTTGGTCTACATATTGCCTAATAATGGCTTTTATGCATTCTTTGTGGTCTGGTTGACCAAACAGATGAACTTGAATATATGTCCACCTTGTTTCTTGTGTCACCTCTTCAGTCTCAGGGTCAGTAATCTCTACTACTTTAGACTGAATATCATAATTATAGTAATATGTGCCATTACCTAGCTTCTCTATTGAGTTAGGTTGTACATTCATTTCTACTCTTCTTGGTTCTAACATAAGGTCTTATTTTAAAATTTACTGGGAATGAATATCTGGTTAGAGAGTAGAACAGTTCTCTACTCTTACTCTCAAAGTAATAAGATTTGTTATTGTATACAAAGTTAACTCTAAAACACTTACTATAGCTAACCATATCCACAACATGAATATACTTGTTATAAAATCTAGAAATATTAGACTTCTTCCCATCCCAATTAGAGAACCTTAAACCTGTATCTCTTTGAATCTTCCTTAACAGATTCTTAGAATTACAGAACTTTAGCCAATCAAAATATGACTGCATTCTCCTTCTTAACTCCTGTCTGTCAATCTTACCAGATAGATACCTTCTAACAAGTCTGAATAATCTAACCTTAATTGACTTCCTTAATAGTACATGGGTATGATAGAATCTATAACCTACAAAGTCTATACCTCTATCATCTACTGGGAATATTTGGTAATTTGATTTTAACCTTAGATTTAGAACCTCCTTTAAGTACATCTTAATTGCTATAAGTACTGTTCTTAAGAAGTTCTTATCATTGCTGAGAATTACAATATCATCAGCATACCTGAAATAGAATTTACATTTCAACTCTTCCTTGACCCAGTGGTCAAAGTAAGCTAAGTATAGATTAGCAAAGAACTGAGATAAATAGTTGCCTATGGGAACTCCGTCAGCAGAGTAGATAATTTCAATAAGTAATGATAGAAGACTTCTGTCTTTAACCTTCTTTTTGATGATTTCACACAGTATGTCATGATTAACAGATGGATAGAACTTTCTAACATCCATCTTCAAACAGTAGAGTGTTTCTCCAGGATGCTCAGTTAATGCTGCTCTCAAATCATATGCAACATTATGAATACCTCTATCCTTAATACAAGAGTATGTTTGCTTGATAAATATCTTAGTCCAAATAGGCTCCATCACGTTCATTATAGCGTGATGTGTTATTCTATCTGGATAGTATGGTAGTCTAAATATCAACCTCTCTTTAGGTTCATATATCTTAAACGTACTATACTCAGAAGTTTCATACACTAAATTCTTTAGTTGTTCTGATAACTTCTCATTCTCCTCTTGTCTATTCTTATCATGTTTGAGGATTCCCCATCTAACTGATTTATGCTTTCTTGCCTTATCATCAGCCTTTTCAATATTCTCTATATCATAAACCTTATCATGTAAATAACCTATACGTTTCAAGTCTTATATATTTATTATGGAAGCTTTCGAGACTTAACCTACTAACACCCAGTTATTAAATACTACGTTGTCTTTTGCCAAGAGGCAAGGGTACTATTTAGACTGTAAAATGAATCAAATTACCTAAAGAAATATATAATAAGCCTACATTAGTATTAGCATTGCTGACTCCATTATTAGAATTGAAGTAGCTAAGACTAGCATTACTACCATTATTAGCGTTGCTGCTAACGATGAGTGTTTTGTAATAATTTCTTGTCCAGCACCAACAGAAGTAGGTAAATAGTACCCTTAATCTCGTATTTTATCTATTATATAATTGCTAAACTACTTTATTTAGTGTTCTGAAGCCCACA
>PPYE01433126.1_pt1 | contig 17986 bp, 14 predicted proteins | sample 1559881 | NCBI WGS metagenome assembly PPYE01 (sample SAMN08240022, study PRJNA423297) | Human gut metagenome, whole genome shotgun sequencing project. | reverse complement strand
CCATGGGCTGCTGGCTCAGGATCTCGTCCAGACGGCCGATGGCCTCGTCGGCCTCCATCACCGCCTCGCTCATATACATGATGCGATTGATCATCTGACCGCAGGCGGGGGCGAACAGAGCGTAGAAAATCAGGTTCACCAGCGCCGTCCGCACGTCCCCGCCGGAGGCAATCAGCAGTGCTGCCGGGATCAGCAGGGCGAAGGCCCCGTTGATGAAGGTGAGGAAGCAGGTCTGGCCTGTCCGGCAGCTCATGGCGTACTGGCTGGCCAGGTTGCTGTAATCCTGAATGGCAGCGTAGAAGGCCTTGAAGGAGTAGACCGTCTGCTGGAACATTTTCACCACCGGAATGCCCCGGACATACTCCACCGCCTCACCGCTCATGCGCTCGATCTCCTTTTGATAGCGGTGGAAGAAGCCGGCGTTCTTGCCGCCCATCATCAGGCACATGGACAGCAAAGCCAGCACCATGGTGAGCAGGCACAGAAGGCCCATCCGCCAGTCAAAGAGGAACAGCACGACGATGGCGGCGATGAGCGTCACCGCCGTGGCGGCCAGGTCAGGGAGCTTGTGGGCAAGCAGGTCCTCGGTGAGCCCGGCGTTGTCGTCGATGAGCTTGCGCAGCCGCCCCGACTGATTCCCGGTAAAAAAGCCCAGGGGGAGCTTCAGCACATGTGCCATAGCTGCCCGCCGGATGTTCCGGGCGGTGCGGAAGGCTGCGATATGGGTAGACATAAGGGCGGCAAAGTACAGCAGGATGCTGCCAACAGCAAACCACACCGCCATCCAGCCAAAACGGCCCAAATCCCCTCTCCCATCCAGGCTGGGCCAAGCGGCCAGTATGCTTCTGGCCACCAGCCAGACACACAGGTAGGGCGCCAGCCCCAGCACCGCCGACAGGGCGGACAGGATACAGCCCAGGATCGTCAGGTTTTTGTGTCCGCCCGCATAGCCCAAGATGCGGGCAAGACTGCTTGGTTTCTTTTCTTTCACAGTGATCCCTCCTTGCAAATTGGTTAGTTAATGCTAACTTATATCCAAAAAAGGATAGGGGTCAAGCCCCCATCAATTTCAGCCATCCGGCAGTGTAGAAATCCCGCAGCTGATCCACATCCCGCAGGGCCTGCTCCCGGGGCATATCGTGGACCACGATTTCGAAGATACCGCCCATCATCCCGCTGGCAATGATGTGGCACAGGGATTTGTCCAGCACGGGAATATCCTTCCCCAGGCGGCGGAGCACCTCCATGTACTGGAGGGTGTACTCTACCTCCACCTCCACCATGTTGTGGACGAAGTGCTCGTAGCTGGTGCCCTCCGCGCGGGTGAGGAGCAGCTTCACCGGCTCCCGGTGCTGGCAGATGTAGTCCACCATCCAATCCAGATAGGTCCCGGATTCCACCCCCATGTGCTCCGGCTGCTGTTCTTCAGGCAGCTCGGCAAAGGTGATCTGGGCCTCCATGAACTTGCCCATGAGGGCGGCAGCATGGGGTTCCACCAGGGCGTTGAACAGGGCTTCCTTGCTGGAGAAATAGCCGTAGAAGGCCCCGGTAGTCACCCCGGCGTTCTTCACAATCTGCCGCAAGGAGGCGCCTTGAAACCCCTTGTCAAGAAATTCCTGCATGGCAGCCCGCTGGATGCTCTCCAAAGTGGCGCTCATCTTTTCTTCCATACCGCCCTCCACATAACACTGTAATATAACACTGTTATAATACATCCCTTTTCCCAGGCTGTCAAGATGGCTGACAAAAAATCTTTTGCAAAATGCACTTTTGATACAGTTGGAACGCTGGAATAAGGTTAGCGCAGCTTTCCCCATCCACACCAAAGCCGCGCGCCGCGGGTTCACCTTCCGCAGCCGGCGCTGGGAGCTCCCTGGTCCCACTGCAGGATTCCAACATGCGAAGGCGCGTTGCCAGGCCATGAAAAGTGGCGTATTTCCCCATTGAAAACACCTCGTTGGCCTGGGTGTCCCTTTCATTATAACAGCAGTATACAGGGGAGTTTTTCTTAGAGCCTGATCCTTATTCAAGAAGAACGGTAAAACCGCACATTTTGAAGAGAGATGATACCTCATGGAATACGCCAGCATAGTGATGGGACGGGGACCAGGGGTCGGCCCTGAGCGGCTCTACAGCATTGCCCCCAAGGTTGTTGTTTCGCCGTTTGCCCTTCTCGAAATATGCCGTGATGGTTCGGGCTTTTTCCGTATTGACAACAAGATTTCTCCATGGTACCATTGCGAAACAAGGAGGAATTGTGTTATGAAACTGAGCTACAACAACTACACCGCACGGTTCTGTGACGGGGGCGTAGAAGTTTTCAAGGGGGATACCCTGCTGTATTTTAATAAGCGCCCCATGTACGCCTTTATCAAAACAGCGCTTGCTGTCACGGAATTTTACGATGCTCCCTACGAAACCATCACCGAAAAGGATGGCTCCATTCTTGCGGAAGGTATCCTAAGAAGCCCTACAGGCTCGCAGCTGCACTTTTCCGATTCCTATGGGATTTCCGATGGCGCTATGAAGGTGGACCGCACCGTGACAGTGTTGGAAACGGCGGATGACTTTGGTTTTGCAACGAAAGTATCCTTTGTTTTGGCAGCCTCGGACAAGATCCGCGACTACAACTGTTTTGCACCGGCCAACTGGTACCGCCAGAATGAATTTGCCAATCCCAGTGTACTGGGGTATGACCTTGACTGTGAATATTTCTGGCGCAGGGAGGTGTGCTATACCCTCCCGCTTTTTGCTGCGCAGAACAAAGCCACCGGAGAGACAATTTCATTATCCCGTTGGGCAGCTGATGTTGGTATGCGCAGCCAGGAGTTTACTGAATCCGAAAACATTGTAGACCGCAAGTACACCATCGGCTCTATCGGCATCAGCAAGCCAAAAAACAGGACGATTGACTACCTCTATTATGGCTACCCCGTCCGCAAGCCGGTTGCTACCGCGTGCGACGGACTTTCTATCGATTACGTCTATCCGGGAGCGGACGGCCAGCTCCCCAGGACGGGACGCGGTTATAATATCGACTACATGATGCAGACGAAAACCATGACCAGGGTATTCCACCCCATGGAAAAGGGCTTTACAGACCATTTTTCTGTCGCAGTCCATTTCGGGCAGTATGACGGTTTCTATCCCATGATGCGAAGCACATGGCGTGCGGCCTGCAGCCGTTTGAAAGAGCCAGTCTACCAGGTGGACCAGGAACTGCACTATAAGAATTGCATGAAGTCTCTCACCAAACTCACCCGCCAGTATGGCGACGCTTGGGGACTGCCGTTCTCCTGCCGGCTTCCGCAGCTCGACGTTTCCAGCGTTTCTTTCCAGTTCGGCTTTGTGGGCCAACAGCCAGGCATTGGGTACCAGCTCATCCGGTACGGCGATATGGAAAAGGACCAGGAAGCCTACGAGAAGGGCAACCACATCATCGACTTCTGGGTCAATACTTCCATGACAGAGATCGGCGCGCCAAACGTGTGCTATAATCCCGCCCTGCAAGGCTTTGAGCCCATGCCGTTCTGGACCAGGATGATTTCGGACGGTTTGGAGAATATTTTGGACGCGTACGTATATATGCGAAAAAAGGGCGAGGAGCGCCCCGCATGGTTGGCATTCTGCCGCAAGGCTGCTGATTGGTTTGTGCGCATCCAGAACGAAGACGGAAGCTGGTACCGGGCCTACAACACGGAGGACGGTTCTATGCGTATGGAGTCCAAGGCTAACACGATCAGCGCAGTCCGTTTTCTGATACAGTTGTATTTGGTAACAGGGGAAGACAGCTACCGGGAGACGGCGCTCAGGGCTGGCGAATGGTCGTACCAGAACATTTACCGCAATATGGAGTACCGTGGTTCCACCTGCGACAATACGGACATCACCGATAATGAATCCGGCATTTACGCCATGTTCGGTTTTCTTTCCCTCTACGATTTAACAGGCCAACAGAAATGGCTGGATGCATTGATCGGGGCGGCGGATTATACGGAGACATGGACCTATATGTGGTCGTATCCCATGAAAGTACTATGGCCGAACCATCCTTTCTCGAAAAACTCATTTAGCGGCCAGAGCCCTGTCACCATCGGAGGTGGAGGCGGAGATATGTACATGGCTGCCTGCGCATATGTGTATTATAGACTATACATCATCACGGGCGATGAGCACTACCACGATTTTGCTGAATTTATTCACAATAATACGCGCCAGGCAAATGATGTGGACGGCAGCTTTGGATATGCCCTTCCAGGCCTTTCGCACGAAGGGGGCAATTTTGCAACCCAAACATTCACCAGCCACTATCATTGGCTGCCCTGGGTGACGTATGTGGAGATCGACCCCACCTCCCGGCTCTACGATACTTTTGGAGCCTACGACATTGCCGGTACAGACAAGCTGAGTATGGAGGAACGCATCCGCAGAAACCACATCTATGACACATATGGGAAATTTTAAGATGGTTTGTTGTTTCTGAAAAGAGCACCTGTTAAGACACTCTCGAAAAGCCCATAAAGACAGCCAGCCCCATGGGAGAAACCCTGTGGGGCTGGCTGTCTTTACGTGAGTTTTTGTAGAAGTTCCGAAGGAGTGAGAAGTGGCATATCAAACTCTTCCCAAACCTTTATGGTTGCGTGTAACGATACAACCGCAACGGATGGATGTATCATCGCAAATGTAAATCTTCCTGCGCCGCTTGCAACAAGCGCGGCATTACTGGGACAACAGCTCCGATTCCAGATCCTGCAGCATCACGTCCAAAGCGGTGATGCCCCCCTCGGCGGTGTACCACACGGCAGGGCTGGAAAGGTACACAATGTGGCCGTCCGTATAGGCCCGGGTGCCTTTGACCAGCTCGTTCTCCACAATCTCCTGGGCCAACTGGGCCCCTTCGGTCTGGATGGCGGCATCCCGGTCCAGCACAAAGATGTAGTCCGGGTCCTTCTCCACCACAAACTCAAAGGAGGCCTCGTTGCCGTGGGTGGCGGTGTCGATCTCCGCGTCCACGCCGATGTTCTCAAAGCCCACCTCCCGGCAGATCATGGAGCAGCGCCCGTCGTTGCCCAGCACGTTAAACCCGCCGCTGGTCACCAGGCCAACAATGGCGGTCTTCCCTTCCGCGAACTCCGCCAGGGCGGCGATGCGGCTGTCAAAGTCCGCCATCAGGCTGTCCACTTCCTCCTCCAGTCCAAAGAGAGAGGCGATGGTGTTGGCGTTCTTCCTCACGGATTCCACCACGCCCTGTTCCGTATCGGTAGAAAGGTACACCACGGGGGCGATTTCGCTGAGGGCATCATAGGAGCTTGCCAGCCGCCCGCCGATAAAAATCACGTCAGGCTCGCAGGACATGACCGCTTCCAGGTCCGCCTCTTTGATGGTTCCCAGGTTGGCAATGTCCTCGTTGATGTAGCTCTGGAGGTAGTCCAGGCTGGTGCTGGCGGTGCCCACCACACGGTCGCCTACGCCCAGGGCGTCTAATATGTCCAGGCTGGCCATATCCAAAATGGCAATGCGCTGCGGGTCATAGGGGACTTCCAGCTGGGTTTCGGCCCCCTCGGCATTCAAGCTGGTGATGGTGACTGTTTCTGGGGTTTCCGCCGGGGTTTCGCTGGCCTCCGCCGCAGAGGATTCCTCCCCTGCGATAGAGCTCTCCTCCACAGCGGAAGAGATGCTCTCCCCTGCTGCCTGAGAGGAGCTTCCGCTCCCGCCCTGTGAGCAGGCTGCCAGGGACGCGGCCATGGCCAAAGCCAAACAAAAAGAAATCAGTTTTTTCATGGATGTCTCTCCTTCTGCCGGGGACGCCGGCATATATTAATAGTATATAGACAAAGGTTTCCCTTCTATCTCCAAAATCTCGAAATCCACCTGGTAGATGGCGGACAGGTTCTCCTTGGTCATCACTTCCTCCACGGTGCCGAACTTGGCCACTTTCCCGTCCACAAAGGCGCAGATGTAATCGGAGTAGAAGGCGGCGTAGTTGATTTCGTGGAGCACCAGGATGACGGTTTTGCCCAGCTCGTCGCAGAGCTTGCGCACGGTGCGCATCATGTTGGTGGCGTGGTAGATATCCAGGTTGTTGGTGGGCTCGTCCAAGAGGACGTACTCCGTGTCCTGGGCGATGACCATGGCGATGAGGGCCCGCTGGCGCTGGCCGCCGGAGAGCTCGTCGATGAAGCGGTCTTGAAATTCCTCCAGCTCCATGTAGGCGATGGCCTGGTCGATGATGCGTTGGTCCTCGGGGGTGGTGCGTCCCCCGGAATAGGGGAAGCGCCCAAAGGTGACCAGCTCCCGGACGGTGAGCTTCATTTGGATGCTGTTGGACTGGGTGAGGATGGCCAGGCGCTTGGAGAGCTCTTTGCTCTTCCACTTGGCGATGTCCTGGCCCTCAAAATCCACCAGGCCGGCGTCCCGGGCGATGAGCCGGGAGATAATGCCCATGACGGTGGACTTCCCCGCCCCGTTGGGGCCGATGAGGGACAACACCTTGCCTTTGGGTATTGCAAAGGTGACGGAATCCACCACAGTTTTGCCGTCGTATTGTTTGGTAAGCTCTTGGATGCGCAACAGTTAGACCCTCCTTCTTGTGAGCAGCAGATAGAGGAAATACACCCCGCCGCCCACGGTGATGAACACGCTGATGGGGATGGAATAGGTGTACACGTGCTCCACAATCAGCTGGCCCGCCACCAGAATCACCATCCCAAAGAGCACAGAGCCTGCGATGAGCTGGGTGTGGCGGTACGTTTTTAAAAGCTGCCGGGACAGGTTGGCGATGATGAGCCCCATAAAGGAGATGGGCCCCACCACCGCGGTGGCCACGGCGATGGCCAAGGTCACCCCCAGCAGCAGGCGGCGGACGCTTCTGTCGTAGTCCACGCCCAGGTTGATGGCCTGCTCCTTGCCCAAGGTGAGCACGTCCAGCAGCGCCAAATCCCTGCGGAGAAAAAACACCAGCAGGGCCAGCACCACCAGGGAAAAGAGGATAATCTCGGCGTTGACGTTGGAAAAGCTGGCAACCAAGGTGGACAGCAGGCTGTCGTACTCGTTGGGGTCCATCACCCGGGTGAGGGTGGACTGGATGCTGCCGAAAAAGGAGGTGAGCACCGTGCCGATGAGCAGCACATACAGCACGTTGTAGTTGGTCTTTTTAAAGAGGTAGCCGTAGATGACCGTGGCGGAAAGGCCCATAATTATCAGGTCCACGGCAAAGGCAGCGTTGGCGTTGACGGCTAGGATGCTCCCCGAGCCCGCCACGAACACCACCGCCGTGTGGATGAGGGTGTACAGGGAGTTCATCCCCAGCAGGCAGGGGGTGACGATGGTGTTGTTTATCACTGACTGGAACACCAACGACGCCCCGCCAATGGCAAAAGCCGCAATGAGCATGACGACGAGCTTGGGGATACGGAGGCTCATGGCGTAGTCGAAGTACTTGGGGTTGATGTCCACCAGCAGATAGGCGGCGCAGGCGGCAAGGGCCAGGAGAGCCATCACCCCCAGCTTCAGCAGGTTGGCGCGGTAGACGGCGCTTCTCATCGGCCTCTCCCCCCTTCCTCCTGGGAAACGGCAGAGGCGCAGGCGCCGCTGTGGGCTGCCCCCAGGCGGATGGCCTTCCTGCCGTGCTTTAAGCGGTAGAGCAGCAGGCCGATGAACAAAACGCTGCCGATGATGCCCACAATCAGCTCAATGGGCAGCTCGTAGGGGGCGATGACCACCCGGGCAATCATGTCGCACACCAGCACAAAGATGGCGCCAAACAAAGCGGTGTCCACCAAGGTGCCCCGGATTTTATCCCCCTTGAACATGGCCACAATGTTGGGCACTATGAGCCCGATGTAGGAGATGCTCCCCACCACGACCACCACCGAGGCGGTAATCATGGCGGCGATGGACAGCCCCAGAAACAGCACCAGGTTGTAAGGCACCCCCAGGTTTTTGGAGAAGTCCTTGCCCATGCCCACAATGTTGAAGTGGTTGGCGAACACAAAAGCCAGCACCACCAGGGGCACCGAAAGCCACACCAGCTCGTAATTGCCGGAGAGGACGATGGAGAAGTGCCCCACCAGCCAGGAGGACATCGCCTGGGTCATCTCGTACTTGTAGGAGAGGTAGTTGGTGATGCCGCCAATGACGTTGCCGAACATGATGCCCACCAGGGGCACCATGACCACGTCCTTAAACTGGATGCGCTGGATGAACCAGACGAAAACCCAGGTGCCCAGAATGGCGCAGGCAAAGGCGAACAGCGCCCGGCTCCACAGGGTGGAGGATGGCATAAACAGCAGGGCCAGCAAAATGCCAAACTGGGCCGAGGAAATGGTTGCCCCGGTGGTGGGGGAGACAAACTTGTTGCTGCACAGCTGCTGCATGATAAGGCCCGCCACGCTCATACCCACGCCGGTGCACAGGATGGCCAAAAGCCGGGGCAGCCGGGAGATGAAAAACACCTCCCACTGCTCCCCGTCCCCGGCGAGCAGGCTTTGCGGGTTGATGTCCAGCACCCCACAAACAGGGAGACGCCTGAAAGGATTGCCAGGATCCCCCCTAGAACAAAGGTGGTTTTATGTGTTGCGATACCCGTTCCCTCCTCATCGGTAATTAGTTATGACTAACTAGCTTGCAAAAAGGAAAACGCCCGGTGTGAGCGCTCTCTCTGCCGCGCAGGGACTTGGCGTGCGGCCCCTTCCCTGTTGGCGTACCTGATTATACTTGATCCGCCAGCGTGTTTCCGCTCCAATCTGCGGAATCTTCACTCCAAAGTGATGGGGAATTTTTCTGGCGGTACTCCCCAGGGCTGGCACCCAGCACCTCTCGGAAGGCGGCGGCAAATTTGCTGCTGTTCCCGTAGCCGAACTCCCCGGCGATATCCAGCACGGTGCGGTCTGTCTCCTCCAGGAGCCTGGCGGCCACCCGCATCTTATAGGCACGGATACACTGGTACAGGGGCTTGCCGTACACCTGCTGCACACTGGCCCGCAGCTGTTCCGTGGAGACGCCCAGTTACCGTCCCAGCTGGGCGGCGGTGACCCGCTGGTCCCGATGGGCGTCCACATAGGCAATGACGTCCCGGGCCAGCCGGACTTGAAAGGGCGTGCATGCCCGCTGTTCCCCCTGGGACATGGCGGGCTCTAAACAGGAGAGAAACAGCAGCAGTTCCAGCACCTTTACCTTGAAGTATCCGCGCTGGATGGACTGCGGCACCTGGTACAACTGGGCGAAAATGTGCTCCAGCTGCGGTGTGGCACGCATGATAAAAGGACGGCCCTCTCCGCAGAACTTTTCATACAGCTCCGCAAGGCTCACATTCACGTCCCTTAGAAAGCAGGAGGTGCAGGGAGGCGCCTGCTCCGGGTGAATCAGGACGGAAAGCCCCCGGTACCGCTTGACAGGGCAGAGAAGGGCCGCTTCCCCTTTTCGGGTTTGGCGGATGGACAAGTCCCCCTCCCCCAAGACAAAGGCCCGGTGGCTGTCCTGGTATTCCAGCCGGCCTTCCCGGCAGTGGGTGATCTCCAGCAGGCCGGAGGGAACCTTCCCCCAGGGGGAAAAGGAATAGGCCTCCACTTCCTGAAACGCCAACCAAATCCCCGGGAATACCGGATAGAGCTTGTCCCTTTCGCCGCTGGCAGCCTTTGCCCTGTAGTTTTTCTTCTCGGTCATAGCATCCCTTCCGTTTCCCGGCGGGAAAGCCCCCCTTCCGTCCGCAGCTTTCCATAGGCCAAAAGGGGCATCCCCTGGCTCACACCCAGGATATGGGTTTGGTACAGCACCACGCCGTCAAAGGGGGCGGTGATGGCCTGCAGGGTCCTTTCCACACGGCCCAGAAGTTCTCCCTGGGAGAATGTGTCTCCCAGCTGCTTCTCGGGATACCAATAGCCGCTGGCCTGTACGGTTTCATAATGGGCGTCCTCCACCTCCCGGGGCGTTCCATCCTGCAAAGAAAAGCCCGCGCCCTATTTGTTGGATTGCCAGGGTTTCCACCGCCACAGGGCCTTTGCCTTGCGGAGGACCGCTTTATTTCACGGCGGCATACTACCCCTTCTCCCCTTGGCGCCGCGTTCCCCCAGGGGGTGGCCCAGAGGGAGAAACTCGCGGCAAGGCGATACCCCTATTATAGTTAGTTATAACTAACCTGTCAAGGGCACCTGTCTTCCCCTTCACTTCCTGGTTTGAAGCGCGGGAAACCAGCAGCGCCCTGGGCGGCACTCGCCAGCGGATGCTTCGTTACCGTGAGAGCAGCACGCCCTTTGGGCAGCAAAAGGCCGGGATTGCTCCCGGCCCTCGCATGAATATTCAGTTTTCCGCCAAGTTCTGGTCAAATTGCATCAGGATGCTGGCTGCCTGGGCTCTGGTGGCAGTGCCGCCAGGCTCCAAGGTGCCATCATCATGACCGTTGATGAGCTCGTTGCCGTTGGCCCAGCGCATGGCTGCTTCCGCCCAATCGGCTATGGAATTAGCGTCAGGGAACGTGGAGAGGTCGCCCTCTGCCGTCAAGTCATAGCCCTTATACTTGGCGTAGTTGTAGAGCATCTGGGCGAACTCTTGCCGGGTGATGCTGTCGCCGGGCTGGAAGGTGCCGTCCCCGTAGCCGGTGGCCACGCCGGTGATTCTGGCCCAGTACACCGCATCGCCGTACCAGGCTTGGGCGTTTACGTCCTCGTAGGGGTAGCCCAAATTCTCGCCGGAGATGTCCGGCTGTCCCTCCAGGTTAAAGAAGATCTGCACCGCCATAGCGCGGCTCAAGGTGCCGTTGGGCTGGAAAGTGGTGGCGCTCATCCCCTCCATGATGTCATGGAGGTAAACATACCGCACAGCGCCCTCGTACCAAGCGCCGGGGGCCACGTCCTCAAAGGGCAGGGGCGCGGGGGTAAAGCTGGCCTCTACCGTCACACGGCTGGCGGGCATGGTAAAGGTGTACTTGCCGTCGCCCTTGTCCGTGAGGGCGATTTCATTGCCCCGGCTGTCAAGAACGGTCAAGCTCTCCAGCGCAAAGCCCAGGTCGGGGGTGGCGGTGATGGTCACCGTGCGGCCACGGCTGGCCCGGCTGGGGCTCACCGTCACGGTGCCGCCGGGGGTCTCCGGCGTTGTCACGGCGTAGGTGGGCGGGATGTAGGGCGGCGGGGTGGGTTCTGGCTCGGGCTCGGGTTCTGAGGGCGCTGTCACGGTCACGGTGCAGGTGGCGGATTTTCCGTCCACGGTAGCCTTGATGGTAGTGTTGCCCGCACCTACGGCGGTAACTTTGCCGTTTTCCACCGTTGCAATATTTGTATCGCTGCTTTCCCAGGTCACGGATTTATCAGTGGCGTTGCTCGGCGTGATGGTGGCAGTGAGGGTTTCGCTTTCGTTTACGTCAAGGGTCAAGCTGGTCTTGTTCAGCTCAACTTTGGTGACTTTGTAAATCACGCTGTCGTCCAAACTTTCCGCAAGGCCCTCGTCCAGCGTGCCGCCGTCCACGATCACGTTGTGGCCGCCTGCGGCCAGGCTGGCGTTTTCAGCCAGCGTCAGGCTCTCGCCCTCGCCGATGGTGAGGTTTTCATCCAGGGTCACATTGCCGTACACGGTGCCGTCGTCGCCGTCAAAGACGATACCAACACTGTCATCAGCAGGGGAAACTTTCTTGAGATCTTGTAGCAATCCGGCACCGATCCCACCCCCTCTTGCGTCCACGATGGCACTGTTGCTGATGGTTAAGGCCGTAGTTTTAGGAACGGTACCACTGCCGCTAGAATCATATAGAATCCCTGGAGACCCGCTGGCAGTCAGGCTGCCGCCATCCACAGTCAGAGCGGCGGTCGAACTATTGCTGGATTGCACATTAACACCATAGCCGGCGGTACTGGTCCCCGTTGCTTCAACCTTGGCATTCCTGATAGTCAGGGTGGCATTGCCGCTGTTGCTCTGAACCCAGATGCCAGTCTGACTGGCGCTGGCATCCAGACTGCCGTCGCCCGTGATGGTCAGGGTGGCGCCGCCAGTAGAATTGGCCAACACATAGATCCCCTTGCCGACCTCTGCGATTGTATTGGTGCCCTCCAATGTGATGGTCAACTCCGCATCGCCTCTCTGATTGTGCACGCCAATGGCAGCGCCAGCGATAAAAGTGCTGGTATCCATAGACACGCTCTCTTTAATTGTGGCGTTGTGCAAGGTCAGGGTATTATTCGCTACGTCATAATGGATAAATTTGTCCGCCGGTGAGCCTTCGCCTGTGAATGCGGTGACAGTTCCAGCGCTGTCCGTCGTCCAGTAGCCGCCGCTTGTCACATTTTCGTTGCCTACATAGATAACCTGGTCGCCCGGCGGAGCCGCCAGCGCCGTGGCGGGCAGCAGGCTTAGGCACAGGGCCAGGGCCATGCATAGGCTGAAAAGTTTCTTCCCCATTTCAATCGACCTCCTTCCAGTGGTATGATGCCGCGCCCAGAGCGAACCCGGCGGCCAGGACCAGGACCCCGGCCATGCGCCGCTGCTTCCTCAGCTGTACCCTGGCCCTGACCCGCTCCATCACCGCTGCAACGCGGGCTTCATTCGTCATCATAGGCGTTGCCTCCTATCTCGAAATTCCAGACGCTTCCCACGCCATGCTGCTGGGGGCTGACCCCTTCCAGCGCGGCACAAAGCAATGCTTGTCGTATGGAAACCCAATACGACAAAAGGCCATGGCCTTTTGTCGTATGGAAACCCAATACGACAAAAGGCCATGGCCTTTTGGTTCCGTTTTAGTATACCGGGAAACGGGCCAGCTTGCAAGGGGTTTTGGGGGTATTTGCCCAAAAAGTTGGGGTGCGGCTGCTTGCCGGGTACAATACGAACTGGAAAGGGCTCTGGCCGTGTCCATTTTGACATAGTACAACTCGGTTATCTGCGAGGTTGCATGGTTCGAAAGCTAGGGTGCACAGGTGGTCTTCCTATCCCTTTTTGGCTTCTACCGTATCATCTAAGCGGCCTGTTCTCCTGCGAAGCGTCTCTCGATTTCGTTAGAGCGGGGGATTTGGTATCAAAGCGAGTGACGACCATATGGACGATATACGGAATAAGGATGACCGGAATGGCCAGATAGGCGATGCCGCTGTAAGCCTTTTGGATTAGGTTCAGCAAGCCAAACTGGGCGATGCCGAAATCCACCACACAGCAAATCAGGGCGGCCAAAATCTCCTTTTTCGTGACACGCAGGCGGGACCCTTCCCCTCTCTGCGCCAGGTCCGGGCTCTCTCCGCAAACACGCTTCACCATGGCGGCCACCATGTTCACGGCCGTGGACACCGCTCCCAAAATAATCAGCAGGGAGATAAGCGGCGTCATAAAGGAGGCGCCCACGCCGTTTTCCACCATAAACAAAGTGGGCACGCTTTGAGAGGCGGTCTCCGGGTTGGTATAGATGGTCATCAGGCCCAGCACCACCATGACCATCATCAGGGCGTTGACAATCGCCCCTACTCCCATACTTTTCACCGCATCCCCCGGCTTCTCAAAGGACTTGGCATGCTGGACAAACACGGCAATGTTGGAAAGCTGGAAGGTACCGTACAAAAAGGCGGAATACAACGCCGGGCCGACGCCCAGCTGTTCTTCTCCCATCTGCTGGACAGCGGCGCCAATTTGGGAGAAATTCACGGCAATGTTGGGAAGGTAGACGACCAGCAGCCCAGCGATGATGCAAACGGACAGCACGGAAGCCACCCTGCGCACCAAATCCGTTCCGAAAATGGCCACCACAAAGATAAATATCCCAATGAGAAAAGTGCACAGTAAGTAAGGCAGACCCGTCAGCTGGCTGAGAGTGGCGCCCCCTGTGGCAAAGGCTACCGCCGGCGCCACGCACATCACGCACAAGTACAGCAGCTCAAAGAGGTTGGAGAAAATGGGGGCGTATTTGCCGTAAAAGGCGTTGTTGTAGGAGCGGTAGTCATAGGTTTGGTGCTTTCTGGCAAACCGCAGGCTGTAAGCGAAAAACACGCCGTTATAGGCCATGGCCAGCACAGGCATGAGAATGCACCAGGCGCCATACCGGACAAAATAGCTGTAAATCTGGGCGCCGGAAGCGAAGCCCCCGCCGAAGTGCGTGGTAAACCATACAAATGCCACGCCCAGGGCGATGGCTCCCGTTTTCGACTTTTTCATCGGTGGCTCACCGCCCTTTCCTCCAGAGTCTTCATGGCATCCTCCAGCATGGGCCGGGTGACCTTGTAGGGATAGTGGGCCACATCGGACATGGTGGGAATGACCTCCAGGCATTCCTCCCACTGGGCGGGGGTGATCTCGATGTCCGAAAGCCGGGTAGGCAGGCCGATGGACTTGTTCAGTTCATAGATTTTCTCAAACTCCTCCTTTTGCCCGTCCACCAGCAGAGCAATCAGGATGCCAAAGGCCACCACCTCTCCATGCAGGTGGCGCTCCTCGATAACAGGATAGGCTGTGAGGGCGTAGAAGATGGCGTGGGCCAAGCCGCTGTTATAATCGGGCGTGTAGTCCTTGGTGAGAAAGATGGAGGCAATCCCCGTGGTGACCACAATGGCCAGCACTACCTGCTCTACCGCATAGGTACACAAGCCCTGCTTGTGATCCTCTAAAGCCTGGGCGCTGTACAGCAGCAAAGGGTCCCGGCACATCTGACTGACCGCCACCCCCACGGCGGTGAAATGCTCCAGCCGCTCGTCCCGGGAGGAGATCATGGCCTCGTAGTATTTGGCGTAGGTGTCTCCGATACCAGCCCACATGTACTGGCTGGGCGCCTGGGCGATGATTTGGGTGTCGATAAAAGCGTGCATCACCGGGCGGATAAAGAAATGGGGCTTCAGAAAAGTGCCGTCCTCGTTGTACAGAATGGACACAGACGTGGTGGCCGCGCAGTTGGAGGCAATGGTGGGAAAGCTGAACACCGGTTTGTCATCGGGGATGCACAGGCATTTCACCGTATCCAAGGCCTTGCCGCCTCCCACGCCAAAGACCATGTCCGCCTCTTGGTACAGGGGCAAAGCCCGCAGGCGCTCCACGGTGGCATAGGTGCAGTTTTCCCCGTAGATTTCAGTGCCGATAATTTCCAAATTCGTTTGAGCCACGTAGGCGGCGATTTTGTCATAGGCGGCAGCCAAGGCCTTGCGCCCCCCGATAACCAACACTTTTTTGCCATAGGACTCGCACACCGGGCCGATTTTCTCGTAGATCTTGTCGCCGATGGAGTAGCTGGGCAGATGGACCTCGTAATTTTCCAGTTTCATTTTGATACCTCTTTCCGGGACAAGGCAACAAAAAACGCCCTTGTCCCTACAAAATTGATGCAGGGACAAGAGCGCAACACTCCTGCGGTGCCACCCGGCTTGACGCGGTTTCCGCGTCCACTCACGCATACAAACGGTCTATATGCTCTCTTTGATAACGGAGTTCGTTCTCCGGCTTGCTTACTGGAGGAAACCTACCTCTTTCAGCGCGCCCTCAAAAGCCCATTCATCCCAGCTTCTGCTGCCGCACTCTCACCCACGGCGGCTCTCTGAAAGCAGCTGCACTGAAACTACTTGCTCTTTCTCAACGGTTTGCATTACTTTACCACAAAAAAGAGATAAAGTCAATAGAAATTTTTCCTGTTTAATCAGATTTTTACAGAAATCCTTGAGATTAAGCTGTCAGCTTTTTTATACCACACCAACTTTTTTTATACCACACCAGCGCTCTGCCGCGCCGGTCTCGGCTCCCGCCTCGGTCGGTGCTGGGCGCTCCCCACCGGGGAGCAGCACCCGAGGCAGCAGCCGAGACCAAGTCCTTCTGCCCCTGCCACAAAACCGGCGAAAACACTGGGTTTTCGCCGGTTTTCTTTTTGCACGTGTTGTATGGGAATGGGGTTCACTTTGGTTCAGACACTTGGTTTTCCCATCCGTTCGCACCTGTTCCCAACCGCTGCCACCCCCTCAAGCACCCAAAACGCACCCGACTTCAGCTATTTTCGCCTGAAATCGGGTGCGTTTCGCTGTTTTTGCCTTCTTTTGACCTGCAAAAATTTCGTGCCGGTTTTTCTCAGACATCCGGACTTTCCAGCCATTCATATAGATTCATTTTGACACGCCCCTTTCCAGATGCTATGATAAGGATACCAGCTTTTCTGTCCTAATTTTTCCCCATAGATTCTGGTATTATAGTAACACATGGCCACAATGCCTCGCAAGTGAAAGGGAGTTGCTGGGTGGACACAAATTTTGGAAATCTGCAAGAACCCGCTCAGCCCTGCGGCAAAATCCCCTAACGTAACGGATGGCACTGTAGACACAACAATGAAAAGCGAAAAAAGAGCGATGTTGTATGAATTTGAAAAACAATCTTTTCAACTACGCTACCAGTGAGCTGTCTCAGGACGCCTTTCTCTGCTGGCTGGCTTCCTACGCTCTGGAGGACGCGGAGCCGGATGACGCGCTGCGCTCCTGTGCCAGGGAAATGCTGGAACTGTTTGTGCCGGAGTTCAATGGCCGCCCGTTCACGCTCACGGATGTGGAACGGCAGGTCTGGCACATTGATGTTCTGTTGACTGCAGAGCTTGCGGGTGCCAAGCCTTTCTTCTCTATACCTGCTGCCACAAGAATTCTGTAATAGAATAGCGCTTGCGGAAATTCACGGGCCTGGTGAAGTCACCATGCTCGTCAGGCACCAAAGGCGTGTTCTCTCCGAAATAGGCTTCCTTTCGCAAATCCTGGATCATGGCGATGGCTGTGTCGTTCAGCGGTACTGTTCGCTTGCTGGTGGCCGACTTCAGCTTGCCCACCTTCACATCACGGCCCGGCTCCGCTTGCAGGCCGTCCCGGCACCAAACCTCTTTTACGCCACGCTCCAGGCGGAGAACTCGCCGCTCCAAGTCGATATCACTGTTAATCAGGCCCAGTAACTCTCCTGTGCGAAGTCCGGTGTTCAGCATGAGAATGTACGCTGCTGCCTGCTGATATTTTCTCTTGCCGTTGGCAACCGTAGCGAAGGCCTCCCGCTTGAACTTGGCAATCTCTGTGGGCGTGAACACGGTGACGGCTTCTTGCTCCGGCACACACTCCTTGTCTTGAGCTGCCAGGAAATTGGATTTCTTCATCATCGGAACGGATTGCATGGGGTTCTTTTGGATGAAGCTTTCTTCTGTCAAGTAGCGGAAGTATTCGTTGAGGAGAATATGCACCTTCTTCACCGTGGTGTAGGCATAGCCTTTCTCCATCCAATAGTTGAGGACGGATTTCAGGTCGGCGGCGGTGATATCCCCCACGATTTTCTCTCCGATTAGCGGATAGATCTGGTGGTTTGCTGTGCATTCCAGCCGGTCATATGTTGTCCGCTCCACTGAAGGAAACTTGAAAACTTGCAGCCAGCGGGTCAAGCTCTCTTTAATGGTCTTTTGAGATTCGTCCGAGCAGCGCACTTCCTCGTTGAACTGAGCGATATATTTGGTAATCTTCTGCTGGGCTTCCGCTTTCGTCTTGCTGGAGAATACTTTTCGCTTTTTCTCTCCATGTTCATTGCCTTTGTTTTTACCTTCGTAGGTTCCGTGTCGATCAGTCGCTCCTCTTCCAGTTGCCGAATGTACTTAGCAACCGTGTTGGCGCTCATGTCTGTATGCTGGCTAATGTGTCCGATGCTGGGCCAGCATTGATGTGATTTTCTATCCTCGCAGAAAATCAGGTAGGCGTACACTGTCATCTCTCCTGGGCGAAGCCCCAGTGTGAAAATGGCGTTTGGTAGAAGAAAAAATCTTCCCTCATCCACCCATTTTGTGTAAGTGTTTTCGATTTCCGTGGTGTTACCTCCCCAGTGATTTTTTCAAAATTCTACACCTATGTTTCAACCTATATCCATAGAAAAATCAAGTTTTACGCTCTGTTCACAGTATAATCTTGCAAGCGTTTTTCAAAAACCTTTTTGCGAAGCCCTTTTCTTTGTTTACTCTCCCGCAAATCTTGAGGCGGCCCAGGCATCCCGCGGGATTATATAAAAGGCCGGGATCGCTCCCAGACTTTGCATAAAA
>PPYE01000614.1_pt1 | contig 18003 bp, 6 predicted proteins | sample 1559881 | NCBI WGS metagenome assembly PPYE01 (sample SAMN08240022, study PRJNA423297) | Human gut metagenome, whole genome shotgun sequencing project. | reverse complement strand
GCCCGGATGAGATCTGATCCGGACAAATTTTCAAACACTTAAAAACGAATTCATATGAACGAATTTTATCTTTCTAGAAAGATATCCGCGCGGCTCACCCTCCGGGCCGCCGCGCGGATGTTCTGTATCCTGGCGCTGGCCCTCTGGGGGCCGGCAATGGCAGGAGCGCAAGCGCAGACACAGTCGCTTGACGTGGCTAATATTTCTGATAAACTAACCCTCACCTATAAACTGAAAGCCGCCGGCTCGACCGATTACGCTTGGTTTTACAAGGTCGGGACGAATGGCACCGACACCGAGTTCTCCGGTACGCTGACGGGCTCGGAAGAGAAAACCAATTGCCCCGTCATCACCATTAAAAGCGAGAAGGAAACCACTTCCCCGAATTATGATGATTGTGCCAAACTCATATTGAATGGAATAAAGCTGACTGCTGTTACTGATTCCGATTTGTTTGTAATAGGGGAGAAAACTAAGCCGCTCTGTATCCAGGCAACAGGTGAGTCTACCCTGAAATGTAAAGCGACTGAAACTAATAAGAGTCAATTTCGTGTAATTAAGAACGATGATGGAGGTATCCTACTTCTGGATGGTGGAGATGCTGGATTGAATATCGTTGGGGATGGAGGTGGAATATATTTGCGCTCTGGTGGAGCAACTATAAGTGGCATCCTCAAAGGCAAAATAAATGTCACAGCGGATAATCCCATAGCGAATGACCATTATGCTATAACGGCAGATAATAACTCTTCTTTATATGTGGCCGAAGATGCGAAAATAATGGCTTCTGCGGGAAAAAAAGCAATTCTTGACAATAGTGATTCGCGTGTGTATTCCTCCTTCCTTCAATGGAGGTTTGAGGTCGCCCCGGAGAGCGGCAAGAGGCTGGAAATAAAAAATGCCAACGGCAACTCGTTTGATCCTGCTATCCAATTCACCACCGACGGCAAAAATAGGTGTTTCGCTATCAACGTCGTGAAGGGCACCGGCTACACCGTTTGGCTAGACGATAATCTACTCATGGACGAGAAGAAAACAACCGTCTTTACGGAGACGGGGAATAAATTATTCACCTCCGAAGGAATGCAATTTCCTGCGGACTGGTCCGTCTACGGTGAGACAGCCCATGTCGGCACGGATGGCATCGATGTCTCCGTCTCCGGCACAACCTACACCGTCAAGACCCCCCGCGGCCTCGCGTGGATCGCTTGGGTGACGAATAATGGGAAGACAACCGCCAATACTACCACCAATATCACCAATACCGGTGATGCTTACTATCCTGCCAATGCAGGCTTTAAGGACTGCACGGTTAAGCTTGCCAACGATATCTCGCTGGCTACGCCTACCAAGGGCGTTGCCGCTGGTTTCGTGAATAATTGGGTACCGATAGGGACTTATGGTAATAGATTTCAAGGCACTTTCGACGGGAATGGCAAGACCATTACCGGAATGGCGATCGAATCAACTTCGGTAAACTATATCGGTCTTTTTGGGTATTTGGATGGAGCGACCGTGCAGGATCTGACGATGGCAGATGAAGGAACTCCCCCAGCAATTAATTTGAAGACTTCCACTTCCACTGATTCAGGCGCAGGCGATAACTACTATCTTGGCAGTGTCGCAGGCTGGGTGAAGAGTGGAAAAATCATCAATTGCCATAATAAATGTGCGGTCAGTTTCTCTGTGTCTGGCAAGGCTGGAAATGTCGGTGGATTTGCCGGTCTTATAGATGAAAACTCGGTGCTAAGCGCTTGTTCAAACAGTGGAGCTATCACTGTCAGTGGATCAACGGTTATGGGGGCTGGAATCGTAGGGGTAAGTGTCAAGTCTTCTATTGCTTCCTGCTTCAACACGGGTGATGTCAGTGCTATTGGTAATACTTCTACCGCCTATGCGGGCGGTATCGTAGGCGACAGTGATCCTAATGGTAGTAGCAGTAATCCGAGTCATATATCGTACTGCTATTCAACAGGGAAAATAACCGCTAAAGCAAGCTCGGCAAGTACTTCCGGCGGTATTGTTGGAGGTGCTCAACATGTGGTTCTTAAATCTTGTTTTGCCACGGGCACTGTTTCCGCTGAATCATCAAGCAGCAGCAACGCTGCTTATGCTGGCGGTATCATCGGGTGGATTTGGGACGGTAAAATTACCGTAGAGGATTGCCTCGCCTTAAATACCGAAGGAGTGAAAGCTATCGGAAGCGTCTCTGAAAAACATGCCGGTCGTATTGCCGGAAATAATATAGGTAATGATAATGGTACAGTTCCCCTTTCCAACAACTACGCCAGCACCAAGATCAAGTTGACGGTAGGAAATACCACTGCTGCCCCGACCACCGACATCGCCGCCGACGCGATAAACGGTGCCAACACCTACCTCGACGATGTCGCCACTGATATCGCCGGTTGGACAGGCGAGGGTAAAGCCTTTACCGCCATCGGCACCACCTCGAGCGGCAAGCTCCCGCTACTGAAAGTCATCACCAACTATGATGCCGACGGACTGCCGACCACTTACGAGGAAGGTTCTTTCATTCCCGGCCAGCCCGACAACTTGACCTCTTCCACCTATCTGGCTTCCCTTGATCCGCTGTCTTTGTCTAACGGAGACACTGATCTCATCACCCTCTCTCGCTCCGACAACAAATGGAGCTATACAAAGGGAGAAAGCGGAACGCCGGCCCGCTTCAACGGCATAATCAAGATGGATGCTTCGTCCGTATCCTCCAACAAGCTCATGGTCGCCACCGTCACCGGCAACCCGACGCTGACGTTCGAGCAAGTGACAATCAACGCGACCGGCGGCGCTGCCTTGACCGTCAACGAAGGTTGCGAGCTGACAATTGCGTCGAATGCCGATTCGAAGCTCAGCGCATCCGGTGCCTCTACCTTGATCAATAAAGGTACCTTGAGGCTGTCGGGCGACTTCCGTATCGAAAACACCGGCTCGTCCGAGACGGATTACTGCCTCGATAACTCCGGCACCTTCAGCGTGCTTGATCCGGGCAAGACCCCTGCCATTTTCCATTGCGCCCATACCGCTATCCATAACACCGGCACCCTTACCAACGCTTGGATGGAATGTCGGTTCACGGCTGAGGCGGGACAGTCTGGCGCTAAAATAGCCTTTGCGCCGCTTGACGGCTCATCCCAGTCCATCGATGCGATGCGCTACGACAAGACCTTAGCCGCGATCGTTACGGCCGGCAAGACCTACCAACTCTGGGCGGTAGCGACCGCTGATGCCCGTACCCGGCAGAAGGGCTCTGATAGCGAAGGAACGGTGATCACGCGCTTCCCCGCTCCCGCAGCCGATGGCGCGGTAGCGGTCTTTACGGATGTGAACGACTTGAAGACGGTCGAGATCTCCGGCAATCAGGATTTCTCGGCCGGCTGCGCGAATGAGGATGTTCTCGTCAAATCGGACGGCGTGCTTACCGTCAATGCCGAGAATGCCGCCGTCCTCAACCTGACTCTGGAGGAAGGCGCGCGGGTCGTGACGATGACGGAGCTGAAGGTGTCCGATACCTTCGCTACCACCCGCTCGCTGGGCAACCAATGGACGGCCTTCGGTAGCCCGGTCGCCTTGAAAGCCTCCGTGGGGGATGCCGGAATCCTTTACGCCGCCACCGGCTACACCGGTACGGGTGCCGCCGACCAAGGTTGGAAGGACCTTTCCGGCACGACCGCCGACGGCACGAAAGCCGCCGACCTTGCCGCCGATAGCCCCTACCTGCTTGCCGCCGAGACAGCCGATACGAAGGTAGCCTTCACCGCTACCGCTTCCGCCGGCTCGCCGATCAAGATACCGGCCACGACTCCGGTCACTTTAGGCGATGCCCTCGCGAACGGCGTGTTCCTCTTCCAAGCGAACCCGAACCTCGCCGACCTCACGCTCAGCGGTATCTACGTGCTCAACGCCGAGGGTACCCGCTTCGACCTCCACGAGTCGGCCTATACGCTGAAGCCTTTCGAGGCGTATATCACCGCCAATGCCGTCACCCGCTCGCGGCTTCGTAGCGTGGGCGCCGCCGATGGTTCCGTGGTGACCGCCAACGAGATCGTCGCCGCTACCGCCGCCCTCCGTGTCTGGGCCACCGACGGGGCGCTGCACGTCTACTCCGGGGAAGCCGCCGCGCTTACCGTGGTACGCTCCGACGGACGTGTCGTCTACGCCGCCTCTATCGCCCCCGGCGATACCCGCTTGGCCTTGCCTTCCGGTATTTACATGGTTCGAATCAATAACATCACTTATAAAATAGCGCTTTGATATGAAACGATATATTAGTTTATGGCTCGTATGCCTGCTGGCGGTCTTCTCAATGACCGCCCGGGCGCAGGAAGGGATCGAGACGAAGGCCCGTCCCGACTTTCCCGCCCTTCCTTTCACGCTGACCTACTCGGCTACGGCTCCGGAAGGCGCTGCCTTCTTCTCGCTCTCGGCGGACGGCAAGCAGCTCCTCGCTTCCTCGACCGTACATGCCGGCACGCAGGTGACGCTCACGACCGCCCCCGCCGCCGGCTACCGAATGGTTTTCGGCTACCCGATGGTCTGCCGCACGGATGCGCCCGCCACTACGGTGACGGTTACGGCGGTCTCCGGCAGTGCTAACACCTACACCTTCACCATGCCCGCCTACCCGGCCACGGTAGAGGTGCTGTACGAGAAGATCCCGTACGCCGTCACCTTCGCCACCCCCGAGAACGGTACGCTGGCCTTGGATACCATCGGTACCAAGCTAACTACCGGTGCCGAGCTTATTCCCGGCAAGCAGGTGACGATCACCGTCTCCCCCACCGACGGCTACCAAATGGTTTCCGGCTACCCGAAGGCCTACCGCACGGATGCGTCCGGCACTAAGGTAACGCTTACGGCAGTCTCCGGCCGCGATAACACCTACACCTTCACCATGCCCGGCTATCCGGTCACGGTAGAGGCGAAGTACGAGAAGATCCCGCGCCCCGTCACCTTCACCGCCCCCGAGCACGGTACGCTGGCCTTGAAAGCCAACGGTGCCGAGCTAACCTCCGGTGCCAAGCTCGCCCCCGGCACGGAGGTGACGATTACCGCCGTTCCCGCCGAAGGCTACCAAATGGTTTCCGGCTGTCCGAAGGCCCGCGTCACGGATTCGGACTTCTATGGAGTAAGGGTAACACCGGTTGAGGGCAGCGCTAACACCTACACCTTCACGATGCCCGTTGACTTCCAGATCGCGGGAATCACGGTAGAGGTGAAGTACGAGAAGATCCCACGCCCCATCACCTTCACCGCCCCCGATCCCAAGCAGGGCACGCTGGACTTGGCTGTCGATGCTAACCCGGTTGCCTCCGGTGACAAGCTCGCCCCCGACACGACGGTGACGGTTATCGTCGTTCCCGCCGAAGGCTACCAAATGGTTTCCGGCTATCCGAAGGCCTACCGCACGGATGCGCCCGCCACTGCGGTAACGCTTACGCCGCTCTCCGACAACTATAACGTCTACACCTTCACCATGCCGGACTATGCGGTCACGGTAGAGATGCGGTACGAGAAGATCCCGTACGCTGTCTCATTCGCTACCCCCGAGCATGGTAAGCTGGCCTTGGATACCGCTGGTATCCCGCTTGCCTTCGGTGCCGAGCTCGCCCCCGACACGCGGGTGACGCTTGCCGCCACTCCCGATGCAGGCTACCAAATGGTATTCGGCTCCTTGAAGGTCTCCGGAAGTGAAGCCAAGACTGTCCCGTTGCAGAAAGAGGCCGATGGCACGACCTACTTCTTGATGCCGGCCAGCGAGGTGAATGTTGAGGTGGAATTTGAGGAGGTCCCCAAGGCTCAATCCTCGGAAGCCCGTTTGAGTTCCCTCTCGTATCAGGTAGGAACTGGGGAGGCGAAACCGATCCCCGGCTTCCTCGCCTCTACGATGGCATATAAAGTGATACTTCCAAACACGACCTCGCAACCGGCTACCCTCACCTTATCCGGCCAGCTGGCCGATGCGAAGGCTAAATTGCTCGTGAATGGATCGTCAGTTACCGTACAACCGACAGGATCGTTCACGGCTACCGTACCGACAGGATCGGCCGCTACCTTGGTCGTTACCGCCGAGGATGGACAGACCAAGCGCACGTATGAGGTGGAATTTGAGGTAGCTCCCCAGTCGGTATGTTACGTCACGATCGAACAGCCGGCAGGCGGCACGATCTCCGTTTCCTATGAAAAAGAGGACAAGGAAGTGGTCGTGAAATCCGGCGATGCCGTACCCGTTGGTACCGTTGGTACCGTGTTGAGCTTGGCACATACGGCCTTGCCAAATTACAAGTTCAGTGGTTACAAAGTGAATAATGGTTCCCCGTCAACATCCGGGAATATTACCGTCTCCGGTACCGACGACTTGACGATAACCGCTACCTTTACGCCGGAATCTACCGTAACCCCGGAAGAGATCGCTGCGATCGGTACGCCAGCCGTTCCCAAGGAAAAGGAAGGGCAGGTGGAAACGTATGATCCACAGGCCCCGATCGTGATCATCCCCGATGCCGTATCCCTGCCATCGGATACGGAACTCTCCAGCCTCCGCTTGGTGAAGGAAGATATAGAAGACCCGGAGAAAAAGGCTGAGATTGAAAAGAAAGCGGAAGATGCCGCCAAAGCTGCGGGTATCGATGATGCCCCGAAGATCGTGATGGAAGTGACCTTGGTTAAGGTGACGACCACGATTTCCGGCGAGGAAACCACAACCGCCGTAACCCCTGTGCAACCCTCCGATACCGTGACGGTACGTATCCCGTATCCAGAAGGCGTAAGACAAGACCTACATGATATCGTGATTATCCACCTCCGCTCGGACGGCGAGGTAGACGTGTATTCCGAGGCTAAGGACAACTTGAAATTGGAGAAGGACTATATGGAGATCTCCGTTTCCAGCTTCAGCCCGTTCGTGGTAAGCTATACGGCCAAATCTGAGCAGGTGGATCCCGATTATCCCGACACGCCCGACACCCCGGATACCCCGACATCGAACGCCTCGGTAGAGGGAGGCATGGCGGTTTGGACCTCTGCCAACGCCCTCCATATCCGTGCGGATCGTTCGGCTGAGGCATGGGTTGTCGGCCTGTCGGGTGCCAGCCGTGCCCGGTTCGCGGTCGTTCCCGGCGAGACGAGATACGCCCTTCCCGCGGGAGTCTATCTTGTCCGGATAGCCGACCAGACCTATAAGGTACGGATACGGAACTAAATGTTGTTTGTCTAATGTGCGAGGGATGCCCTTGTTTCTCCTTGGGGAGAGCGGGGCATCCCTTCTTTTTTGTGGATATGTTTCTTAACATACCTACCCGTAATCAATTGGTTAGCCGCAAATGCTTATCTTTGAGCTATCCCGATGTAAACGCTTACGATATGTCAGTCATTTAAACTCAATTATAGTATGAAACCGGAAGATTACATTACCAGAGAGGAGAAGTATGGTGCCCACAACTATCATCCCCTGCCGGTCGTTCTCAGAAGAGGCGAAGGCGTGTTCGTGTGGGACGTGGAAGGAAAACGTTATTTTGATTTCTTGTCCGGCTATTCTGCCTTGAGCCAAGGACATTGCCATCCTAAGATCGTGAAGGCCCTGATGGAGCAGGCGGAGAAGCTTACGCTCGTATCCCGTGCCTTTCATGCGGATATACTGGGTGAGTACATGGAATTTACCTGTAAGTTCTTCGGATATGACAAGCTCTTGCCGATGAATACGGGAGCCGAGGCGGTGGAGACGGCCTTGAAGCTTTGCCGCCGGTGGGGATACCGCCGGAAAGGGGTCGCCCCGGAGCGTGCGAAGATCGTGGTTTGTAGCGAGAATTTCCACGGACGTACGATCACGATTATCTCTATGAGTACCGACCCTAGTTCCTACGCCGATTTCGGTCCTTATACGCCCGGGTTTATAAAGATACCCTATAATCATGTAGATGCGTTGGCCGAGGCCTTGAAAGATCCCGATGTAGTAGGCTTCTTGGTGGAACCGATCCAAGGTGAGGCCGGGGTCGTGGTGCCCGACGATGGTTATCTGCGGACTTGCTATGATCTTTGCCATCAGCATAATGTGTTGTTTATCGCGGATGAGATACAGACAGGTATCGGTCGTACCGGTAAGCTATTGGCTTGCGATTACGAGGGGATTCGCCCGGATATCTTGATCTTGGGAAAGGCCTTGTCCGGTGGGGTCAGTCCGGTCTCGGCGGTATTGGCGGATGATGAGATCATGCTAACGATCGCTCCGGGAGAGCACGGTTCTACCTACGGGGGCAATCCATTGGCGGCGAAGGTAGCTATCGCCGCCTTGGAGGTGGTACGCGACGAGTGTCTCTCGGAGAACGCTTTCAAGATGGGTGAATTGTTCCGTAGCGAGATTGAGAAGATCGATAATCCGATGATTAAGAAAGTACGGGGTAAAGGCTTGCTGAACGCTGTCGTGACGGAACCTAAAGATGGGAAGACGGCTTGGGATATCTGTCTGGCGTTGAAGGAAAATGGCTTGATAGCTAAGCCTACCCACGATCATATCATCCGCTTCACGCCTCCTTTGGTGATTACTGAGGAGCAAATGATGGAAGCTATTGGTATCATACGAGATACATTTGCTAAATTCTAAGGTATGAAAATAAATGTAATAGGCCTTCCCTTGAACTTGGGATGTGATCGGGAGGGCGTAGAGCGTGCCCCGAATCACCTCCGGGAACGGGGATTGATGAAGTTGATACGGGGAAACGGGCATCGTGCTTTCGATCTGGGTAACTTATATGTGCCTCCGGTTAGCGAGGCCGATAAATTCGCCCGGGGAAACAGCATGAAATACTTGGATGCCATCGTAGAGGTGAATAACAACTTGGCGGAGTTGGTTTATGATACCTTGAGAGGCGGCGCTTTCCCCTTGGTAATCGGTGGGGATCATTCGCTGGGCTTGGGAAGTGCCTCGGGCGTGGGCAAATGTTATGATGATTTCGGCATTATCTGGCTGGACGCTCATGGGGATATCAATACCAGCGAGACGTCACCCAGTGGTAATATCCACGGGATGCCTCTTAGCGCATTGATGGGGATGGGAAGCGAGGAGCTGGTGAATGTCTACGCACCCGGGAACAAGGTGAACCCGCAGAACGTATTCTTGGTCGGGACCCGCAGTCTGGATGAGGGCGAGTGGGATTTGATCGAGCGGGAGAAGCTGAGTGTCTATACGATGGAGACGATCCATCTGAAAGGTATCGGCTTCGTTGCGGAGGACATCAAGCGGAAATTGAAGGAACGGAAGATCCGCAACGTGCATTTCAGCATAGACGTGGATAGCATAGACCCCCGTTTCGCCCCGGGCACGGGAACCCGTGTGTGTGAGGGACTGATGCCGGATGAGTTCAATAACTTCGTGGATCATATGTTGTCTACGAATCTGGTTAAGTCGATGGATCTGGTAGAGCTGAATCCGGAACTGGACGTGAACGAGCAGACTACGAATCTTTGTTTGGAGATCATTGATTATATTACGGCCCGTCTGTAAAAAGAAAGCTCCTTGTTCCGGCATGAACCGGGTACAAGGAGCTTTGGTGATAAACCACTAGTCTATCGGTCTATCTTATTTACGGATATTATCGTAGTTGAAGCTATCGCTTAGATATTCATCCTCGGTAAATTTATTTCCTTGTGGTCCCCAATTACCCATAGCCAGTCTTGCGAGCATAGTCATCGGGTTGAAGTCGCTCATATCGCCACTAGCGGCGGCCAAAGAGACGGATTCCATTAATTTGCGCATGGAATGAGGATAATCCTCGTTGATCACCATGTTGCGGTATAAGGCAAGGATTCCATCTCCTTGCTCCTTACGGTTCCAAGTCAGTATATATGTACCGTCGTTGGCTTCTGCCTTCGCTTGGAGATCGGGTAGTTTGGCGGAGTTGGCGTCTGCTATGATAAAGGTTACGAAACCTTCCTTGTCCACTTCAGGCATTTCCTCGTCATAAATAGAGGCATACGAGTAGGACTCGGCTGACCCAAGGCATATAGACCAGTACCGTACATCGGCGGTGGCGTATTCGCTTACGCTTTTAGGAGCCGTAGGAGGAATGAAGCGGAAAGTAGCTACCTCGCCCTCATTCAATTTGATACGGGCGAATAGATATTCAGCCGGACTATTCGGATACATCAGGCTCAGCGGGGCACGCATGAACGGAAGCTGCTTCATGTCTACCGAGAAGTTCATAGGGGGTAATTGTAATGACTCATGGATATTACATTTCTCACGCTTCGGGAAATCCACTTCCTCACCTGTAGTCACATCGAAAGCTTGGATAGCAGGCATGTCCACGCCGCCATACTCATCGCCGCTATATTGTTTCGCCAAGTAAAGACGCATGAAAATGGAGACCATATTGACATCCTCCGGGAACTCACATACGTTCTTCATCGAGGCGCGTGCGCTGGCGGGGGTGTTAGCGGGAATGATGTAAATCGTATAGCCATTTGCTCCGTAGTCGTCTGTTTCCTTTACATAAGGGTTGATGGAGCTGTCATCGGGTTGGATATTTACGTCTTCAATGCTGGATACGTCTATTTGGGTCTCGTCGTTATAAACCGTGAAATTGAAGAAGCGTGACTTCGGGAACTTTCCAGTCAAACGAAGGCCGATGTTTGGATTATCTTTGTAAGAATAGGTGTATTCCCAATAATCGGCATAGATATCAGGAAAGGCCAGTAGGGTTTGATTGTCGCCTCGAAGCGTCTTGCCCCATTGTTCCTTGGGTTCCGGGTTGTTGATTTGAGTGGTATTCTCATCATCGTCGTCGCAAGCGGTGAACATACCCACAGTAAGGGCTACCAACATTAAGTAAAAAATCTTCTTCATGATTCTGTTCGTTAATTAATCTGTTTGTTATTAAAATGAGAGCGCAAAAGTATCTCATTTCCAATTAGGGTTGACCTATTGAAAATGAAATACCTTGGATAAGACCACAGAATCCTAGGAATGGAACAGCTAGAAGGGGTATCCGATAGCGAAATGGTAACCCATGCCGTCCTTGAATTTCGGGATATTGTAATAGCCTTTCTTTCCGGTATCGTAAGGGAGATGCAGACCGATACCCACGTCGAAACGGATGACGATAAAGGTGAGGTCGTAACGCAGGCCGAAGCCGGTTCCCAAGGCTAGATCCTTGAGGAAGCTACCCCATTTCAGTTGTCCGCCGGGACGATCCGGATCGTTCCGGATCAGCCAGATGTTACCGCTGTCGAGGAAAGTGGCCCCATGCAGGTCGCCAAGGATCGGGAAGCGGTATTCGAGGTTGGCCTCGAATTTAAGATCACCCGTACGGTCGATGTAAGCGTATTTATTGTTATCGCTGTTTTGATAGTAGCGTCCGGGACCGATGCTGCGGATCGTAAAAGCACGGATGCTATTCGCTCCGCCGATGTAGAATTGCTCGTTATAAGGGGAGGTACGGGCGTTGCCGTAGCTATAAATAGCGCCGGCCATTAATCGGCCTACGAGATATTGCTTATGCCCGAGGGCGTAATTATAACGTATCTCGGCGGTTCCCTTGATGAATTGGGCGAAGGGGTTGCCAAGTAATTCCTTATCCTCTTTATTGAATTTCTTCCCGGCTAACGCATAAATCCCATCCAAGACAAGGCCCGCTTGGGTAACGGATGCCTGCCACCAAAGATGGTTCCGGCGACTGGTGATCGGGGAGTCATCATAGGTATAGGTATAGTTCATGGCCGGGATGAATTGATTTTGCAAACTCTTCTTTAGGGCCTTGTTCACGTTGGTAATGCTGTCGAACTCATGCGTGGTATGCTGGAGCAAGTTGAACGTCAGCTTGAAAGGGGTGATGGAATGATGAGACGTGGCGGTAGGCTGGAACTCATACGAGGCGTCACCACCGAATGCCAGCAACTTGAAGAAACGGGCCCGGTTCATCTGGTCCGCATAGAGGCGGAAGGTGGTGCTGGCCGGGAAATTCATGTCCCGTTTGCTGAATGTAGGGAACAATACCCGTGGGAAAGTCAGCGTGGTAGTCAAGCCTAACTCATAACTGTTGATCTTGGAGTTGCTACCATCCAGCTTGTTGCCGGTCTGCCATTCGTAAGAGCCGCGGAGTTTCACGCCGAAGGTCTCGCCCCCTCCGAAGACATTCCGTTTGGTCACGCTGAAAATGGCGCCCGGACCCACTTGGTCGTTGCTCTTGGCGGTGACGTTCAACTCGAGCTCGCCGTCTAATGGAAGATCGTAGACCGTATTGATCCGCAGATCCAGCGTATCTTGGCGGCGCATGGTATCACGGGGGGAATATTGCAACTCGGCATAACGGAAGATACCCAAGCGGGACAGGGCCGTTTGCGTCCGTTCCTGCGCCCGCTGGTTATAAAGTTCCCCCGGCTTGAAATATAAACGGTTGTAAATGACCGAGGGGCGAACCCTTAGCTTGCCCTCATAATGGATCGTAAGGTCCTTATAGCGGATCGAGTCCGTGGGAGTCTCATTCTGGTAGCCGTTTAGCCAGACGGATATATCCCCGAGCTTCCAAGGGCGGAGGGCCGAGGGGGGAAGACTTTCCTTCGGGGCCACCCGTAAGGCCACTTTCCCGGGGTTCAACAAGGTATCCGCTTGATAGGTGATGAAATCGGGACGGAAATAGTAATATCCGTTGTTACGGAGCAAGGACGAGATGCGTTCCCGCTCGGCTTGCAATTGGACGACATTGAAATTCTCTCCTTTGTGGAGGATACGATCGCCGATCGTGGCATCGATCAATGAGTCGGCACGGTGACGGATATGGACGTATTGGATGCTGTCCAGCGTATACGGATCGTTCATGGTGACGCTATATTCCAGCTTCGCCTTCCGGGGATTCTTGGGATCGGGTATGACCTCGAAAGAGGTCTCTCCGTTGAAATAACCGTACTCGTTCAATAGATTCCGGGCTACCTTGACGCGGACATCCGGGTTCACGGTGGTGATCAGCACCGGTTTCGACGCCAGCTTGTTGAAGATCCACTTGCCGACCTTCCCTTTCTTGTTCACGAAAGCGTTGTAGACCCACAGGCCGAAAGGAAAAGGCACCCGGATCGAGGAGCTTCCCAGCAAGGCGTTGTTGGGGGGATAGGCTAGGGCGGCCTCGACCTCTTCCAAGGCGGCTTCGCCGGGTTTGGTCTTATCCTCGTTCTTCACCTCTATTTTCTTGATACCGGTATATAGGACCGCTCCCTCGGGAAGGTTCTTCGTGGTGGAGCAAGAGGTGAATAAGAAGGCCAGCAGCCCGAGTAGCGCCAGCGACGATAGGATCGCTCTTTGGGTAGACACCCCCCCTCGTCCTAGGAAAGTATCCTTCCCTGCTTTGGGAAGGCATGTTTCCCTGCTCTGGGAAGGCATGTTTCCCTGCTCTAGGAGGGCATCCTTCCTAAAATATATTAAAACGTTTTTCATATTCATTCCTTTTCTGTTTCCTCTTTCACTGGTTTCACTTTCGTTTTCTTGAAGTTGAATAGCTCCCTGAGATGCATCATTTTCTTGCGGAGCACGATACCGGCCCCGGTCTCCGTGATCTCGCCTTCCAGCAGGCTCTCGTAGTTCTTGTCGTGGAAAAGTTTGACGTAACGGGAGCCACTGCTGTCTAACCGATATTCTACGGATACGTTATCGATGAACGGCTGCGCCTGTCCATTGTTAATGTTCTCGCCGGTAGAGATACGGCCGCCTAGAACCACACGGATACGGTCATTATAGAATCGCTTGGCGAAGCGGAAGGAGTAGTCGGTACGGGTACCACCTCCGGCGTCGCCATTATCGTCGTACGTCTCCATGCCGAAGCTGATATCCACGGATTTCAAGGCGCTTCCGGCGATGTTGTTGATCTCGCTTTGCAAGAAGCTGGTCAAGGCGTCTCCCATATTCACGTTCACCTTGCCGCTACCGCCGCCGCCGAGGTACATGCCGGTCACGAGCATGCTGACAGCCAGCTTCGCCCGTTCCTCCGGGCCTTTCGAGGTCAGTTCCTCCTGCATCGCCATGTCTTCCGGGGCGGTGAGGGTAAATTGCAACCCTAGGTTCTCCAGTTGTTGGGTCAGTTCGATGCCTACGTCGAAATTTACCAAGCGGGGCGATGATTGCCCGGTTAGGGTGACGGACGTACGGACTCGCTCGGTAGCCGTAAGGTTCAAGGTCGGGTCCATGGGGTTGCCCGTCCATTGCACGTAGCTACCCTCTTGTACGTTGAACTCCTTCAATGGGATCACCGGGATGGAGTACTTGATGGTTCCACCCGTCAGCGTGTAGCGTCCGTTCAAGAACATATCGCCTTGCGGGGTATACTGGAAGGAAAGGTCACCGCCACCCTCCAAATTGATATGGTTGGACTGGTCGGGACTTAAATCCACGTTCGCTTGTACGGCGGGATCGATGTGGATCGTCATCAACATGTCCATGCCTCCCATCGGCAACGGGGGCTTACGAGGCATGCGCCGACGTAAAGTATCCGTGAAAGAGGTGAAGGTTACCATGTCCGACATACGGTCTTGCACGGTCAACGGGGAGTCTTTCAGCACGTAGGTGATATTCGTCCCGCCCAATAACTGCAAGTCCCCTCGCATGGTCAAGGCATCCAACGGCCCGCGTACGGTAGAATTCAAGTTGACGAACAGCTTTCCGTAGACAAGGCTTTCCTCGTTTTTCTTAACGTTCAGCAGTTGCAAGTTATTCGCCGTTAGTTTAAGATTGGCGGTCATGCGGGATAAATCGTTGAAATCCACTTCTCCGTTGATGATAAACGGATTCTTGTTGTATGCGTAAATACCATATTGGTTGAACAAGATTCGGTTGTTCTTTATCTCTATCTTCTTATCGTCGAAACGGAAGGTAGAACCTGCGGCGCCTACATAAACGGAGGCGGTATCGAGAATCAGATATCCCTCGGCCATGGGTTTATCGCTTTGTCCGCTGATAGCGAGCGTACCATCGAGGTCTCCGCCCATTTTCGCCATATCATCCGGAATGAACGGGTTGGCGATATCCAAGGGGAAGTGCATGAACTCGACAGTACCGCTGATATGGTCGGTCTCGCCCATCTGGTATAAGGCGGTAATGGCACTCACCTCTTTCCGGTCCCGGAAAAGGTGCATATCCACTTGATGGTTCCCCTGCTCTAAAGGTAGATAGACTGCGTTGAACATGAGTTCGCCGACCCGCTCGTTCTCATAATACAGATCATCAATGTTCATATCCGCCACGACCATGAAGGCCGAGTCGGAAGGAGCGTACTGGAAATCGGCGTTCAATATACCTTTCATCGGCGGGATATAACTGAATGCGTTGGAGATAACCCCAAGGTCGATCTGGTTCAACTCGGCGTGGACTTCCTCCATCTCGTCACTTTCCGCTTGGGAGTGTATCCAGAGGGCGGCGTTATTATCTCCGCTGAGTCGCAGGTTCGCCTCGATATCCTTCATGCTGCGTACCACGACGTAATTATCCGGGTTCAGCTTGAAAGGGCGGAACGCTATGATCGGGTCATCGGGGAAGAGATGGAACTTGACCCCGTTCTGTATCTTATCGGCCCGGATTCCGAGCAACAAGCCGGTCTCGCCTTTCCCGTCCTTGAAATAAAGGCGGGCGTCGCCGAAGCCATAACGTATTTGCCCGTCCAGCCCGGCGCTGAAAGGTTGTTGCTGCCTGTATTTATTCTTGATCACTTGGGCGCTATAGAGTAATCCGAGCGAATCTTGGTGCATCTCCGCCCGGATGGTATCGATCTGCATCGTATCCCGTGCCAGATCGTAAATGGAGGCATCCATGCGTATACCCGTTTCCGGTGAGGTATAGGCGTTCATGGCGATGCTCTTGAAATCTACGTAATAGGTTTGGAGATAGTTGTAGATCGGATTGTCCTGTCCTGCCCGTACCTCAAGGTACATATCGGGGAGGAGCGGGCGAAGGATCTCCAGATTGACAGTCGAGTCCCGTTCCAATTGGAGGGTGATATCGTTCGATACCTTAGTCAACTTATCCGTGATGTGGTGTATGCAATCATTACCCGTGAGGATGATCCCTAAATCCCCGGCGTGGAAAGACACACGGGTGGTATCGATATCCGTCCGGGCATGCAAGGTCAGCGTTTTCGGCTTGAAACTTTGTTTTGGGGTGACGACCTCCCAGTTTCCTAACGTAACGTCGATCGTGTTATCTTCATCCAGATTACTTTCTGCCTCGGCGAAGAGCTGGAAAGAGGTGGCGAAGGGATTTGCCATTAAGTGCATACCCTGTAAATCCATGTTCTCCACATCCGCTATCAACATCGCCTTCACCTCGTGCTTGTGGAGGGTCGCGTTTAAGGAGACATCCATTTTCGCCAACGGGTATTTGCTAAGCAGATCCACTTTCAGTAAGTTCTTTTCCAGAGAGCCATCGATGGATACGTCTGATACCGATGAGGCGCCGTAGCGTATATCCGATATCTTACCGTCCAGTTTGGCCCATGTACGTTCAGAGAAAGGGTCTGTGCCCCGGCCTTCTGCTTTAACAGAGGCGGTCAGCCAAAATAGAGAGTCTTTGGGCATGAAATGGGTAGGTTCCAGACTGTCTATCCGTAAATTAGCCTCATAAGCCAGTTGCACCGGATTATAGCGGGCGGTCAGACCTACTTTGCCTTTATCTTGGGTAAGAACAAGCTCGGTGCGGTATTCTTGATTTGCGACTGTAGCTTCCCCCTTCAACTGAATTCCTGCCGGAATGGCAAATTGATCCCGTTGGGAGGCGGGAAGCATCGCCAGCAAAAAGTCCAGATTACCGGATCGAGCCTTTAACTGAATCTCACCGGTTCGCCGGATGCTATCCGTCACGGACTCCATGCTACCCGTGACGTTCATCTGAAACGCTCCCGGCAGCATGATATCGCCTTGTGTGATACGTATACTGGAGAGGTTGCCTTCTACGCCAGCCGTAATAGCGAGAGGCTTGTCCGGGTAGGCTTTCTTGAAATCCTCTGGAAGAGAACCTGCCGCTATCAATAAATCTTCTTTCCCCAACGAGGCGTTTAACAGGGCTTTCATGCTACCTTGTGGGTGCTCCTCGAGGGAGCTCCAAGGGATAGTCGCTGTCAATCTCACTTCGGAATTTGGTGTCTGGAGAAGTAGGTCCGGTACGTCTATCTGTTCATGGTCACTCCGGACATTTCCTGCCAATGCCGAAACCTTGAGGCCGGAACGTTCTTCCACGAAGAATTCCTTGATGTGGGCGTTTATTTCTTTTCCTTGATATAAGATGGAATCGATAGAAGTGTTCAGGTTCGTTAAACTAATATGGGAGAAATCGAGTCCTTGCTCGGGTGCCGCGTAATTCCCGTCATAAGCGAATGTAGAATTCGTTATGTCAAAGTTTCTCGCCTTATATTGTTCCGCTCCAAGATCTACGAGGCCGTTATTTAGCCCGGCTTTATTTACGAAAGCCGTAAGGCGTAAGGAATCCGAGGGCATTTGTAGGGCGAAGGCTACCCGGTCCAAACTAATTTTATCCAGCTTGAGTACCCAGTTCAGAGGTGTGGAAGTCGTGTCTTCTTTCGAGGTTGAATCATTTAATAGAAGGGTAATGGCGGTATCGGATAAATCTACGGTATTAAATGTAGCTTTCTCCTCGGACAGGTCTATACGATCGGCGTGCAGGTAAAGCTTTCCCAAGAATCCTTTGATTTCCATACCTTCAATCATAGTCCCGGTGTTAACCTTTACGTTCCGGAGGTCGATCGCCTCTACCAATACTTGCTTCCGCAAAAGAGGAAGGGCACGAACCCGTACCGTCAAGCTCTGTAAACTCAACAAGGTATCGGCGGGAGGATTTACGACCTCGACACCCTTAACCGTAAGGTCTAACGGGAAAGATAGCCTAATCTGCTCGATCCCGATCTGCATACCAGTCGCTTTTCCCGCGTATTCGGTCGCTTTCCGTACCGCGAAGTTTTGGAAAGGAGGTATATATAGTAATATAGAGAGTAACAATACCAA
>PPYE01207865.1_pt1 | contig 18010 bp, 10 predicted proteins | sample 1559881 | NCBI WGS metagenome assembly PPYE01 (sample SAMN08240022, study PRJNA423297) | Human gut metagenome, whole genome shotgun sequencing project. | reverse complement strand
CGGAATATCCGGAATGGTTCGGTTATCTGAATCGGCAGGGAGAAGTATTGCTGCCACTCAAAGGTGGGAAATGGAAAGGCTGCTTTCATGTACCAAGGGGATTATTTCAATGCTGGAAAGTACTGGAAGAGTTACGAGAAACAAATGAAATTATACATCCATGAAAATCAAATATCTAACATATAATACATTCTTATTTTTATTACCCTGATATGAACAGACAATACTTCTATATAATACTTACAATTTTTCTTTTTACAAGTTGTAGAAAGGATACTGGATCAAGTAACCCAGTATTAGAACAGATGTGCCAGAGATTATTTTCTCAACATGCAGATTCTTTTGAATTTGAATTACTAAATGACTCAAACCAGATGGATCGTTTTATACTAGAATCGGCACACAAGAAAATTCGCATAAAAGGAAATAATAATAATTCTTTGGCCGTAGGTCTTAACCATTATCTGAAATATTACTGCCATACGAATGTATCTTGGTATGCCTCTGATAGCATTGATATGCCCGAAGAGTTACCAGTAATTCCTCAACCAATATCTATCCGTTCTAAGTGTGACAATCGCTTCTTCTTGAACTACTGTACATTTGGATATACAATGCCTTATTGGAAATGGTCTGATTGGGAAAGGTTGATTGACTGGATGGCATTAAATGGAATTACGATGCCATTAGCTATCAGTGGACAAGAGACAGTATGGTATAAGGTCTGGAGCAAATTAGGATTAAACGATGAACAAATACGTTCATATTTCACAGGACCTGCGCACTTGCCCTGGCATCGTATGTCTAATGTCGATTATTGGCAAAGTCCCCTGCCGAAATCATGGTTGGAGCAACAAGAAGTATTACAGAAACAAATATTAAAGAGGGAACGCGACTTTAATATGACCCCTGTTTTACCTGCATTTTCTGGGCACGTACCTAAAGAACTTAAAGCAATCTATCCAGATGCCAAAATTCACGAAATGAGTCAATGGGGAGGATATGATTCAAAATATCGCAGTCATTTTATAGAACCAATGGACTCTCTGTTCAACATCATTCAAAAAATGTATTTGGAAGAGCAGACGGCAATATATGGCACAGATCATATTTATGGAATTGATCCTTTTAATGAGGTTGATTCTCCAAATTGGAATGAAGATTTCCTGGCAAAGGTTTCTAAGAAGATATATGAGTCCATTTATCAAGTAGATGCTGAGGCTAAGTGGTTGCAAATGACATGGATGTTTTACCATGATCAAAAGAAATGGACACAACCCAGAATCCGTTCTTTCCTGGAGGCTGTGCCAGATGACAAACTCATACTGTTGGATTACTATTGTGACAGTACAGAAATATGGAGGAATACGGAAATGTACTACGGAAAACCATATATGTGGTGCTACTTAGGCAATTTTGGTGGAAACTCCATGATGGTCGGAAATCTGGATGATGTTGATGTCAAAATTGAAAAACTCTTTGTAGAAGGTGGTGAGAATGTATATGGCCTAGGAGCTACCTTGGAAGGCTTCGATGTGAATCCTTTTATGTATGAATTTGTATTTGACCAGGCATGGGAGTATCCGTTAACAACTGATCAATGGATTCAAAACTGGGCAAAATGCAGAGGGGGAAATCAAGATAGACATATTCTGAAAGCATGGGATTCATTACATAAAAAAATATATAAAAAGTATGCAACAGCAGGGCAAGCCGTTTTAATGAATGCACGTCCAATGTTAGTGGGCACAGATAGTTGGAATACCTATCCGGACATCACTTACAACAATCGTGACTTATGGGATATTTGGACAGAAATGTTGAAAGCCAGTCATATAAACAATACTGGATATCGATTTGATGTAATAAATGTAGGACGGCAAGTATTAGGAAATCTCTTTTCCTCGTTTAGAGATCATTTCACTCAATGTTATTCAGAAAAAGACATAGATGGAATGAAGAAATGGGCCGATCAAATGGATGCACTATTGATAGATACAGACCGTCTATTATCCTGTGAAACCAATTTCTCAATCGGTAAGTGGATTGACGATGCACGTTCTTTTGGAAAAACAGAAGCTGAAAAAGAATATTATGAGGAAAATGCACGTTGTATCCTGACAGTATGGGGACAAAAGGCAACCCAGTTAAATGACTATGCAAACAGGGGCTGGGGTGGATTAACTTACAGTTATTATCGTGAACGTTGGAAGCGCTTTACAACAGAAGTAATAACCGCTTCATCATCCGGCCAGAAGTTTGATGAAAAACAATTTTATCAATCAATTACTGACTTCGAATATGAGTGGACATTATCCAAAGAGCACCATCCTATAATTTCTGGAGAGAACCCGATATTGTTGGCCAAGACATTATCTGAGAAATATATGCAATATTTTTATTAAGTACATACCTCAAAATAATTATAAATTATAAAACAAAACAGCCTATGAATATAATACCGAACTTATAATTAGGGAAATTATCAAATCTAAAGAAGAAAAAAATACAGAATTACTTAACTTTAAATTATTAATGTATGATGTCGGACTTACGAAAAAACATTTTTTCAATTAAAATCTGGACTGTTACGACATTCTGTTTATTATCACTAGTAAACATGAACGCCAGTAATACTCTCGCTCATTCTTTACAAAAAGATGAGATCAAAGTAGTAAAGGACAATCCTGGCAAGAAAGTAACAGGAAAAGTCTTGGATGAATTTGGAGAACCTATTCCCAGTGCATCAATATTGGTAGAAGGACGTTCAAGGGGAGTTATCACTGACTTGGACGGAACATTTGTGATAGAAGTCTTGCCAACAGATAAACTAGTCGTTTCTTTTCTTGGAATGGAAACGCAGACTATTTTGGTGGGTAAGCAAACAAATATCGTAGTTAAAATGCAACCCCAAACAGCAGAACTTGACGAAGTTACCGTAGTAGCATATGGTAAACAGCGAAAAGCAAGCGTTATTGGTGCCATCAATACAGTTTCGATGAATGAGCTGAAAATGCCTGTTGCTAAATTGAGTTCCGGTTTGGCCGGACAGTTGGCTGGTATAGTTGTCATGCAGCGTTCAGGTGAACCGGGTGCAGGTGCTGATTTTTGGATTCGGGGTATCAATACTTTCGGTGCAGGCAACAAACCTTTAGTGCTGGTTGATGGAGTAGAACGTAGTATGGACCTTGTAGATGTTGAGGATATCGCTTCTTTCTCTATTCTGAAAGACGCTACCGCAACAGCATTATATGGAGTGCGTGGAGCCAATGGTATTGTACTTATCACGACAAAACGTGGAACCGAATCAGCACCTAAGATTAATGCACGCGTAGAATATGGTTTTACCAATCCAGTACGTATGCCCGAATTGGCTAATACGGAACAATGGATCAATTATTATAATGATATTACTTTGGAATCATCCGGACGCTTGGCTATACAACCTGAAGAAAAAGCAAAATACCTGAATAATACAGATCCGGATCTTTACCCGAATGTAGATTGGATGCAAACATTGTTTAAAGACTTCTCCAACACCACACGCGTGAATATCAACGTTACCGGGGGATCTCCTAAAATACGTTATTATGTAGGCGGCTCCTTTTATTCGGAAGGCAGTGTATTCAATATTTCGGATAAAGACCGCTACGATGCTTCAATGCGCTATAACAAGTTTAGTTTTCGTTCAAATATTGATATCAATGTAACTTCATCTACTGAGCTGAGTCTCTCACTGTCCAATCAATATGAGACCAAGAACCGTCCTTATGGTTCACTATCAGATTTGTATGCTTATATGATCCGTACTTCTCCGATAGCTACTCCTACTATTTATTCAGATGGCACTTTAGCTAAACCAAGTACGGGTACCAATCCTTATAACAGCCTGAATAACTCTGGGTACTCGCAGGATTTCTTCAACAATGCGCAATCACTTATTTCGCTTACACAGGATTTCTCAAAAATGGTAACTCCGGGATTAAAAGCCAATGTTAAGTTCTCATGGGACGCCTACAATGCGCATACACTAAACCGCATTGTAACACCATCTACCTACTATGCAACAGGACGTGATGAAGAAGGAAATCTTGACTTTGTAAGGAGTACTGAAGGTAGTGATTATATGAAACTCACACGGACGAATTCGGGCACACGTACTATCAACTTTGAAGCCTCAGCCAATTACGACCGCCTCTTTGGAGAAAAGCACCGTGTTGGAGCCTTGTTTCTTTTTAGTATGCGTAACTATACAGACAATTTCCCGGGTAATTATGTAGACGCTTTTGCCCACAAAAACATCGGTATTGCCGGTAGAGCTACTTATTCATATTACGACCGTTATTTTGCTGAATTTAACTTCGGATACAATGGCTCTGAGAATTTCGCACCTGACAAACGTTTTGGTTTCTTTCCCTCTTTTGCTATAGGATATATGCTAAGCAACGAAGCTTTCTGGGATCCGTTGCGTTCTACTATCCACCTGTTGAAAATCAAAGGTTCGTATGGAGAAATAGGTAATGACCAGATTGGCGGAAACAGACGTTTTGCATTCAACTCCACCATGAAAGAAGGACAATACGGCTATATTTTCGGAACGAATCCCGGTAGTGGAAGTATCGTAGGTATTTCTACAGGTATTCCGGGAAACCTGAATGTTTCATGGGAGAAAGCTCAAAAAGCGAATGTGGGACTGGAACTTGGCTTATTTGACCAGCTTAAATTCCAACTTGATTATTTTTATGAAAAGCGTACCGGTATCTATATTCAGCAAGAAAGTGTTCCTTCAATCGTCGGTCTCAATGAAACCCAGTATGTGAATCTTGGAGAAATGAAGAATCAAGGTTTCGATGGTTCTATGGAGTATGAACAACGATTTAATGACTGGTATGTCTCTGCCCGTGCCAATTTCACTTACAATCGAAATAAAAAGTTGTATGATGATAAACCGACTCCTATATGGCCCTACCAAAGTGAAGCTGGATTTGCCTATCGTCAGCAACGCGGTCTTATAGCTCTAGGTCTTTTTGAGTCAGAAGAAGATATAGCCAATAGCCCCAAACAAAACTTTGGAAACGTTCGTCCTGGTGATATTAAATATAAAGACATCAATGGTGATAACGTTATCGACGCATACGATAAGGTAGCGATTGGCTATACGGACGTACCGGAAATAAATTATGGATTTGGTATTAGTCTGGGCTGGAAAGGATTTGACGCTTCTCTGTTTATGCAGGGAGTAGGAAATGTGACTCGTATTATCGGTGGAGACGCTCTTTATGGTGCCTCTGATAATATAGAGCGTTTAGGACAGATTTACGCAGATGTAGCCGAAAAACGTTGGACAACCAGCAATCCTAATCCTAATGCTACTTATCCACGGCTTTCTATGAGCAAGGTAGAGAATAATCTTCAACCCTCCACCTACTGGCAACGTAATATGAGTTTTCTTCGTTTGAAAAATGTGGAGATAGGATATACCCTTCCGAAGCATATTTATAAACGTCTGGGCATGTCATCAATTTGTGTTTATGCACAGGGTGTCAACCTTTTGACATTCAGCAAATTCAAATTGTGGGATCCCGAACTCGATTCCAACTATGGAAATATATATCCTCAGATGAGAACAATCACCTTAGGTCTTAATCTTAACTTTTAAAGTATATTAGAACTATGAATAAAAAGATACGAATTTTAGGAATATTCCTATACTTCACCGTTGCATTCAGCTTGGTATCATGCAACGATTATCTGGATGTGACTTTGCTCGACCAGCTTACACAAGACGAAACCTTTAGTAAGCGTGTCTCTACCGAACAGTATTTAGCGCATGTTTATAGCTACTTGCCACGGGAATATGAATATCTGGAAGAAGGAAGCGCAGTTCCCCGTAGTGATGAAGCCATGTTCTCCTGGTATCAGTGGGTCAACTACCTCTCTTTCAATAATGGATCATGGGGACCTTCTACTCCAAACTATAATATTTGGAAAGCAAAGTATACAGGCATAAAACAAGCTAGTATATTCATGAACCATGTTGACGAATGTTTGGAGATTGACTCTGAAACGAGACGTATAATGAAAGCAGAAGCACGTTTTCTGCGAGCTTATTATTACTTTGAACTATTCCGTCAATATGGTCCTGTGTATATCTGGGGAGACATCGAATCGGATGAACTTATAAAACCGGAAACGATAGACCGTCATACAGTTGATGAAAACGTAAATTTCATAGCTGAAGAATATGATAAGGCTATTGCAGAACTTCCTGCAGAGATCAGCGATTTCACAAAATGGGCAGGACGTATCACCAAGGGAGCGGCAATGGCTGCCAAAGCGCGTTTAATGCTCTATGCCGCCAGTCCATTGTATAATGGATGCGATCTTTATAAAGGACAAATGAAGAATCTGTATGGTGATTTCCTTTTTCCACAAAGTCCCGATCCTCAAAAATGGGAAAAAGCCGCTAAAGCTGCCAAAGACGTTATAGATATGAACATCTATGAATTGTACAAAGACCAGACTGAAGCAGACCCTTTACTGCGTGCCATCAAATCTTATCAAGGAGTTCTTTTTGAAGAGTGGAATAAAGAAACGATCTGGGGTGCCTGGGGACGTAATCCTACTAATACTGGACTCGGGGCTATAGGTTTCTATCTGTATAGCCGGTGCATGCCTCCTAGAGTTTGTGAATTGGGTGTCGGTGGCTTCTGCCCGTCTCTGAAATTAGTAGATACTTATCCGATGGCTAAATCCGGAAGATATCCTGTTACCGGATATGATAATAACGGGAATCCTGTAATTGATAAGCAATCGGGATATACCAATACCGGTTTTACAGAAAATTTTAAGCAGCCGGGAGCCAGTTTTGCACCTGGATTTAAAGCGCATAATAGCTGCGTCGGACGTGACGCCCGTTTTTATGCTTCTGTATTTCCAAATGGTTTTTATTGGATCAATCAATATAAAGGCATAAAACAAGTTACCTTTTTTACGGGAGGATCGTCCTCGTACTTAGAATCCGGAGATTGTGTCAAAGTCGGATATCTGTGGAGACGCCCACTCGATCCTGCTCTTAATACAGAAAGTGGCAGTTGGGGAACCGTATTCTGGCCCTATTTCCGTTTGGCCGAAATATATCTTGACTATGCTGAAGCTTGCAATGAGAAGCCCGAACGCAATGAAACGGAAGCATTGAAGTATATTAACCTTGTTCGCGAACGTTCCGGTTTAAATGCCCTCGAAACAGCGTATCCGGAAGTGAAAGGCAATAAGGATTTGTTGCGGATGCTGATTCAAAAGGAACGCATGGTAGAATTAGCCTTTGAGGGACACCGATATTATGATGCCCGTCGCTGGATGATTGCTCAACAAGAGTTTCCCGGACCGGAATATTCTCTTAATTTATTGGCCACTTCATACGAAGATTCTTGGTCGCGGACATCAAATGTTTGGAAAGGTGGTCCCCGGGTATTTGAGCCTAAGCATTATTTCTTCCCTATCAATCAAGAACAATTGAGTGAAATGAAGAATATTACTCAAAATTACGGATGGTAAATATATGTAATGGATATAAATATGAAAAAACATAAGACAATACAATTCATAGCTGCTGCACTTTTTATTGCATCGGCATGTACTGATGATCGTGATAATCTCATGGTTAATGATCAAATCGGACTATTGCATTCTACCTATACAGAAACGGAGGTATTCCGTGGTATGGATACCTCCTATCAATTATTTGTTATCAAAAGTGGGAAAGGAAAGCAGGAGGCGGAAGTTTCCATTTCTGTTGACGAGACTGTACTTCAGAGTTATAATACGGATAACGGAACATCGATCCAATTATTGCCTTCCGATTGTTATACCATTCTTCAGCCTGCTCTGCGTCTCAGCGATTCCGACTATCGGAAAGCTTTTGATATTAAATGGAATGCCGACCGTCTATCCGATCTTCTTTCTACGGGAAAGGAATATGGCTTGCCCATACAAATGAGTGTGGTGCAAAATTTTATCTCAGCAGATGATGAGAGACTAAAAACCATTATTGTACCTACTATTAAGGAACCTTATTTGCAAATGGATGTTCCTGGTATGAGTCCGGTTACTGATTTTATGCCGACTTTCGGCGATTTGAATGAAAGAGAACTATTCGTAAAGATAAGAACTAATTATTCTAATGCCGAAGATGTTTCATTTCAGATTGAAGTCGATCCTCAGTTAGTCACTGATTATAATACCGCTCATGGCACAGCCTATAAAATGTTGCCGGAGAGTTCCTTTACTGTAGATAATAAAGGAGTTATCTTAACAGGCATGAAGGAGACATTCATTAAAATTAAATACCACAAGAAAGGGTTAATACCGGAAGAGGGTACTTATTTATTTGGTGACTATATACTTCCACTACGCATTACTTCCGTTTCAAAATATGGTATAAGTCCTGATGCTGCGTCCAAACTGTACACAGTTAAATTCCAACCGGACCCAATAGACAAGAAAGGATGGAGTGTTATAGATTTCAACAACTGTTGTACCCAAGACGGCGGATGGTATCTGAATATGGGATGGGGAGTGGAATCATTGATAGACAATAATCCTGGCACACAATGGCTATGCCGATGGGATGTAAAAGAGCCCTTGCCCTATTACTTTGTATTTGACATGGGGAAAGAATATACATTATTCAGATTTGGATTTGCTAACCCTGTTGCACCAGCAGCACACGTATGGGCAGGCACATCGAAAGCCGGTTATGTAGAAGCTAGTATCGATAACGAGAATTGGGTCAAATTAAAAGACTGGACTTCTCCCAAAATCGGAGAACCCAACGTTAATATGGACGTTCCTGCAACACAAGCCAGATACATTCGTTTTGTAATAACTGATACCTATCCGACTTATGACGGGCTGAGAGTTAGTCTTGGTGAAGTTTATGCTTGGGGTATGTAACTAAAAACATGAAAATTATGAACTATTTCTCACTATATCTAAAAGGATTGATATGTTTCTGTCTGTTATTTATTACTATGGATAGCCATGCGCTATCCATAGATAAAGGATATAGACAAGATAAAATAAAAGATCTGGCACTTATTTACCAGGGAGGCGTGCATCGTATTGACTGGACTTCGGATCAATTTCTCCCCTATGTGGTACACCAGTTTGCAGATGGACATAAAGACTGGTTATTTGACGGATTCTTGTTTTTGGAGTTCACAGACGGAAAAGGCTGTGGCTTTGCAACACGCTATTCGGACAAAAATGCAAGAAAAACAGAATGGCTATGGTTATTAGATCGTCTTTTTGAAGATGGTAAAGCGCTGTCTGCCTTAGATCGATGTATCGGAACACAGATTAAAGAAATCGGAAAACCGGATTTTACTCATCAGATAGTACTATGTCTTCCGGAAGTTCTTCCCGGACAAAAAGATTGGGGAGAAGTGGATGGTGAGCCAATGGACTTTTCCAGACAAGAGGATCAGGTGAAGGCCACCTGTTGGTATATCGATGAGTTAATGAAGCGATTCAAACAGGCAAAATACAAACATCTGAAATTATCCGGTTTCTACTGGCTGGCAGAGGATATTGATTTCACCAAAGATCTGTCAGTTCCATTAAGTAAGTATATTCATTCGAAGAACAAAACATTTTGTTGGATTCCGTATTGGCAGGCAAAAGGCTACAACCAATGGAGGGAATTAGGCTTTGATATCGCTTATCAACAACCGAACCACTTTTTTAAAGCCTCTATTCCCGATAAAAGACTGGAAGAAGCATGTCAATCTGCCGCCACTCTGAACATGGGGATGGAACTTGAATTTGATGAAAGAGCATTGTTTGATGCCAAGGACTCGTTTTATAATCGTCTGGTAGCGTATATTGATCATTTTGAAAGACAACAAGCCTTCCGTACATCTGCAATGGCCTATTATAGTGGCAATCATGCAGTTCTTGATATGTATAAATCAACAAACCCGAAAGATCATGAAGTCATGGACAGACTGGCTAATCTGATTGTATCAAGACGTGGCAAGCAAAAAAAAGAATCTCATCAGACCAAAGTTATTGCCCATCGTGGATTCTGGAATACACCCGGATCTGCACAGAACTCGCTAGCGGCTTTAGTGAAAGCTGATTCAATAGGTTGTTATGGTTCGGAATTTGATGTATGGCTGACAGCTGACGATGAATTGATGTTGAATCATGACGGATGGCATGAAGGATACTCTCTAGAGAAAACATCTTCTGACGTGCTACGCACTTTAAAGTTAAGCAATGGAGAGAATATGCCAACTTTAGAGCAGTTCCTTGATAAAGCGAAGAAACTTAAAATACATCTGATACTGGAAATGAAACCTCTCAGTACTCCGGAACGTGAAACGAAAGCCGTTGAAATGATCCTAAAGTTGGTGGAAGAGAAAAAATTGACTCACAGAGTAGAATACATCTCTTTTTCCCGTCATGTGATGTGTGAGTTTATACGTCTGGCACCTCCTAAAACTCCAATTTTGTATTTGGGACAGGATATTTCGCCCAAGGAACTGAAACAATTGGGAGCTACCGGGGCAGATTACAATTATTGGGCTTATCATAAAAATCCGGATTGGTTGAAAGATCTGAAAAATTCAGGGATGACCTCCAATGTATGGACTGTAAATATCCCTTCTGAGATGCAATGGTGTATTGACAATGGTTTTGATCTGATAACCACAGATGCACCGACAGCTTTCTTAGGCTTATAATAATCATTTGGATAATATGCTGATGGCAAATTCCATCAGCATATTATATTTATACTGTTTATACGGACAAAAATAACAAAACAATGAAATCAATAAATATCATAGCAATTATGCCTTTTCTGGCATCATCTTTCATGACGCAAGCTCCTGTTTATCAAGATGTGAATCACCCCATTGGAAACAGAGTGGTAGGCGTATGGAAAACTAACAGCAAACAAGAAAGTCATGTCAGTTGACGAAACAATAACTTTCAGTTTAGCTGTCAAGAACACAGGGAACCGTGAAAGACAGGAAATTGTTCAGCTTTATATCAGAGACATAAAGTCTTCTCTTCCCCGCCCGGTGAAAGAATTAAAGAGATTTAAGAAAGTAAAATTAATGCCGGGTGAAGAAAAAATAGTTTCTTTGTCTATTGATAAAGAGGCATTAAGCTTTTTTGATGCGGAAAGACATGAATGGATTTGTGAACCGGGCAAATTTGAAGCTATCATAGCAGCATCAGCTATGGATATCAAAGATGTTCTCAAATTTGAATTAAAATAAAGATAGAAGCCATGACGAAACGTTTAATCCTTGCATTCGTATTTTTATCCTGGCACTTAGTAGCCTGCTCGAATGGAGATTCGGGAATTTCTTCCGGACTCCCGGATAAGCCTTCTGCAGAAGAAGACTCTCCCGGGACTGAAACGATATCTGAAGAAATGAGAGTGAAAATAACCGGCGAAGATTTATATATATCAGCCAAGTTAGATGCCAAAACCGATATTCTTTATTGGTTCAAGAAGTGTATGTTCAATGAACTGTTCACATTTTATAGAGTAGGAACAATTGACAACAATATGCCTGCTCCTGTCACTCTGCCCGATGCTTCTCCGACTTCTCTTCTGAATCTGGCTTACAGTGACAATATCGGTCCTTTTAATATAACCGGATACGGGTGGTGTGGAGGAAATCATCCCTATCTGGATGAAGTTACTCAAACTGCCCGCAATATCGGTTATCGTATTTACATAGACGGCAAAGAAATAAAGACAGATCTATCGACTCTGACAAAAGAGATAAAGATTGAAGTAATCAATGAAATAATGAACCCTTCCAAAGCCGATACCAGTAGTGGAAAAACACTTCTGAATGAGATCTTATGTATTGAGACTGTCAATTATTCTATTTATAGAAATAACATTCAAGTCTTGGTTACTCATGAATTTCAAAATGAGTCTCCCGTGACAGTACAAATGTATTACGGAATGCAATCTATGTTTGACAAGGAGACACATACATTAACTGCCAATGGCAAGTATGTGGACTGGACAGTACAAAAGGATGTTTCTACCTTTACAAAGAAAGAGTATCCGTCATTTCGCCGTTTCATTGAGAAAAGCGCAAATGCGTATCAATCTTCTTATCTGTTTGCCGACGGATTGGGAAATCATGAAGAAATATCAGATGATGATATTATATTCATAGGAAATTCCAGCAATAAGACGTACCACAAGATTATAGCTGATAGAGAACACAAAAAGGGGGATATTATTCATTGGAGCGGAGTGTATACCTGGTTTAAGTCTCCTGTTTCTGATGATGATGATTTGCTGTGTTATGAAGGTGTTATAGATAATAAAAAGGTCCTTTTTATAGATTGCAAGAAGAGCGTCGACAGGACAATACAGTTGCCTGTCAATTATACTAAGAAGTCTTTTACGATTATAGAGAAAAGTAAATCAATAACAATTACCGGTAATAAAGTAACAGCCAAAGGACTTAAAATTGTATCCGACGGGTCCGGAAGTTGTGTGATTACCTTTGATTAATTTAGAAAACGATATGTGGAAAAATGTGTTAGTTCTGGTTAGCCTCTGTCTGTTGTTTGAAGATGTAAATGCTCAAACTACAAAGAACAGATACTATAAAGCTAATGATGAAAACGTTTCTTACGTGGGACGTACGGAAATACAGAGTGATGGTTCTGTTTCTTTCGACTGGACCGGTACTTATCTTCGTACCCGACTTTCGGGAGGAGAATTGTCTATGAAGATTTCAGATACTGGTATTAATTATTACAATGTTTTTGTAGACAGCCTTTTACACAAAACGGTAAAAGTATCCGGTAAAGATACTTTGATTAATTTCATTTCCGGCATGGATAAAGGCCTCCATCATGTGTTGATTCAAAAACGTACGGAAGGGGAATGGGGAAAGACAACCATTCATCAATTTGTGCTTCACAATAAAGGAGAACTGATGAAAGAAACTGAGTGCCCGTCCAGACATATCGAATTTATCGGTAACTCGCTGACGTGTGGCTATGGTGTAGAAGGGAAAGACCGTAGCGAACCTTATAAAGCTGAAACGGAGAATTGCAACTTATCTTATGCCACTATTATCGCCCGCTATTTCAATGCCGATTATACGCTTATTGCACATTCCGGACGTGGAGTAGTCCGCAATTATGGAGATTCCGTCCGAATATCTGCCGTGACAATGAAAGACCGTATGCTGAATACATTTGATATGAATTTGGATAAGAAATGGGACTTTAAAACATACAAGCCCGATTTGGTGGTTGTTAATTTAGGAACTAATGATTTTTCCACCAATATATATCCGTTGGAAGATGAGTTTATTCATGCTTATAAGCTACTAATAAGCCGTCTTCGTGCAAATTACGGAGATGTCCCAATATTATGCATCAGTCCGGCTATTGCTCAACGGCAGATCGTTCAATACATGGAGCGTATGCGCAAAGACTTGAATGATAAGAAAGTTTATATAGCAGTTCTTCCCGAAGGCCTTTGCGATTCGACTACAGACTTAGGAGCAGTATGGCATCCCAATTACAAAGGTCAAATGAAAATGGCTATGTCATTGATTCCTTATATGTCAACTATCACAGGATGGCCATTGAAAAAGGAATCGTTTTATTAAGACTTACCATGTTATATAATTATCAAAATGGCATTTTGTCATTTTGATAATTATAAACTCTTTAACGGGCGTATTTCCATCACTGCACAGGATAGAGAATAAAATGACAGAGATTTGCCGTTACAGGAAATCACTTTATTGCGAATATACATCTATATGCATTCTTTTTGCGTTATTTTTCATGCTATTCTGTAATATCTTTCTTTTTTTATATTACTTTGCATCATTCTGATTAATATTTTTCATCCTAAAACAAAGTCTAATAAATAAGATACCCATCATTTTAGAGCTAAAATGTGCTCCTTTTAAACGGACTTAGCGTTGCTTTTAAAGCAATGGGACGTTCCTTTAAAAGCAACCTTATGTTTATTTACAATCAACCTTATGTTTTAGCTCAATCAACCTTATGTTTATTTCAAACTATACGGTGTTTTTTATGCAAATGACCGCTCGTTTATTCATAATCATGCATATTAATTCAAGATTATATGCATATCTCTTTCTATCTTGACCCATCTATCAAAAGATAGAAATAGCAAAAATAGGGAAATAAGGAAATTATGCTTCCTATTTTACTATTTATCTATCATTTTGTTTTCTGTTCAACTTATTTTTAATGCCTGTTATTATACTGTCGGTATATCTATTGAATGATGTCAAGTTCTCCAAAACCACTTGATCTTAGTAAAAAACATCGTTACCAAAACAGCTAAAGACGTAATGATTACTCCCTGAAGGAACCCAAGCCACGCATTCTGCTGGAAGTAAGACAACAGCGAGGCAACTCCCAGTATATTAGCCAACGGCATAATGAATAAATCACCAACCACGTAAGCAATCATCGGATTCTGCCCGGACATAACAAGAAAGCGGCTACTTCGCACACATCTGAAATAATCACAAACAATACTTAAGAATAAGAGCGCAAGGAATGCCAGACCGGAAGTTACAAAGAAATAGCTAAAAGTGGCAGGATCTTTCTTGATACCTTCTTGAAAAGGTTCAAAACATAGCCCCAAAAGAAGAAGATATGCTCCGGCATTAAACAGCTTTTTCCATAACAAAGCGATTCCTTCTGTCGGACGTAAGAAAACCAATTTGCCAATCAATAACAGCACAAGTGTCGCTAATAAATTCACTGTCACCATACGGGTATAAAGCCCATAGAGATTGAATACAATAATCACCATAGTCAATATCAGCAGCGCAATTCCTATCTTACGGTATTGCGGTGAAGCCGGCTGTTCGGTATCCTTTCGGCCCTTCATCCATTCCATCAAATACTCACCGGCAATGCTGCCGGGAATTACAATAAACAGATATTTCAGATAATCAAACCGATACATCCAGGGCAAAGGAGTATAATTGAATATCACCTGTGTCCAGGAACCTTCGACAGTACTTCCCAAAATAACAGCCATCAGCAGCAATAAAACTCCCAAACGCAACCATCGGTTATGCATCGTAAAAATGTAGAGGGCAGAACCGAAGATGGCCATATTGGCTAATAACAGAATAATCACATTACTAAAATACAGGCTGAACGTTCTTCCATCGGCATAAGAAGTAGTAAGCATCATGATTACCGCAATTCCGTATGCGGCTATCTTTATGCCGGTATGTGCCCAGTCCGGCATTTTCAAAGGAATGCGCATGAACATCGGAAACAGAACCGCAAAGCAAAGAATAGCCAGCAACCAGGCTCTGATGTCCTGCGGAGAACTCAGCACATAAGGATAAAAATGCTGAATGAAGATGGCAAAGAAAGTCAGTTGTACTCCACGTTTCACCGCTTCATATACTAATTTCAGTTTAGAGTCACCTTTCTCTGCACGCTTACCTATGGAAAAAGGGAAAGCTGCTCCCATTGCAAACAGGAAGAAAGGAAAAACAAGGTCTACCCATGTAATGCCGGGCAAAGAAGGATTGAATATATGATCGGGTGGCGGCGTCTGCGCATGACTCATCCAACCGGGGAGCACCTGCGTTACGATGGTAGCAGAAAGTACCATCGTAATAATCGCATATCCTCTCAAAGCGTCTAATGCATAGGCCCGGTTATTCATAAGGAGCCTCCTCTTTTCATTCCTTCCTCTACTTCTTTCCACAGATTTTTGGTAATGATATGTACGATGTCAAATACCATTAATCCGTCCGAACGGCGAAGGTTCATCTCTATCGTTTCCGAAAGTTTGGCGGGGTTGTCATAGAACTGGTCCACCAGAATACCTCCCATAAATTTATTACCTTTCAATATCTGACGTAAATGCTGACATGAGCCTTCTACACAATACCACGTACCGGATTGAGCCTGCGAATCAGTTTCGTTCCAGATACTCCGGTTCGTTTTTCTGTATTCCTCGATGGTTATGTCCGTATAATAATTACCGGTAGCATAAAGGTCTATCAGCTCGGCATAGCCATAATTTTTATATTCGGGTGTTGCCCAGCTGAAATCTTTGCCCGGATCATATTCTTTGCTGGCAAAGTTTACGCCTACTTCATAATAAGATGGATACCAGGCACCGGTGTACGTGCCGAAAGAAACGTCAGGGTTGGCTGCCTTGACTTCTTTACGGGCAAGCGCCATGAAATCAGTAATGTTTTTAGTTCGCCATTCCAGCCATTTCCGGAAATATTTTCCTGGTTGCGTTGTGTATTTCCCATCTGCATTTTTAGTCCAACGGAAAATATCTTCGGGGAAGTTTGCGACTTTTTTACCTATGTATTCTTCAAACTTCTTACGTGACAATGAAGAAAAATCAGCGGTTATTCCATCGTAACGTACCCGGTCGAGCATCAGACCGTCCAGGTCGGGATATTTGGTCACGACTTCTTTCAGAACATTCAGGATATGGGTACGATATTCTTCGTTCAAAGGATTGATCATGGCACCATATTTATGCTTCTCTTCGGTGATTGGAATGATTCCTTTATCGGGAGTGTACACCATCGAAGCCCATTCCGGATGTCCGCTATATACCATTCCACGGTCAAAATAGTTGTGTCCGGCACAGAATACATTCAATGAGGCGTGTATCTCCAGCCCCAGTTCGTGCCCTTTTTTGATAAAGTATCCCAGATAGTCAAAATCACCGGCTTTGGCTCCTTTCCATTCTTTCATTTGCGGAGCATATTCACTTTTATATAAAACTTCCCCTGTGATCGGACGAATGTCGACAACCGCATGTGTAAAGCCCAGCGATTTGATTTTTTCCAAGTAATAATCAATCGAATCTTTATGACTGAAGCGCTCAAAGTTTGCTTCGGCATCAATCCACATTAAGGCCGGTTTCTTTTTGATAACGATCCGGAAAGGAGAAGCCGGAAGCCCGGCATTATTGCATAATTCCCCCTGCATATAATTCCGGAAGCAGTAGCGGACTTCTGTCGGGGCACTAACAGAATCATTCCATACTTTCACAGTAGATGTGCCATTGATGACCTCCGCCTTTGCAGGTCGGAATATACCATCGGAACCTACGATCTCAAAACCTTTCACATTCTGATTTTCCGGAGTCAGTCCTTCCTCTCCATATTCAAAGTCTATTTCTACGGCATTTCCCTGGATACGATAGGTCTTGTAGACAGGACCGGAATATTGGAATCCTTTTCGGCCGTAAGTCTGGGCCAGTGCCCAATAAGCTAACCGCTCTCCAACCTTAATCTTATAAGGTGAATGTATAAAGAGTTCACTGCCTGCGTCTCCGGTGGTCACCATTCCCACTCCGGGAACTTCCTTCATCAGCTCCAACTGACATTGACGGAACCATGCCCAATCCAACTTGTCATTCCCTTCGGACTTCCAGGGAGCAATCTGGACATAATAAAATGGCATTTCAGCATTATGAAAGAAATTTCTCCATTGAGAAACCATAGCGGGAAAAAGCTTTTTATAAAGAGCAGGATCGGGAGTATTCGCCTCGCCCTGATACCAGATAACTCCTTTGACAGGGAATCCTTTCCACGGATTTACCATTGCGTTCCACAACAGAGTAGGCGTCCCGGCAGCCCATTCGAATTTATCCTGATTTGTATCCGGCAAGGTTACTTCGGAAAAATGAGATAAGGTTTCTTTGTCCATCCATGCTTCAATCTTTGACATACTCCAGGAGCAATGTATTAATCCTACAGGCACGTCCAAGGATTGTTGCAACAGATTGCCGAAGAAATAAGCTGTTGCACTGAAATCGGCCACTTCTTCCGAAGATGCTTCACTCCATTGTCCGTCTATTCCTTCTTCTTTCGGAGTCGTGCTCCAATTGTTCTTTACGGTGTAAAGTCTTAATGGTCGTTTAGGATTAGCGGACACGATATAGGGCTGCGAACCATAGACC
>PPYE01511682.1_pt1 | contig 18017 bp, 16 predicted proteins | sample 1559881 | NCBI WGS metagenome assembly PPYE01 (sample SAMN08240022, study PRJNA423297) | Human gut metagenome, whole genome shotgun sequencing project. | reverse complement strand
GAATATATGGAAAAATAATTTGCTGATAAAATAATTGTTATTCTGTGTTTTGATATGTTATAATTAACAATTAACGGAAAGGAGGGAAACAACATGAAAGTTATAGATTTATTCTGTGGTTGTGGTGGAATGTCTTTAGGATTTCAAAAAGCTGGCTTTGATATTTTAGCTGGTTTTGACCATTGGGATATTGCTATATCTTGTTATCAAAGAAATTTTACGCATCCAATTAAAGATGTTGACCTTTCTGATGTTAATCTTTCCGTCCAAATAATCTCTGAATATAATCCTGATATTATAATAGGAGGACCTCCGTGTCAGGACTTTTCAGGTGCTGGGAAGCGTGTTGAAGGTAGTCGTGCAAATTTAACGGTGTCTTATGCAAACATTATTAAAGGTGTTGCTCCTCGATATTTTGTAATGGAAAACGTAGAACGTGTTGCCAGCAGTGAAGCATATAAAGAAGCTCGAAATATTTTAAAACAAGCTGGATATGGTCTTACAGAAAAAGTATTGGATGCTAGTTTTTGTGGTGTTCCACAAAAAAGAAAACGCTTTTTTTGTGTTGGATATAAAAATGGTCACGATGGATTTTTAGATGGAATACTTTCTACAAATCAGTCGGTGTTCCCATTAACAGTGAGAGAATATTTTAGTCAAGAACAGTACCCACTATATATAGAATATTATTATCGTCATCCTCGGTCATATAAAAGACGTGGTATTTTTTCTGTTGATGAACCTTCGCCTACAATACGCGGAGTTAATCGACCTAAACCTGGGAATTATAAAAAACACAATGGTGATTTGACTGAACCTGAAGGTGTAAGAAATTTGTCTTATAAAGAACGAGCACTTATACAAACTTTTCCAGAAAATTTTTGTTGGGGAGAAACATCTGCTTCGATAGAGCAAATGATTGGTAATGCAGTGCCTGTTAATTTGTCATATTATGTAGCAAAAGGCTTAATGCGTTTTATTAATGGTGATACCGATTTACATCATTTGCGTTTTATTGATTGGCTAAAAAACAATAAAAATCTTTCTGCTGAAGTAGCTGGTGATACACTTTCAAGAATAGGACGTGCAAAAAAAATTTTGGATTTTAATGAATATAATTGCGAGTATTACTTGAAGAAACTTAATGAGGAATCATTATTTGCAGACATTGTTCCTAGCGTTCGGGCTCAAATTAGGCGCGCTATAAGATTATACTTTGAATATAAGGAGACCGAGTTATGAGTGAATCAAAATTTCAAATGTCTATAAATTTACAGGTTTTAAATCATTTGGGGTTAAATCTTTATAGTAATACTTCTGCTGTTTTGTCTGAAGCGGTCGCAAATGCTTGGGACGCGGATGCAACAGAAGTATCAATAATGATTGATAGAGATACTATTACTATTCAAGATAATGGGATAGGTATGGATTTATCTGATATTAATGGGAAATACTTAACAGTAGGGTATCAAAAAAGAGCTGAAATAGAGTTGTCTCCTAAATATAATAGACCAGTAATGGGTCGAAAAGGTATAGGTAAGTTATCTTTATTTTCCATAGCTAATGTTGTAAAAGTTTATTCTAAAAAAGATAATGAGATTAATGGGTTTGAGATAAATACAGTTTCTTTAAAAGAAGCTATAAAAACTAATGATACTTATTATCCGATTGAATTGGAAACTAGTGATATAACTTTACCAAATAATGGAACTCTTATCATGTTGAGTGATTTAAAGAAAAAAAGAACCGCTACTTTGGCTACGTATTTAAAGCAAAGACTTGCCAGAAGGTTTGCTATTATTGGCGAAAAAAATAATTTCAAAGTATCTATTAATAATGTCGCTATTACTATATCTGATAGAAATTATCTATCGAAAGCCCAATGTCTTTGGATGTATTTACCAAAAGAAAATCCAGAAATTTATAAGACGGATTTATTAAGCCAAACAAATGATAAATTGAAATTAAATAAAGTGCAACCTTCTGAAATCAAAATAGGAGAAAGTAATTATTATATTAGTGGCTGGATTGCTACTTGTTCAGCCCCAAATGAATTGGATGATGATGAAAATTTAAATCGCATAGTAATAATGGTTCGCGGAAAAATGGCAAAAGAAGATATTTTTTCGGAAATTGGAACTACGGCTCTTTATTCTAAATATATTTTTGGCGAGTTAAATGCAGATTTTTTAGATTTAGATGAAGAGGCAGATATAACTACAAGTAGTAGGCAGGATTTTTTTGAAGATGATGAACGATATATTGCTTTGAAAGAATTTATCAAAAAAGAATTATCAACTATTCGGCGCAATTGGGAAGAAACTCGGAGTGATAATGGTGTTAATGAAGCATGTAAATATGCTGTCGTGAATGATTGGTATATTGGATTGCAAGGCGATGATAGATCAGCGGCTAAAAAACTATTCGGAAAGATTAACCAATTGACTGTCGAAAATGAAGAAAAGAAAACACTGTTTAAACATGGTATTTTAGCTTTTGAGTCCTTTAAACTAAAAAATGAATTAAACCAATTGGATAGAATTTCTGCTGAAAATATGGCAGAATTTTTAGTGGTTGCTGGAAGATTGAATGATATTGAAGCTACAATGTATTATCAAATTGTGCAAGAACGATTGGCCGTTATAAAAAAAATGAAAAATGTTGTTTCTGATGGGAGTTTGGAAAAAGTTGTTCAAGAACATCTAAGTAAAAACCTTTGGTTATTAGATCCTTCTTGGGATAGAGGAACAGAAGGTCCTGTCGTTGAGAAAGCGTTTAAGACGCAATTTGATATTATTGATGCTGGATTAACCCAAGAGGAACGAGACGCTCGTTTAGATATTCGCTATAAAAAAGCGTCTAATAAGCATCTTATTATAGAGTTAAAACGGGGTAACCGTGTTGTGAAAACTGATGAATTATCGGCACAAGTTAGAAAATATTTTTCGGCTACTACAAAAATTATGTCTACTTTTGATATGGCAGAACCGTTTGAAATTATTGTTTTACTTGGGCAACATCTAGATGGCGAAGAATTTAATCAGACTATTTATGAAGCAACAAAACGTTCTTTAAAAGAATACAATTGCCGTATAATGTATTATGATGAATTGTTGAGAAATGCAGAAAATCTTTATAGTGATTTTTTAGAAAAAAATAAAAATTTGTCTACGTTGAGTGATTTGATCAACGAATTGGATGTTAGATAATATTTGATTCCCAAATAATAATTTAATATATGTTATGCAATGGTTGATGAAAAACTTTTCCAAAAGCTAATAAATAAAAGCACTTTGCGAAAGCAGAGTGCTTTTTTCTATGGAGGAATAGTATGTATGAAAAAATCAAAAGTTGGATATCTAATAATCGCTTTCTTGTTGGTATGGGCGTTGGCGCAGTTCTTTTTCTTGCCTGCTATTTGTTCAGCCGAGCCGGTATACGTGATAACGGAAATAGAACTAACGGAGTTAGAACAAAACTCGAGCAGGCAGTTAGCAATCAGCAGTCAATTAGCAGCGGAATTGCAGATAGCCAAAGAACGGTTGAAAGTATCGGATCAGGAATTGACCGAAGCCAAACTGCAGAAAGAGCTGCTGAAGAAGCAGTTGACCGAGCTGGAAGCCTTGTCGAAGAATCAAGAAAACTTGCAGAAAGAAATATTGAAATCCTTGCCACCATCCGCACCAGGGGTCCTACGGGAAGTAGGACTGAAAATTGATGTTGATCGCTATGTTACAGGTGCCAGCTATGGAGTGAGCCGTCGGATAGGTGAAAATTACATAGGATTGCGAGGAGAATATGACTGGCAAGATAAAAAAGCTGGCGTTTGGTTAACATACGCGTACTAAAAGATTAAAAGCCTACCGTAGTCGGTAGGCTTATTTTTTTAGAAGATCATAATTGTGCTCAAAAACATATGATTTTACTGTAATAAGGAAATAGATAATTAGAAGAATAAAAATATATATTTGGGAGTACGGCTGATAAAAAATGTGCGAATTAGGTAAGAATATATAATATGGATTTAAAGAAAATATTAATAAATGTAAAAGTATATTAATTGGCAATTTATTGAATTGACAAAGTTAAAAATATATAATATAGAAAAGTAAGGAAGAAATATATTGTATTATTGAAATCTATATAGCGTGAAAGTATATATGGGGGGGACACGCGTTTGTGTGAAACTTTCATAGCCTACCTCTCTCAGATAATGATTCTGAGGGAGGTAGGCTTTTTTGTTTAGTAAAAAAGAAATTATGTATTGTAAGCTTTGCTTTTAGAAAGTATTAAAGATAAATAATATCACTGATTATGCGGTACGAATAGGGGTGTATATGTTTATATAAAATAAAGTCATTTCATCGTTTACGATGGAGCTTCAATGATGAATAGTTCAAAGAGCTACATTTCAAATTACTAATAAAATATTTGATGATGTATTGGCCAAAGAATTGTAAGAACTAAGGGAGGGGTTATTAGCAAAAATATGTGGAAACTATAACACTGTATGAAATTAGTGTTTAAAAAGTCTAATTTTAATGATACAGAAATTGGCCAAGTGATAATGAGCTTAAGGATGATATTGAAAACAGAAGCGCTTTTAAAGTATATGGTGAGTGGTTTTATGAATTAGGATAGATATTTGGAAAACCTCTCTAGGTGTTAAATAATAGAGGGAATCGAAAGGGGAAAGCAATGATGAAAAATAAGGATTTAAGTAAAAAAGTTTTATTGAGCTTATTGGCTATATCGTGTGCATACCCGTGTGGGATACTTGCGTTTAAGACTGCGGAAGCCACTGATATTATTATAAGTAGTGGTAATGATACAGACTGGCGAAATGATGCAGGTATATATGAATTTAAGGATGATCAGAATTTTGTATTTTCGGATGGTGAGACTGGTGTAAAGATTACTGATAATAGTGAGTTTTATATAAATAAAAGTCTTGATATAAAATTAGAGAATTCAACAACTGGAAGCTCTATAGGTGCATTAGTTAAATCATCTGGTGCTTTTGTTGTTAAAGGCAATGAAATTCATCTAACTGGTGAAGATAGCAAAAAAGGCGGGTCTGCTAATGGATTGCAGTTGTATGGAACCGGACAGTATGATGGGAGTGGAACAAGTTCGGCTTATGCAAAGTTTAACAATAAAGAAACTTATATTTCTGCTATCGTCAATTCAAGTGGATCCATAAGTGGTGGAAGTTCAGCACTGAATGTACAGCATGATGGAGAAGCTGTTTTTGATGGAAATGCGTACTTAAATACGCAAATAAACGGTACTGGTGAGACGAGATTTGTCAAGGATAATTTCTGCGAAATATAATAGATTCATGGAACATATAACAAACAAGGCTTTCTCTGTAAGTTTTCCCTTCTTACACCGCTAATGACAGCAACGGAGCCAATACCAGTACCAGAGGGACTACGCAAAGCACAAACCTATCCAAGACAATTTGATGAAGCTGTACCGGGTGAAATCTGTTGTGGACAGCGCACGCCGCCAGCAGGAGCAGACACAGCACCGGGACAGGGATATGGAGCGGTAAACAGGAAGATACTTCCCATTTCCCAGCAATAATGATAAAATAAAATTGGAAGTTTAACACCACTCTCACCTCAAATGGGACAGAAACGTGATATGGAGCAACCGAAATATGGACAATGTAATTTGTTTGAGTAACCAGATAAGTGATCCCCCAAATTTTCCACGATGCTCCAGACATGATACACTGCTGACAACATTTGGATGCCAGATCTGCAATAATGAAATTCTTAAATGATGGGAGGAATTTGAGGAAAATGGCTGCGAAATTTGAAGTTTACATTGCAAGCAAAAAATATCCCAGCATTAAAATGTGCGAAACGATATTTCCTATTGTCGGCAAGATACAATTTTCAGAAAAATGTATTGTTTGGAATGGCTGGCTGCCAACAAAAGAAGATGTGCTTTACACGCAAGATGATGAACAAATTGAACGGTGCGTATTAAATGGCAAAGTCGTTTCTTTCGATGGAAAAGCAGGCTCTTATATCATTGGAGCAAGGCAATACTTTGAAAATGGAGTATTTTCTACTGAATTATGGTTCGACACATCTTATTTCCCGGAATTAGATGCCAATATATCAAATGAATTTTGCAATTCTTTTTGCCAGTTGACCAAACAGAATATATTGGGGCTGTGTATAGTGGCAGAAATTAAATTTTTTGCGATGGGGACAGAGATGTGTGTTGATTATTCTGAACGATTGGATGAGAGTATCAAAAAAAGTCACAATGTTATGTGCTATTGGAGTAAGAAAGCCAGCAGGGACTAAAGAGCAATTACCATAAACCAAGCACAGGCTTTAAGGAGGGAGAGACGATGACCCACAAAGGAAAAAGGCGGCTCGTGATATTTTTGTGCGCGGCGGCGGTTATTCTTGTGGCGGCGGGGATCGTTCGGGTCAAGCTGCACCCGCCCCGTCCGCTCCATGAGCAGATCGCAGATTATATGTACCATTCCCGTACAGACCCAAAGCTGGAATACCTCATCGAGAAGTATGGCGATGAATTTGTTGCGACAGAGTACGGAAGTATTCAATCCACACGATTTCCGGGGCTATATGTACGTTTGAGATGGTCGGAGGAAGCGCAGACATATACAGACAACTATATTGTCTATTTAAGACGAGAAGATTTGCGAGCTATTTTAGCGCCTACTGTGCAGGAAATTTACGATGATTGCAAAGTATTTATTGCACCTTACACCCCATCTCCTGACTTTGATAAAAACACTACGGCTGAAGAATTACTCACAACTTTTGGTATGGGACGAAACCCGGTCGTTTCTCTTTGGATTTATACGAAAGATGATACAGTAGGAAAAGACACAGATATGCAGCAATTAACATCAAAGATACAGGCGATGGGCTATTCTGTAGATGTAGGTGTCTATTATCTATCAGAAGAAAACTATGAAGTAGTCAATGAGGACGATTATCTCAATTATAATATTGGTGCGCATCAAGATTTTTATGAATATTTTGAGAACGTTTATATTTATCCAGACAGTTTTGAACTGATTTTAAGTGACTGGAAAGAAGAAAGCAGCAAATAGCACTACACGCCCCCACCTCTGGACACTTTGTCCAGCCAGAAACGGAAAACCGAACACCACCCACCAAGGCGCGGCAGACAGGCCGCGCCTTTCCCATACCCCAAAATGAATACGAACTATCCATGATTATAATATTTTTGGTATTCCGGCAGAATACCGTATTCATTGGTAATAACCTCTTTGGAGAGGGGCTGGTCGAACGGGACAGCGAGGTATGGAGAGCTCTGGAAGGGTTTTCTTCCTTGCCAGAGCTGTTCATATAACTTCCAGCGTTCTGCCGTCATGGAGTTTGGATTGCTTTGATCCTCATGCTTCCAAAATTGTCCGCCCAGAAGATAGCTCTCCATCATTTCTTCCCAGTTCTGAAAAAAAGCCTGCGCCTTTGTCCCAGCATCTACACACAAATCCAACATTTCCTTCATATTGATGTAGCCTGCCAGATAGCAACATTGCGTGATATATGCGCAGCGTCCCATATCCCAGCCTAACAGGGCATTTTCCCCATAACGCCGCCATGCTGTCAGCATTTTCGGCAGGTAGCTATCTTCATCGGCTTTTGGATTAGTTTTGCGGGCCTCCTCAATGAGCTGGACTTCTGTAGCATCCTTATATTTATGCGACAAGAGTTCCATTTTCCTCCGATAGCTGGCACGCATTCCCTCGTCGATCAGGCTGCGCATTTCCTTTATAGCTGTCTCATGTCCTTGAATGCCCCAATAATCCCACAGCATTGTTTTAATACTTTCCCGGTCAAATTCGTTATTGTACCGCCAGCCAGCCAGTAGATGAAAATTTGTATGTTGACTTGCTGCAATCAGGATCGACCCTGCGGCATTCATCCAGCGCAATGTAGGGGATAGGGGATTATACTTCTCCATCCGTCTTTGCTTCGATTTATAGATATGATACAGAATACCGGCAAGACCAAGCCCTATGACTAAAGTAGCGGCCAGGGCGATAAAAGCCGTCATATCCCCTGTCAGAAAACAGAGGATGCCTATTCCAATAACAAGCAGGATAACGAACACAATCATGCATCCCATATGATATCCTCCTCCTTTCAGGGACTGCCTTCTTATTTCGGACTGCTTTGTCCGGCTCTGATGAGAATTTCCTTTGCACTGCGGAGAATCGCCGTATCGCCAGCAATCTTTTGACGCTGTTCTTCAACAGGGATGTCGATGTAAATATGAAAAGGATTGCGAAGCTGGCTGCAAGTTACATACAGGGATTTTTCAGAAAAGGAAAGATAAACATTTCCTTCCATAGCTTCCTGAAAAGCTGTAATCTGCTCCATCACCTGGGGTGTCAGGATGTAAAAAGCATTCTGCTCGTTCTCTGCAAACACTGCAAAATTTTCGTTGAATACACTGTTTTCTGTCTGAATTGGCAGCGGGACTCTGGTTTCCCTGAGTTTAGACAGAGCTTTTTTGGAAAACACCTGGACAAAGCCCTCACTGATCTTCCGATTATCAAAACAGGAAAAAACAATGACCTGTCCCTCAAACAGAATTTTGGGGGTAGAGCTTCTTGCGGAAGCTTTTTCGCCAGTGCAGACATTGACAGCCCGGAAGGGAACTCCATCCAGCTTGCCGGACAGTTCATCCGACGATTGATAAAAGACCGACTGACCTCCGGGGATTAACTTTAAACGGTTCATTTCCTCATAAGAAAGACCGCCTCCGGCATTGTAGCGCAATTCGGAAAAATCCGGCAGTTGTCGGAGAGTGTCCAACACATATTTGTTTTTGAAATTGATACAAAAGAGGTCATAAGCTTTTTTATAGACCAGCATATAGTAAAAACCAAAAATGACACCCGCAAAAATCACGCTGAGCATCAGGTTTCCTACCAGCATCCAAAAGGCTCCCTGAGTTGCCGGATCTCCCCATCCATATTCGCTGATGGAGGCAAACAAAAATCGGTTTTTTACCAATGTCAATCCTATAAACAAAATCAAGCATACCGGAAACAGTTTCCGCAGGATTTTATGTTTTTTAACAGCGTTCTGCCGCAACCGTTCCAGCTTGACACCGCTGATATTCTGTTCCACCATTTTCATACATCTTTTCCCCTTTCTTCTTAAAACTGCAGCTTAAAGTCTTTTTTCTTTTCTTCCACAGTGTAGAACTTCGCTTCTTTCATGCCATGAAGTTTTGCTAAAAGCAGGTAGGGAAATGTGTTAATTCTCTGGTTATACAAAGATGCGTTAGAGTTGTACAACCGTCTCGCCGCTTGTAAGTGTTCCTCTGCATCAAAAATATCCTGCTGGAAATGCTGCATGGACGCATAGGAATAAAGGGTTGGGTATTGCTCAGCCAGTGCATTGATGGCAGAGTTGACCCCGGTGAGTCCCTGCTGGACGGAAGTAAGCAAGCCGAGTTTCCGATCCAGACTTACCTGATGTCCGATCAGCCCGTCGTCCCCCATCCCCGGCGTTTCCGCTCCAAAAGAATGATCCTGCCCTCGCTGCTGTTCCAACTGCCGCCAGATTGTTTCCATCTGCTTTTGCTGTTCGGCAATCGTCTCGCTGATCGCTTTGACCGCTTCCTCAGACAGTTGTTTCTTTTCCTGAAATATGCTTTCGTTCAGTTCTTTCCCCGCGCGGGTAGATGTGACTTCGGTGTAGATCTGATACTCATGCGTCAGATACTTTTTTACTGCCTCAATTTCTTCTGACAGCATATCGTAGCGTTTTTCCAAAGCAACATCTATGCCTGCACTCCCTTCCTGCACCTTGACGAATAGCCGCTTCAGACGGTTATACATCCTGACATAGCAGAGCACCAGCAGAGTAATGGTAATTACTGAGATTAGAATTCCCATATCCTGTTCCTCCTTGTTTTGGTATTTTCCATTTGCGTATATTATAATGCAACTTCCTGCCAAAATAAAGCATAAAAAGAATTGTACAAAGGTTTTCTCTTATTATTGAAGCAGTGTTTTACCGCTCCTGCTCTTTGTATTTGGCTTTTTTCTGCTGCTTTTCTGGCTGCTGTTTTTGCTTCAGGTGTTCTTGAATAGAGCGTGCTTCTGTTTTTTCCCCCAATAATTCAGAAACATCACGCTTGCTGTCAAACAGGATAAGCGGATCAAATTTTTCTCCATATGCCGCTTTGATCTTGGAAGTGGCAGATTGAATCTTCTCTCCCTGTAAGACGATCCGCTGTTCTGAGAGTTCTGCCGAATCCACATTTTTTGCCTGCTCCTTTAATTCTGAGAACTGCTTTAAGGCCTCCTCCAACTCAGCAGCATATTTTTCTTCCTGCTTTGTCAGCCGTTTCAAATTTTCCTCCATAGCCGAAACACTCTTTTTAACCTCAGCAATTCCAGTATCCTCACTACAATCAAATGAACTGAGGAGCATCGTCTTTTCGGATCTCAGTTCTTCTAAATCTTCCGTCAGTTCGGCAATCTGTTTTGCCAAATCATTATGAGCAACAAACTGATAAAATGGTGTCGCTTTCTTTTCTGTAAGCAGCGTTTTCCGTTCTTTGGTCGTATTTTTAATCTGCTGTACCAGTACGGAATATCGCTCTAAGTCGGGCTTCAGCACATTCAGGCTTTCCGATAATTTGTGCTTTCCAAAACCGGCATAGCGAATCTGATAGCAAAAAATAACCATGTTCGCCCGTAAGGACTCCATTGCTTCTGCAAGAGCAGGAACAGATGCTTTAACTACCTGAATCAACTTCTTGACCGTTGCTTTCAGCTCACGGAGCAACGCATTGTCTGCCTTAATCTGACGATTTAACTCACAGCGGTCAGAAACAATTCCCTTTTTCTCCAATGCTCTTGCAACCACACCCTCGTGAATGGTGGGCTGTTCGCTCAAGCCTCGATCTGCATGGCTGCGGTGGTCAATGCGTTCTTTGTGTCCAGCACGCTCCAAATGGCGGTTCGTTACATCCGCCCACGCTGCTCTCCATAAAACAAGTTGTTCTTCGCTGTTCCAACGCTCAGCAATAGGATTTTGTCTGCCGTATTTCGTGCTTTTGGGATATTTCGATACCCGTTCATAGCCTTTTTCTTCAGCAGCAGAAGCAGTCATATAAACCTTTTTCTTTCCTACCTTATACTGGTATTGCTTTTCCCATCCCTCTGTCTGTGCCGTCTTAAACTCATCCGCAGTAAATCCTTGTTCCTCTCCATTTTTCACACAGAGATATTCCTTCTGTGTCTTATATTTCCAGTTTCCTTTTTCATCTAACGGGCGCACTGTCAGCATGATATGAGCATGGGGATTGTGACCGGGAGGATATGGATCATGAATTGCCACATCCGCACACATACCATCATCTACAAAGGTTCCAGAAATAAAATCAGACAGCAGCTTTTCCCACTGTGTTTCGTTCAGCTCAATCGGCAAAGCGACCACAAATTCACGGGCAAGGCGGCTGTCTTTTGTCTTTTCATTTTCTTCCACGGCGTTCCAAAGCACGCTCCGTTCTTTCCATTCTGATGGGGCAAACTCTGGTAGGAACACCTCCTGCCAGGCAAGACCTTTTTTACGGGTGTAATCGTGCTGAATCCCGTCATAGTCATTCAGTATTTTAGAACAACTTAAATACGCTGCCGCAGCGACTGCACTTCGCCCTGCACCACGGCTGACTATTTTTGCTTCCAGATGATAGATTGCCATTTGGCTTCACCGTCCTTTCTTTCTGTTTCTCTTTTGAAAAGAGAAAATGGGTGTCGCCGAGAATGCGATACCCATAACTGCGTAAAAGCTGCCAGTGGCAGGTTTTCGCAGGCAGGCGGCGAGATGGGGTGGCAATATGCCACCTCATCGTTTTGCTGATAGAGCAAATATAGAGCCGACTGCACAGGGAATGTTCGCTTGCGACATTGCCTGCCCCCTCTGGAGAACTGTCTGAAAGACAGTTCGTGAAGAGCGCACGAGCCCGACCAACGGGAGGGATACCACCGCCTGCTTTGCAGGTGGTGAGTAAGTGCGCCCTTCGGGAAAAAGAAAAAGCGACCGATAGCCGGTCGCTCATAAAAATCATCGGATTGGTTTGAATACTTCGCATAAAAAATCCTCCAACTGTTCCAAAGTCATCTGTGTTGTCTGCGGTAATGCTTTCTCTAAAATCGCACCTTCCTGAACCAGCCGCCGTGTCCGTGCTTTTCGCTCTTTCTGTCGGTCACGCATCTCGGCTTCTTCCAATCTGTGCTTCGCCTGTAAAAGCTTCTTTTCATTTTCTGTCATAGGTTTTATTCCTTTCTGCCGTATCCGGCTGAAAACGCAAAGAAGGCGGCTCATGAGATTTTATTCTCACAAGTCGCCTTCAGCGTCATTTATTATGCTGTTTTCTGTTTTTGCCCGTTTTCTTTAATAGGCGGGGCATCAAGCAATACTGGTTCGTTCTTTTTTATTTGCTTCGCAACATTGCGTTCTTTCTGCATCCTGCGGTTTGCTTCCGTCCTGCAATCATCACAACAGTATTTTACATCTCTCCGTGTAGCGGTAAAAGTTTTTCCGCAGTTCTCGCAGACACATTCCCGCTTTCGGTTTTCCGCTGCTTCCTGACGGTAAAATTTAGTACGGCACTTCGGACTGCAAAACAGAGTATTTGACCGCTTGGATTCAAATTCTTCACCACAGCATTTACAGATTAGCTGAAATGGCTGACCAACTGCGTGCTCACCAGCCTTGATTTTTTGGTAGCGTTCCCGGCTCTTGATGCGGTGTCTGCGAAGCTGTTCCTGCCGCTTGATCTCCTCCGGTGTCAGATCCGGTTCGGGCAGTTCAAACCGTCCGATAAATTTCAGATAAATCTCAACCTCCTGCACCCGATCCCCGTCAATCTTTTCCGGGGCGTGGACAATGATTTTTTCAATAAACTCATTGATCATTGGAGTAGTCAGTTCGGAAAAGTCGGTGTACTTCTTTGCCAGTGAAAGGAACTGCTCCGCACGGTCAGTATCTTCCTCAAAAGAGGACAGATGCGATTCTGCATCCGATACAGATGTGACAAGAGCTTTCTGCTCCGCTTCGTATTCTGCAAGCAGAGTATCAAAGCGCTCATCGGTAATGCGCCCAATGGCAAAAGATTCGTAGAGCTTTTTGATAATGGTATCAAGCTCGGCAATACGCCTACGGTCTTTGTTCAACTTGCGTTTGGTATCCTTTGCGACTTCCGCCTGTCTGATTTGAGAAGCAGAACGCACCTTTTTCATAAACTCATCCTGATTGGCGATGGCAAAGGCGCTGGCTGTTCGGATGGTTTCCAAAACAAGCTCTCTGACCGCTTTTGTCCGAATATAGTGACCGCTGCAAGCATGAGTGCGCTTTTGATGTGCCAATGTGTAGGCGGAGCAATCATAAAAATCAGAGGGATAGGGATTGCTCTTCGTACCGCCTTTGGAACGGTGATTGGTCATTTTCGCTCCGCAGTCAGCACAGAACAAAAGTCCAGTCAGCGGATTGGCTTCGCCAAGCGTATCGTGGCGTCTCGGTGTCTTTCGCAGTTTCTGTGCAAGCTCCCACATTTCCTTATCTACAATCGCTTCGTGGGTGTTCTCAAAAATTAGCCAGTCCTCCTGCGGATTCATAACCGGATTTTTGTCCTTGTAGGACTGCTTGTGAGAACGGAAATTGACCGTATGCCCCATATATTCGGGCTTGGAGAGAATCTGCCCAACGATATAACCACTCCAGTTATAAGGGTTGGGAAATTCCTCTTTACTTTTCCAGACGCCACGCCCCTGCTTTGCGGCGTAGACCGCAGGAGTTTCCACCTTATCGTCATAGAGGATACGGGCGATGTCATAAGGACCGTTTCCCTCGATGGTCAGCCGGAAAATGCGGCGGACAACCGCAGCGGCTTCCTCATCGATATACCAACTGTACTTATCACCCGGCATTTTCTTGTAGCCATAAATGGCACAGTTGGTGGTAGGCTTGCCGGATTCGCCTTTCACACGGATCGCTGTTTTCTGCTTGCGGCTCAAATCACGAAGATACCACTCGTTCATAATGTTGAGGAACGGGGCAAACTCATTGCTGTTCTGATCGTCGCTGTCCACGCTGTTGGCAATCGCCACAAAGTGAACATGATGCTGACGGAAGAATACCTCCGTGTAAAAGCCTGTTTGCAGATAATCACGCCCCGCCCTGCTCATATCTTTTACAATGACATGAGCAACTTTGCCCGCTTCGATGTCTGCAATAAGCTGTTTCCAAGCGGGACGCTCAAAATTTCCTCCACTCCAACCGTCATCGGTATAGTGCTGACAGTTCGTATAACCTTTCTGATGGGCATAGCTTTCAAGGTATTTTTTCTGATTGACAATACTGTTGCTATCACCAGTCTGGTCATCATCACGGGACAGCCTTTCATATAAAGCTGTGATTTTTCCTTCAGTCTGTTTTACGCTCATGATGCGCTCCTTTCAGACTGTCGGCTCATTTGTGGTGAATCTATTATACCACAAGTTCCGCCAGTTGTAACCGTTTCATTGCGAATCATCCGTAAAATTTTATCCTCCATCGTTTCCTTCTCTGTATCACTGAATACTACTTTAACTTTATAGGTGGTGCCGCCAATGCGGCGAGTCATATAAGAAAAATTACTGTTCTCGTTTTTTGCCATAGGCAGTTACCTCCGTGTTGAAATGTTCATTGTTTTTTCGTATAATAGGTTTAGTTCCGGCACGGTGTAACCATTTGCATGGTTAAAATCGAGCAAAAGGTATTCACACCCTGCCAATACAGAAATGCCCTCAAAAAAGCCTTGCGGCACAAGGCTTTCCGAGGGCAAAAGCGTTACATCTGTTGTTGTTTCTCCCGATACTTACGCACCCTTGCTGCTGTCTGCTTACGGCGAGCTTCTTCGGCACAGCGCTGTGAGCAGTACACCCGTTTTCCGTCAGTTGGGAACGGCTTGCCGCATTGTTTACAATGAGTGGTCGATATTTGCGTGAATACGGCTTCCAATCCTGCATCTTCCGGCAGGACAGACTTGCGGAAATATCTGCATAGTGCGCTGTTGGTAAAGCAGATACCCAACATTGGACAGTCACAATCCAATGGCAGGCAGCCGTACTCTTTGTCGTAGTTGGCACAGAGAGAAGTAACCAGCTTCTTGATCCGCTGCTTCTCCCTGCCCGTCAGCTCACGATAATTGTTTGACATAGGCGGTTTCCTCCTTTCATTCAGTGTCGAAAGTAATCTAATAACAGGCAAAATAGGTTACATCCTCACTTATAGGAGAAATACAGGGTACTTAGCGGAACTGTTTTTATGGAGAATCCAAAAAAATTTCAAAAATATTTTTGAAGGGAGGTGTCTGCGGTGTTTGACGATCCCGAACGATATGAACATGACGGTTTTTATGAAGAAGATACTGACTATGAAGATGAATATGAAGCGGACGATTCCGATTACATAGTCGATGACGAAGAAAATGAAAACGCCCTTTGGGACGATGAGGAAGAAGAACCCGCTGACGATCTTCCCGAAAAGAAGCGAAGGAAGCGGAAGAACCAAGTTGTTCTTGCTGACAATGATACAGATACCGAAGAAACCGAATTATCCGAACAGGTCAGACGGCAGATTACAAAAGAAAAACAGCTCATCGAAGAACTGGAAGCCGACGCCGAGGAACATCCCTTTGAGGATGGTACTGACGAGGAAGAACTGGAGCGTAAGAAGCTCAAACGAGAACTGCGGGCAGAAGCCCTTGCACGATTGGAGGATTCCGCCAGAACACAGCGGGAGTTTGAAAATGTGATTGCATGGTGGGACAGGCTGGACGCTAATCGGGAGCGTAGGGAACGCTATCATGAACTCAGCAGAAGCGGCGATGATGTTCCTCTTGATTACGGGGCATCTGCCAATGAACTCTTTTTTCCGGATACGCTAAATGATGTGCTGGAAAAGCAGATACGAAAAGGTGATTTCATTGACGCAATTTTCTACTGTCCTTACGATATACATGAACTTGTAACGGAAGAATACCTATCCAAAATTCTCTGGGAATTGACTGAGGAACACAAAGAGCTGCTCTTTCTCTGTGCTGTCCGGTTGTTTAGCTCAATAAGGATCGCTAAAATACGGAATCAAAGCGACCGGAACATCCGCAAGGTGCGTGGCACGATGCTCAAAAAGATACGAAAAAAGCTGCTTCCTGCACTTTTGGATAAGGTAGAAAAGCAACAGCCAATGACCTTATTGGAGAAAGATTTTTTAGAAGAATCCAGAATGGAGATTGATTCAGGGGAATAGAAATCGTATAATCGATAATATAAAACAGAGTTATTCAGGTTACAATATGAAGTGAGGAATAGACTGATATGGGAAATATAAAAGCAGAAGAAGCAATGAGGGAATTAACACTGATGCTGTTATACCTCTCCCGCTTTACACAGAGAGAAAAGTTTCACGAAGCAACCGATTTTTATGCATGGAAAGGCTACGATTTTGATATACTGAACGAATTGGACGATGCAGACTATATCCGGCAGGGAAATCATCCGTCCCGTTCCAAATCGGTATATATTACGGAAAGCGGTATGGAACAGGCAAAAGAGCTTTTATCCAAATATGGTATCAGTGATTGGAAACAGGGGTGAGAAAATGAAGAACCTTTTTGAACGCACCAGTTCTAATTGGGTGCGGTATAGTGAATATGAATGGAAGGCGGCAGAGGACGGAACTCTGTATCTCACGCCCACCAAAACGGCGCAACCGAGTATTTATGATCCGCTGGCAGAGTATCAGAAAATTGTATTGGATGCCATCAACATAGGACGCATGGGTATGAGCAAAAAGCCGGATGCCGAAATTCAGAAGGCTATCCAGCAATTTGCGGTGAAATACGGCTTGTTTGGACTGATGACTGCGTTACCTACCACACCAAACTTTATGGAATATGAGGCGGTGTATCTGCCGAAAAACCACTTTATCAAAAAAGAAACTATGTCCACGGAAAAATATCTGGCACTGTTCTTTCCATTTGACAAATTGGATGTGATCAAGCGTGGTATCGAGTCCATGTGGAACATCCAAAATGACCGTGTTATGATGGCACTGGCTTTGACCATGACAGATAAGCCGATGGCGGTCAACATGAGCTTTCAGCGGGAATATGCGGAGCGATATGAATGGATAAAACAGCAGTTCATCGACTGGGCGTTTACCTATATCAACAGTTTCCTTTATTATGAGGATTATGATACACTGAACGATGAAACCCGGCAGATGATGCAGCAGAGCATGGCGGCATTTGGCGGCATCGCTCCAACTTATCATATAGCCCTTTTGGATAAGCCGACGATTATTTGGGATTTTCACTCTCTCATGCTTGGAGTTCAGATGATGTTCAGCTTTATGCTGACCGACAGCGAAAACCCGATTAAGCTTTGCAGGCATTGTACCAAAGCTTTTGTCGCAAGCAGACCAAGTGCTGTATTTTGCAGCCCGCAGTGCAAGAACAAGCATAATGTTTACAAAAGCAGAGCGAGAAACAAAAGTGAAGAATAGGAAGGGAATGGAATGGATATGAACGAAGAATATGGGCTAACTCCTTATGAAACAAGGGAAATCCTGTTTTATAAAACTGATAATGGTGAAGTTCGGGTTGAAATCCTTTTATATCAGGAAAACTTGTGGCTGACGCAGGCAAAGATGGCAGAATTATTTGAAGTGCAAAAGGCGGCTATTTCAAAACATTTGAAAAATATTTTTACATCCGGCGAATTGCAGGAAGAAGCAGTTGTTTCCAAAATGGAAACAACTGCGGCAGACGGCAAGCGGTACAATACAAGCTATTACAATCTGGATGCCATTATTGCTGTCGGATACCGTGTTAATTCTAAAAAGGCTACGATGTTCCGCATTTGGGCAAATCGAGTATTAAAAGAATTTATTATTAAAGGCTATGTGATGGACGATGCACGACTG
>PPYE01617606.1_pt1 | contig 18021 bp, 12 predicted proteins | sample 1559881 | NCBI WGS metagenome assembly PPYE01 (sample SAMN08240022, study PRJNA423297) | Human gut metagenome, whole genome shotgun sequencing project. | reverse complement strand
TTTCTGTATAGATTAGCAAAGGTGTATGCATAAAGGGAAATTAACAAATGTTAATCCCCCAAGAATTACAACTGAGCCATATTCATTCGTTTTTCGGTCATCTACTATATATCCCATTAGCCGCTTAATAGTATTAACGCCTATGGTTCTATTTGTTGATGAAAATATTTTATCACATAAGATATCATAGTCCTTTGCCTTGTCAAAACATAGTCCTGACTTTTTCTTTATTGCATCAATTATCAGACTGTTTAGAATCATAATATCTACTTGATTTTAACTAATTTCTTTGTAAAATCTATCCGTTTCATATCTACTTCCATACTTGAACCGTAAACAAGATAAACGTTTTCTTCATCGATATCTTGTTTGATTAAATAGGCGTTTCTTACAAGATTACATGCAGGGAATTTATCAATGCTTGATAGTCCATATGAGCAGTCACCTTTTTTGATAAGCACTGCACCATTATGTATAGATTCTATACTTTCCCACATTGGCCATGTGTATCGTTCATCAATAGGCATCAAATTGCTTGTGTCGATTATTGTCAATCCAATAACTTGTTTGTGAAGATCGACATTCCTATAGCTGCGTTTTACGACTGCGAAAATCCTATCTTTGTCTCGAAATAAGTATGGTGCTGCATCGACATAACAATCTGACTCAAAACCGTCTTGGGTTGAGATATAACATTCTGGTAAGACTCCATCATACTTAAAACCAATCATAATTCCAGTGCTTTCGAACAAATATATTGTGTCAAAATAGCGAGAATGTATACCTGGCTGACTAACTTTTATGTATTCTCCCATGACAGTCAATGTTCGGCCCTGCCACATAGAATATTTCTCATCAAAATCATCTGTGGTCATGACTTTGTCACATTTAATTCTCATAACAATATGTATATAAATGAGTGATTGTCCGTAAAACTATCATTTTTTTTCTCTATGTCAAGTTTATCCATGCGGATTGATTCTATTAAATAATCAATAGGATATTCATTATACATACCATCCGTACATATTAGAATTTCGTCCCCAAAGTATAATTCGAGGTTATCATGATCAACCTTGTCGTCAGCATTGCCCATGATAGAGCGTGTTATTATATGCTTGTACCGTTTTTTTTCGTCAAAAGTGAGTTTTCTTACACGGCTTAATTCATTCAATAATGAGTGATCTTCTGTTTGATATAAAAGATGTTTATCCCTAAAGACATATACTCTTGAATCTCCAGCCCAAAAAATTGAAGCTTGTAAACCATTCAGGAATACAGCAGCAACAGTGCTCCCCATCTTGGAGACGCCTAAGTTCCTGCATTCTGTTTGAATATTTCTTGAAATCTCCTTAGTCACTTCATCTATAGACAGATTATTGACTAATCCATGAATATAACTTTCACATACTATCTTTGAGGCTATCTCTCCACAGTCATATCCACCTATACCATCTGCTACAATATGAATACTTTTATCATGATCGAACGACAATGATGCGAGACAGTCTTGATTTATTTCACGACATCCTATATTACTATATTTAATTATTTCCATTATACAGCTTTAATTGTATCACCTCCATGTTTGGTCACTCTTGGTCTTGTACTTATTTTCATAGGACGGCTCGTTACTCCTTTGTCGGTAGATTTAGTTGCCCATAAATAAGCTTCTCCTGGCATTAATGTAGCCATATCTGAAGATGATAATGTTTGTAGTTGGGTTATAGATTTTTGTACATGTTTAACCCATTGAGGGCTATTGAACTTGTGCATCAGCATTATCGACGAAAGTTCAATTATCTCTGTTGGTAGGCTCATTGGATCCTGACTTGCTATCATCATTGACACTCCTTTATGTCTCATTTCTCGTATAGCAGTGACAATAGTACTTGTCAACTCCTTGTTGTCCATGTATTTATGAGCTTCATCAAAAACAATGAATTTATTGAATCTTATTCCTTGATATTCCTTAACACCAGCGAATATATTCAACATTATTACGAAAAGGCCAAGGGCATCATCTTTGTCAATAAACTCATCTCTCAAATCCACAATAATCAAGCGACCTGGACGGAGTAAAGAACCCAGTTTTCGACTATCATCAATATATTCTTCAGCAAAAGATAAACGTTGTTGTGCTAATGCTTTTTGTGAAGCAGAAAGTAATGGAGACGCATCAACACTCTGCTTTAAGCTATTAAGGTTGAGATTTTTTCGGTTCGCTCTCATTATAGCACGAAGCTGATTTATATAAGTGGACTCATTTCCAACAGCTTTCAGTAGGAACATCCAATCTTGAACATTTAAGTCTGTAGAGTGGAATGCAATAGGATGAATTTCTATTGAAGGATACTCTTCTTGCCTTTCCTCTAATTTGTCAATAGGACAAAGCATAATGACATCATTAATATTATCAGGCTCTGCTCCATAAATATCCTTAAGCTTCTTCAACTGACCAGCTTCGTCATTCGGATAAATCATCGAGGTAAATTCAGGTGCATAATCCATACTTTCGCTGTAGTGGAAGATGACACTGGCCATAGGTGCCGGCAAGAGGTTTATATTGGGGACCTGCTTTAGGGTCATCTCCGTGATAGTTCCGATTGTATAGCTTTTACCTCCACCTTGAACACCAAAAAGACTTATCGTATTCGTCTCACTCAGATCAATAGCAATTTTCTTGTGACCATTAATACTTTCACCAAGAATACCATATTGTTCACTTCCGCTAGTCTTACCGATGAGAATATCGTAGACTGGTGCCTTATAATCAGCTATCTCTTCTTGTTTTGAAGTTGTTTTTGCATTATTGCATTGTTCTTTTTCGTTACTATCAGAATCTATTTTTTCTGAATCTGAAGGATTTACATTAACTATATTTTCTCCGAAGTTAAACTCATCCTTTAGTTCCTCATGTTCTAAAGAATCAATAATATCTCCTTGTGATTTTTCAGAAGGCCCTACATTATCTGTCTCTTCAGATGGTAATTCTTCTTCGTGATGGCTCAATTTAAAGGATTCTTCGCGTATCAATCGATCAGATGTCTCAAAAGCTGTGCGAAAATCCTCATCAGCATTCATCATTTCCAAATCAATTGTCTTGACGGACATGTCTTTGTCGAGAATACGCTCAATCATAGGCTTTCCCATGATATAGTATAATATCTCGTTCATGTCATCTTTCCGTTGATATTCAGTACTGCCAAATTGATATATTAATCCGAGCCTCTTGAATCTGATTGTGTAATTACCTTGAATCAAAGAAAGGATAAACTTCTCATATTCATCAGCTGTTTCTTCATTGAGATATTGATACCTTGCTGCACGTTTGGAATAAAATATGAGCAGAGACTGCAATTCAAGTGTCATCAGCTCCCGGTCCAGTCGATCTGGAGTTTGAAAATCAATGTCAAAACGTTTTCTTAGAGCTAAAATAGTGTTGTCTATTTGGTGACGCATTTTTTCCTGTAATGCTAAAAGTTCATCATCAGATAAGTTTTGACGACATTTGATTTCAATTACTGTGAAAACAATCTCTCTTTTATTTGTATGAAAATCAACTAACAGGTTATCTGCACGCTCGTGTGATTCTGCATCCATATCTCGGAATAACTCCTGGTGAAGGTCTATAGGAATTATAAATGAATCAGAAAGAAGGTCTTTTTTCCGTAACATTCGTTTCATCAAGGTTGTACCCAAGACTTCAAAAGCCTTGTTTCTAGTGCTTCCTAGTTGCATTATCATACTACTTGAAACAGAACGAATATCAGCTAAAAGTTCAAAAAAAGACTCTTTATCACTCAGGTTTATACCAAAGTTCTTAAAATAAGGCACTAATAATCCTTCTATTTCTGATGTCGGTCTGCAAGTCAGGAATGATGATATACCATTTAACTCCACACTCGGAAGATAATCTAAAAGATACGGAGTTTCACCTTCTTTGCATGGAATATCATAGAATTCCGGTCCCATGTTTTTATCAAAAGTTATTACCCAGTCACTAATATCATGCACATATGACAGTAGGATGGAGTTTTTATCTTTGATGTTTAGCGTAAGCGATGGTACAGATACTTCATGATCTGTAGTCATAGAGTTTGCAACTATCCACTGAAGAGTTGAAAAAAGTTCCTGAGTTTCATTAGAAAAATTTGATACAGGATTTGCTAATGGTGCTTCAGAGATATATCTATGCCACATGTAACCCTTTTCCGCTTTTTCTACTTGAATTATCGGACGGGTGATAACGCCATTTAAGAAAAATGACTGTTGCCGTGTGTTTGAGCGTTTAAGCGATGCTTTTGTTGGAAATGGATTTACCAAAAAAGACAGATGAGCAGGATATTTATTAGGGTCATTGGTAAATTCATCCACGCTATTGACCGAAAAACGCAATTTTGGGAATAGCCTGTTATCATCTGGCTGAGAAAAATTCTCAGCTTCTTCTGATACTTGGGTATCCGGATTTAATAAGTCTCTTAATGCTTCTCCTTGCGGAAAGCGCTTATCATCGCAAAACATCCTGATTTCGTAATGAATATCAAAAGGTGTATTTGCGGTATCACGTTCAAGCATAACAAGGTTGTCAGCGAAAACAGCTGCATCGCCGGCATTGAATATATTGATAATAAGCTTGTTTGTATAAGGATGCTGTGTTATATACTTCCAAATCAGACGGTAAACCATCTGCTTGTTTACATCAGAATCTATACGATACTGAACACCAATATTAAGTAATTGGGACACATATGCTTTTAGCTGGCGAAATCCTGTCGAGAAGGTGTCATCACCAGACTGCTGAGGATTAACGTAGAATCCCCAACCAAAACATAGTTCACCAACATATTGGAGATAGTCCTCATTATGAATGTCGCGCATAACTAATGGAGCAACATCCTGAAGTAAATCTCCATAGAACAAGTTGTCCAGCTTCTTATACCAAACATCAGGCTTTCTGAAGCGAGGATCTTCTGCAGTTTTGGCTTCCCATTCTTCATATTGCTCATATATATTGACTAACCATCCCAGTCTGATAGGATGTAGAGGTGTCAGCAGTTTTGTATGAGCAATTCTGCCATCTGGCATCTCTATTTGAAGAGAAACCGTATCAATACTTTGTATGAGAACGGCTAATGACTGACTTATATTCTTTTCATCAAGAGATTTTAGCCATGCATGATATTCATTAATATACTCCTTTATGTCGCCGATGTGATTGAATACTTCGTAAGCCTCAATTACTCCAGTCCTGTCTGGTGCTGAATTAAGAATGCTTTCAAATAAAGACACTCTTTTCTCAATAAGAGATTCAGGTATTTGTAAATCATCTATTTCTCTCAGAATTATTGATTTGAGGGTCTCATCTGTATAGTTATCTGATATTATAGCATCAATATAACCCAGCTTTTTGCTGTTTTTTAGAATCGTCTCTTCCAATTCAAGAAGCTTGATTGAGAGTGGAATCTGATAGTTGTTGTTTGTATCATATCGTAATTGAAATGTTTTTATATGCGTTGCAAACTGCCAACTCTTATATTCATCGTTAGATGTTTTCCCTGATTTGTCATTTATTGCTTGTCTTTGAGGAGTAGTAAGTTCCTGCCCTTTTCGATTGAGTTCGATACGATAGCGGAAATAAGCTTGAAGGACATTATTTATTTTCATACGAGTACCTGTTTCTTCCGGCTCATCCGTAGCGTTTACGACTTGCAAGAAGAACGTATCACTATCAGAGGTCAGCAGTCGTCTGGTCTGCTGTTGAAACTCTTCCTTACTTATATTACCGCTTGTTTTAACCTTTTCCCATTCATGTTGAATAGCTTCATCCCTAAATGCGTCTGATACATTCAGCTCAGTACCGTCATTGTTTTCTGCATATACATGGAAAAAATATGTTCCGTTCTCAAAGGCGTTATTCAGTGAGAATGTTATGTCACGATAATCCTTGTTGTTTTCTGATATTTTTTTAGTTACAACATCAGTCTCTTTATAGAAGCCATCGCCATTCATGATGGCAATCTTTACTTTCTTTAATTCGGTATAAGCACTGGGCTTGGGGGAGAAGTAGATTCGTAGTTTGACTTTGGCACCTTTACTTGGTTCCATTTTAAGTTTTATGTCTTCACCGTCAAGATGAAAGACTTTACTACCTAATTCTACTTTTGTTACATGTAGTACACCTAATTCTGTAATGTTCTTTAGATAGCTATACCAATTAGAAAAATTCAACTGAGGATAGTTCTCCAAAACTTGTGCGCATAAGTCCTTTCTGTTAATTAGTGAGTTGTTCTCACGCAAAAATTTTGCTACATCTTGTTGAATTGTTCCTGGTTTTACAGGAATTGCACTAATTCTATCTGCAATTGCCATTGAATAATCAGCCATTACAGATATACATTCATCGTTTTTGACAAGAAACTGAGGAATATACTCTTTTTTTGAAACTAAAGAGGAGTCAGGAAGCAAGTTTAGCAAATATAACCCGTTTCCAATTGCTTCGTCTGTTTCCCCATTTAAGATAACATACAACAGGTATTTGATCTTATCCTGGAGTGTACAGTCAAGATCTTTTCCTGCATAATTTAATGCCTCTTTTATGGCTTGTTTGCCAGATAATTGTGTTTGAAGTTTCTTATATAGTATTTCATCAAAGTCTGAAATGCTTAACTCCCTAAAAGTAGCATTACCATAAGAGTCCTCAGCCGATGTTGAGCTATTAACAGGTATGAGCACTAAAATGGATTTTGTTAAATCATTCCGGAGTTCAATCAACTTTGTAGGTGTTATATACTCTACTCCCGTCATATCGGGATCTTCTGTTAGTATATAGAATAGAGTTTCGGTGTTAAGCAGAGACAAACGAGCATACAAGTCACGTAATATGTCTAAAGACAGACTTGTGACTTTCATGCAATTACCTGGTTGTGCAGACTCTATGCTTTTGCCATATACCTCCATGAATATGTCAAGGATATGGTCGTAGTATGCTTTTATTATATTCATTGTTTCTTTTATTAATGGTTGAACTTATACCTCGGACGAATCTTCTGTAAAGAAGAAGCATCACTTAAATCCGTGTAGAAACCAATTTGCCGCAATTTGTTTTTGAGTGCGTTCATGTTTTCTTTAAATGCCAGATGTGTCTTAATGTCGGCGTCCTTAAATCGAAGTTCATCTGTGCCATCAATTATTAAACCATATCTGTCCCGTATTTCTTTTGCAAGTTGGCGAATACTTAGGGGTCTTGATTCTAATCCTCCTGAAGGAGTTTGGTCTATGACTAGCAATTGTACCAATACTTCTAATAATTTTGATCCAATAGCTCCACGTCTTCTATGTTTACGGCTTCTTCCATCTATGATGAATGCTGACGCTTCATTTTTCATAGAAGCTTTATCAATGAAATCTCGTGAATACCTTAATTGATACGCAGCACCAACTTTCATTAAACATTGTACATATTTATCAAGAGGAGTCTCTTCAAATTGAAGATATTCTTGCAGTTCCTTTACATTTTGTTCTGCTTCCTGCTGTTCTTCTGCCGTTTTTACATTAGCATAATATTTATTGAATATATTACGTAGATTGGCATTTATATCAGCGTTGATTTCAAGAGCTGGATTCTTTATCATTGAAAGAGCTGTTGCTACAGAAGCGTGAGGAGTCACTATTCGTCGCATAACTTTTATGGAATATGAGGCTTTGATATAATCAATTAACCCATTAAATGTTTTATCCATATCTGCACATGCTATAGGAGTAACGCCGCTTTCAAGCTTATCTGTCAAATCTACCACCTGACTCCAATCATCCACAACATCAACTGTTCCTTCTTTAACCATTTTAGGCAACAGGTATATGAGCTTTTGGAAATACAGAGACAGATGAAATCCAACTAGTATCCGCAGGTAGTCAATAAATACTGAACGTGGAATACTATGTTGATATGCCAAAAGACGCATTATGTCATCACAGAAAAGATTGGACTGCTTTTCTAATAGTGGTTTAATAACTATTTGAGACGATGATGCTTTTGTATCAATATCAATAAGTTTAATTAAATGAAGAATACCAGCAGTATCAACATCTAAAGTCGAATTATCCACCAATTTTCGGCTGGAATTGTCCCAACCGATTGAAAGATAATCTTTGAGAGCTTTCATGACTTCTGGACGCTGACTTAACATGATAAATAACTGATCTGCAGAATTATAATCTTTTGTGTGTTTAATATTCCTAATTCTGTAGCTCTCCAAATGTAGTGGGCGCATAGATGCGACATTTTCTTTCGCCTTGCCACGATACACCATGTTCACAAGGCTACTTCTAAGCCAACTTTCAATAGCTTCTTGATTATCTGAATAGCCAGATACACAATGCTCCTTTTCTAAAATCATGAAATATTCCTTTAGCGATCTAATGTCATGAAATTTACCAGATTTTAACATTAGCTTGATACGTGCTCCATTATTACGCATGAGCATGAATAGATTTACTAAAACATTGTCAATTGTAATAGCTTTTACATCTGAAGCAAATATATATGGATCGCGGAAGGCTTTTTCTTCTTTGTCAATAATAGGCATTTGCATGGCTTATTCCTCCTCTTTTTTTAATGAGTCAACTATCAGTTGCATAGTTTTTCTATCTAAAGAAATCTTGTAATAAGATTTCTCATTGTTCGTCACAATGACCTCAGTGTAGGTTTCGCTTGCAAGTAAGTTCTTAAATACCTGCAACTCGATAAAACGACCTCTGAGATCGCTTAATGACGGACTAAATCCGTTCTTGATATAGTACAACATCTCATACAAATCAAGTGACACTGTAAGTTGAACAGAATGGTTCTTTTTGTACCTGAATATAAAATTATCATGTTCGTGTTCAAGAAACTCTGTAAGGCGTTCATTTGTGTCTACCATCAAGTCAAAGTCTTCAAGCGGGAATCTTCGATAGCTCTTTCCACTTGGATCATTTACTCTTGAAGAAGATAGGAGCAGGTGTTGAGTTGAAATTCCCGGATTCCAACATCCTTCACTGCATGAGATGGCATAAGCCAAACGTTTCTTTTCAGCTAGCCAGTTTGTATCATTACTGTTAAGAATCTCATAGAAATCTTTGATAGATTGATATGGCATTCGTTGCATGAAATCGACTTTTCCCTCAAAGTACTGATGTCTGATAAAGGTTTGATGGCGTATCTTTAAGAACTCTATCTCCTTAGGTGACATATCATAACTTGGCTTAATTGTTAGCAATGAATTGAATTCATCTAACAATGATATCGTAGAACGAGAGGCAAAAGCCAAATAATCAAGTTCGTTTTTGTCACGATAATACAAATCTCTATCCTTATCTGGAATTGCAACATTTGCAATATCTGTTTCTCGCAACAATTTAATGATTCTATCCTCAGATCGTAAATGAGGGAAATAAGCACTTTCTGGTGCTGTTACATTAAAATATAACCTAAGCCACTCTTCAAGGCGTATCTGTTCGTATTCTTGCTGTAATACAGCCTTTGTATAAGTATCTGAAGCTTCTTCAAGTTTAGATCTTATGTCTTCTTCTCTTTGAATGAGGGCTGGTATTTGGTCACAAGTATAATCGCGAGTCAGCATCCACGCTATCATGGAGCGCAAGTCTCGCATAGTAATGTGAACTTCTCGTTTATAAACTATGGTTCTTACAATCCATTCGAGACGAGTGATAATTTCGTTTCCTACGGCAGAATCATTAAAAGAGCTAACGTTAAAGTTAATAAAACATTTGCTCGCTAATGGGCAAGTTCTACATTTGCTCCACAGATGAGGAGACGTCAAAGCCTTGATTTGTTTACGTAGTAATGAGTTGCCATTATTGTCCTTTGCTGTTACAGAACGAAGATTCAAATTGATAATCATTACGCCATCAGGAAGTTTGGCGATTCCACCTTTATAAAAGTATTCATCAATAGCATCATAAAGGAATTTATGTTCAGGAGATCCTTCAAGAAAGTCCATTAATCTACCTTCATTGATAGCAATAATACGGCCTTCTGATGCTTGATTGAAATCGGCATTTAATCCTTCAAATGGTTTGAAAAAATCGGTTAGAACATCGCTGTTCTTCATATTTTTTTCATCCTGAGAACCATCATAATTAGTCTGATATACAATCCCATTCAAGAGAATACGGGCTCCATTATGAGTGTCGTCAAAATACTTAATCTCATCGCTACATTGTTCTACCTGACGTATAAATGCCGTTTTACCATCACCGGCATTTCCTGTAATGATCAGAAGACGATATTTTCCTTCCTTAATTGCAGAAAGCAGGTCGGTATCTAACTTTGTCTTTGTATATGTCTCTTTATCCAATATGTTATTGCCTTTCCATCCTGCACGTGTTCCAGCATTTCCTCCTTGGCTTTGGCTATAAAGGCTATTGATATAATCAACTATTTGCAACTCTTGTCCGTTATAGTCAAGGACAGCGACTTCTGTTTTCTTAGCTATTCCAGATTCTCCAATAGCCTCTAAAGACTCCAACATCTCTTTTGCTGTCTTGAAGCGATTCTCATGTCGTGTATTGATTGCCTTCATGACGAATGTTCCAAAGTCTGGGCTTATTAAAGAATTTAACGACATAATATCTGTTGGCACCTTATCTAAGATAGGTATTCTTTTGCCGGGCCAAGGATAGCTGTGTGTCAATAACTCATATAATGTTATGCCCAACGCAAATGTGTCTGCACTATCTTCCCATTGCATGGTCTGCCCATTCATTAAATCAGGGGCTAAATACGGCCATGTTCCAACTTTGTCAAGATCATGAACATTACTTGTAGCGATATTGAAGTCTATAAGAACAAACTTTCCAATTTTCTCAAAGATAATATTCTCAGGCTTGATGTCACGATGCCTGAGTTTCCTGGCATGAAGATACACGAGAGCTGAAGCCATCTCATGAATGAACTTATATATTATAGGAAGAGTAAAATACTTATCTCCAAGGCAGTATTCTCTTATATCCTTACCGTTGATGAACTCCATTAAGGTGTAGAATAATCCACCGTAGGTTGTACCATTGAATTTAAAACGGACAATATTCGGATGATTAACATCCTTTAGTGCGTTAAATTCATCTATTGTAGATTGTGGACTAACTCCTTCCTTGAATATTTTGACTGCAAACATTGCTCCAGGCTGAAGAGTATGGATAGCTTGAAAAACCTTCGAGAATCCACCTTCACCCAACTCCTTGTATAGTGATCATTAACAAATGGTGTATTTTTTCTTGATAAATATGAGCAACGGACAAAAGGATTGACATTAAAAATATCAGAACCTTTTATGTAAGGATAGCCATTACTTACATAGCATCTTTTAAATATTCCAGGTCGAAACACTTTTGCTCCAGTATCTTTTAATTTTATAGTTTTCTTTATTTGTTCTATTTTGTTAATTGCTATAACGCCATCATTTATTAGTGCTGGTGGATCTATTCTGTGCTGTAAAGAAAATAGGATGTCTGTATTCTTAACAACAGCTGTCTTAAAGTTATTTTTTCTGAAGTCAGCATTGCAGTAATTTAGCAAAATTGATTTTGCTTTTCCTATCATTACTGAAGCTTCCTCTCTTAATTTTGCTGATTCTTGAATTAAATCATCTACCTTTCTCTGTAATGCTTCTGTGAGATTGGGAACTAGTGTCTTCTTTATTCCAGGTGCTTCTATATATCGAACTACTGACCCAGATGCATTTTTATTCAATTGTGCATTGCCAAATTTTGACATTAAGAATGCATATAAGAATCCAGTTTTAACTGTTTTTTTGGGAAAAATTCTTGCGACATTGTTTGCATAGCAAACATTATTTTGACTTTTAGAAACAAGACGCACGTTCCCTATAGAGCCAAATCCTGTTACAAGTATGTCTCCTTCATGAACAATTGCTCCAATTTTCTCGGCTTGTGGCCTATAAATATAAACTTCACTATTATTACTTGCTAGACTAACGTCAGAACTCTGAAAGTACTCTACGGCATTACCTTTAATTGAACAGAATTGCCGTTTGAATACAGGTGGATTCATTACATCTGCTATATCTTCAAGCTTGACGCAACGTTCTTCGTTAGCTTCTAAATACAAACTTAAAAAAGAGTGAATGTTTAAATAGAAACCACCATCGAGGCGAAAACGCCCTTTATTGATAAGTTTGCTATTTATGGCTAATGTCCTCATTTTGATTCCTCCAAAAACTTTTTATAGGCAGTACTTATCTTAGGTAGATCGTCATCTACATGCTTTACACGTTCCGTGCGGTGACGTGCGATAAGTTCCCCACTATGGTTATAACTTGCCCATTCTTTCTTTTCTGCAAAAAGAATTTCAGCTCCATCATTGTCTCTTTCATAAATAACATTGCCTCTACGGTCTTTCCCAACTTTTTCTGCAATTGCCATAAATACATCATACATCTCACTATTTGGGTCAACCAAACGTTCCAAAGCAGTCTTTTTCTGAAGAAATAGTAATGACGCTTGAACTCCGACCTGCGGAAGGAAGGTTTCCACAGGTAAGTCAATACTTGCTAAAAGTTTGAAGTGCTCCAATATCCACTTGCGGACAGGTTCTGTATTCGGATTGCCAAGTATTCCGTCTGGCAATACTATACCCATTTTTCCTCCTGGTTTCAGAAAATTATAGCATTGTTCAATGAATAGAACTTCAGGAGCAGTGAAAGCTTTCAGTTCATAATTTTCTGAAATAGTAGAAGCCACCTCGACTTTGGAGCCAAATGGAGGATTTGTGAAAATGCAATCAAATTTACCCATCGCATTTTCTAATGAGTAAGCGTTATCACAATCTTTTATATCGCCTTTGTGTTTTACACTATTAGCGACAGACTCGCTGACTCTATCTACATCAGGAAGAGTTCCATTAGGATATTCCAGCGAATTAATATTATATATATTTGAATGACCGTCACCAGCCATTACCATATTCATTTTAGCTGCTTTCTTTAAGTCAGGGTCGAAATCGAACCCAAAAATCATGTTCTCAGCATACTCCTTGACTTTTGTGTTTACTAAATCAGAATTAACCTTTGCTTCAAGTAATGCACCATCCAATTCTGGAAACATATTCTTGGTTATCTGTTTACGGACATGATCAAGTACCATAACAATGAAACCTCCAGATCCACATGCAGGATCAAGTACACGAGAATTAATGGTAGGATTAATAATCTCCACCATACATTTTATTACGTTTCGAGGAGTAAAAAACTGACCGGCCTCTTGTTTTAACGTGTTGCTAACAATAGTCTCATATGCAGTACCCTTGACATCGACTGTAGCATCCAAAAAGGAATATTTTGCGATTTCAGACGCAACATAAGCTACTCCATAATCAGATAATGAAATCTGTTCATTTCCAGCAAATACCTCCTTAAATATTACATCGGTTTTCAACTGTTCAAAGATAGATTTTATACGCTTTGCCACAGCCTTTTGACCTTCAATGGTATTCCTTTCCTTTACACCGACCCAAAATTGACGATGATACGATTCATTGCGTTCTGCACAGAGGTATCTGCGCTTCTCATCATAAATCTTACAGAAGATGAGATTTAGAAGCTCCCAAAAGGCATCTTTCTTTCTTCCTTCATTTCCGTAAATATAATCATGGCAACGTTTGAATGTTCTGATTAACGAATCGTTTGCAGGTTTACGAGGCTGAGAACGGTCTCCTCTACGTTCCATATCTTCAATGGATTCATCGACTCCTGGAAAATCTGCAATATCGACAATCTTCTCATTGCCGACAGCATCTTCTATTCTTTGACTGAAATGAAGTTCATCACCATTAGTCCATAATCCGAAATCACAGGAAGATGCACGTAGGGCATAATTCAATGTGCTTTCAACACCTTTCTTGGAATCGGCAGCTTTCACTTTAGTGTCGCAAACAACACAAATGCGTTCAAGATTTTCAGGTTCTTTGGTAGCACCTGCACGGAATATAGCAAGATCAACAGTGACACGTTTACGTTTATCTTCTTCGTCTTGGAAAGAAAATGTAAAATCTCGTTTCATGTCAGACATTTCAAATCCATATTCCTCATTCATTTGAAGAATTATTGATTGAAGCATCAGTTCCTTTGCGTTTGCTTTTTTCTTATTGCCAGTTAGGACACAGATTAGTTCATCATCATTCAGAACTATCTCATCTTTAATATCTTCAGCCATATTGGTTATATCTTTTCTGTTGAAATTAGTAAAAGTACTATGTTATTTTGAATTCGGATGAATTATTGCTCATCCATGTTAGTCCATCTGTTTGGTTATTTTAAACCAATTATTTCATTCTTAGAAGTTCATTAACATCCACTTCTAGACATTTTGCAATCTCCATGAGATTCTCCAAGTTAGGTTGAGCAGAATTAGTACACCATTTTGAGACAGTAGCTGGATCTTTGCCGAGTTTTTCAGCAAGCCACTTATTTGTCCGTTTCTTCTCTGCAAGCACCACTTTTAATCGATTCAAATCTTTATTTTCCATAATGCCATAATTATAATGTACAAAACTAATGTTTTTCTCGCAATTTCATTTCTAATTCAGAAAGAATATTGCTTGTCATATAAGAAAATGTTGTTTGAGTCAATAAATCATATACAATGTAATTTTCAAATTCTATTTTAACTAATTGTGTATTTATACAATATTGATTAAGATAAATTGTTTACTTTTGAAGTATAGGCAATCTTAAAATTGATTTTTATGAATGATAATATTGAATATGAGAAATTTACTCAAGAAATTTATAATGAGATTTTGAAGAATTTGTATGTAAAGAATATAGAGGTTAGGCATAATGTGAAATTGATGGGAAAGTCAGTGGAAAATATAAAGTCGATTGCCCCATTATTATACTCTTAATTGACCCATCAAAAATATCTTAGAATTAAGTAGAGAAAAATGCATTTTAACCCGGGTCAGTTTCAATTATAATTCTTTACAGTAGATACTACTTCTTTTTAGCATTAATCTTTCTTACAGAATCTCCCGTTAGTTCAATTTTGTGTGCAGTATGTACAATTCTGTCCAGGATTGCATCAGCTACAGTAGGATCTCCAATTGCATCATACCAGCTTTCAACTGGAAGTTGTGATGTTATTATGATTGATTTTAGTCCGTGTCTGTCTTCTATTATTTCCATAAGTATTGACCTTTCCCTGGCATCCAGTCCTATAAGAAACAGATCGTCTAAAATAAGCAGTGAACACTTTTCATTTTTTTTCATTTCAGATTCTATAGTTCCCTTGTTTTTGGCCATTTTAAGTTGTCCCATAAGCTTTGACGCATTTGAATATAATGTCCTGATTCCATTTTTACATGCTTCATAACCTATTGCTGAAGCAATATAGCTTTTACCTGTTCCGGAGCTTCCTGTAATGAAAATATTCTGTCCGTCTTTTATAAAATCAAGAGAAGCAAGCCTCTCTATCTGGTTACGGTCAAGGTTACGTTTTATGGTATAGTCTATTTTCTCCATATATGCCTTATATCTGAAGTTGGCAGACCTTATCAGCCGCTCAATGCTTACATTGCGTCTGTAATCATACTCACTTTCTAGAAGCCATTTAAGGAATTCATCATTTGTCATACCATCAGAGGATGTTGTCCTGCAGTCATTTCTGTATGTTTCAAGCATACCGTAAAAACGTAATTTGGAGAGTAATTCCATTATTCTGTCCATATTTTTTCCGACAGTTCTGTTTGTTTTATTATTACTTGTCATTTTTATCTATGTTTTTAGAGTTAAAATAATCCTTACATCTGAGATTTCTGTGTTTAGGGGTAAGTTCCGGAGCCTGTCCTTCCATTTGGACATGATACTTTTCATCTTCCTTGTTTACAAGAATACTTTCAAGCTCGTTGAATCCGAACATGCAGGATTCCATTGCTATCTGGCATGCAAGAACCATTCTGTCGTGTCCGAAACGTTCCACAAGACTTAATATACCATCAGCTGAACGTACTGCTTGAGCCGGATATTTTTTGGCTACGGCCACAAGCTTTATGTACTCCTCTACTATCGGATCGATTTTACGTGCCTTGCAGTATACATCATCCATTCTGATTCTGTATTCATGTAGTACTCCGGGAAGTTTATGGGAAGGTTTTTCTGAATATGTGAAAGGTGTATCATCCCTGCGATGTGTCGTAATGTGCCTGAATTTATGATATATCTCCACTGTATCCCCATCATACAGTAATTCTACAGTATCGCCGATATACTCTTTAGGGACACTGTAATAGTGATTGTTAAGCGACACATAATTGTTTCTCATGACAGTTGCCGTTTTCCGACTTTTTGATATAAATCTTGTAGTCGGTAATGTATGCAGCCTGTCTTTCTCTACCTCTATGAAACGCTCCTTACGGCTGTAGCTGCGGTTGTACATCTTTCGGCTGTTCAATGCATCCGTATGTTTCATTATTTCTATGTTCAAGGCTTCAAGATCATTGAATTTCAATCCTGTCATCTTTGAATAGACCTCCCTGTAAAGCAGTCTTACGGCATTTTCAACCAAAGCCTTGTCTTTGGGCTTGCGCACCCTTGCCGGAAAGACTACGCATCCGTAATGGTCTGCAAAAGCTGCAAAATCATCATTTATTACAGGCTCTATTCCACCGGGCTTTGTTACGGCAGATTTGAGGTTGTCGGGAACTATGGCATTTGGTACACCTCCAAAATAATGGAAAGCATTTTCACACGCCTGGATAAGATATTCTTTCTTTTGTGATGGTACAGCCTCGTAATAAGTAATCTGGCTGCAAGGAAGTATTGCAGCAAAGACTTCTACGGGAACCTTATCACCTGTATTCCTGTCTGAAATATAGAGTTTGTCACCGGCAAAATCCACATACATCTGATCTCCGGCTATATGATCTATGCGTCCAACCGGTACTTTTACCTCCCTTTCACGTCTGAGATACAGGCAGAATGAACAATAGCTGTAACCTTGGGGACGGTTTCTCAGATACTCCTCATACAAGGACCTTCTTGTTGTTCCACGGGATTTAAGTCGTTTAATGTACTCAGGTATATGTTCTTGAAGATACTTATACTCTGCAGATCCTGTTGATTCGTTGTCAGTCTCCGTACCGAAAAGCTCGTGCAGATGATGCTCGTCCATTTTCAACAGGCGTTCCAACTCTATACCCATATCTTCGTATATATGGATATATCGTTTTACTGTATTACGTGAAATCTGAAGAGAAGAACTGATACTACGGATACTCATTCCTGACTGGTAGCACCGCAGTATGTGTTTGATTCTTATTTTCATTCTTTAAAATTTTTATTCGGTTAATAATACCGGGTTAAAATGCTTTTTAAAGTACAAAAACAAGACTGAAATGTGGTAATTCTATAGGGTCAATTTTTATTATAATCTAAGTAGGTCAGTTTCGGTTATAAAGGTGGGTCAGAAGACTTTTATAATAATGGGTCAATCGACTTTATATTTTCCACACGGTATTGGTGCGGCATTTCTTCTCCGTGCGCAAAAAATACTCGAAGCCGTTGATGAATGTGAGGTTGAGTTCCTTTAACGGAATATCCTCTCGCTTGTAGGTATGGGGCAAAAACTCCCGAATATGGTTGCAGACCGTCCGATAACGGGTGAATGTCCCCTGCGCCCTGCTGTGTCCGACTTTCTTGGCAAACTCGGCGTTGTGCTGTTCGAACAGTTTCAGCAAGGTTTCCTGCTTGATGCCGATACCGAGATAGGCGTCTTTGAGTTTGGCGGCGGTAACATAACCGTCCGTCTGCATTAACTCTTGATAGCGGCGGTTTACTTCCACACGGATTTTATCTACTGTAAGGTTGATTCTTTGTGCTTCGACGCTCTTGCCCGAAGCACGGTTGTTCTTCACGTCCCACAAGCGTGGGGGAACGTCCATCTTGCAACTGAACTGTTTAATCTCGCCGTCCACCGTGATACGGCACATCAGAGGCAGGTTGC
>PPYE01171065.1_pt1 | contig 18022 bp, 17 predicted proteins | sample 1559881 | NCBI WGS metagenome assembly PPYE01 (sample SAMN08240022, study PRJNA423297) | Human gut metagenome, whole genome shotgun sequencing project. | reverse complement strand
GTATCTGTTTTTTTAATTTATATTCTGTTACTATTTTGGTAAGAAATAGTGTAATGGTCATTTTCAGAGCGCAAAGATAATGCTTTTCTGTGAAATAGAAAAAGGTTTTCTAAAATTTCTGATTTCTAATTTATGATTTCTGATTTGCTATGCAGATTTTGGTGATTAAATGAATGAAAAATGAGGTATAAATAAGGTATAAATAAGGAGATATAAATCCGAAGGCATCAATCAGAATTCAGAAATCATAAATCCCAAAGTTTGCAAGGTGGACATTACAATCTAATGTCACACTCGTATTCCTGCTAAATTTTGCAGTCTGATTTAAACCTTTTTCTACTATATTTTTCTTTCCGATGTTCGTTATTCGATGGATAATGCTTACTTTTGCGTAGAATTTTTATTCACTAACAATAAACTTTAAACAAAATGGTAAATTACAAAGATTTAGGATTGGTAAACACAAGAGAAATGTTTGCTAAGGCTATCAAAGGTGGATATGCTATCCCAGCATTCAACTTCAACAATATGGAACAAATGCAGGCTATCATCAAGGCTGCTGTTGAAACTAAATCTCCTGTGATTCTTCAGGTTTCTAAAGGTGCTCGTCAGTATGCTAACGCTACTTTGTTGCGTTACATGGCACAGGGTGCTGTAGAATATGCTAAAGAATTAGGCTGCGCACATCCGGAAATCGTTCTTCACCTTGACCACGGAGATACATTCGAAACTTGCAAATCTTGTATCGATTCAGGTTTCTCTTCAGTGATGATTGACGGTTCTCATCTTCCTTACGAAGAAAACGTAGCATTGACTAAGAAAGTTGTTGAATACGCTCACCAGTTTGACGTAACTGTAGAAGGTGAACTTGGCGTATTGGCTGGTGTAGAAGATGAAGTTTCTTCCGACCATCACACATATACTGACCCTGAAGAAGTAATCGACTTCGCTACTCGCACTGGTTGCGACTCTTTGGCTATCTCAATCGGTACTTCTCACGGTGCTTATAAATTTACTCCGGAACAATGCCACATCGACCCGAAGACTGGCCGTATGGTTCCTCCTCCATTGGCTTTCGAAGTATTGGACGCTGTAATGGAAAAACTTCCGGGATTCCCTATCGTTCTTCACGGATCATCTTCAGTTCCGGAAGAAGAAGTGGAAACTATCAACAAATATGGTGGTGCACTGAAAGCTGCTATCGGCATTCCGGAAGAAGAATTGCGTAAAGCTGCTAAGTCTGCTGTTTGCAAAATCAACATCGACTCTGACTCTCGTCTGGCTATGACTGCTGCTGTACGTAAGGTATTCGCTGAAAAACCGGCTGAATTCGACCCACGTAAGTATCTTGGCCCGGCTCGTGACAATATGGAAAAACTGTACAAGCACAAAATCATCAACGTGCTCGGTTCTGACAACAAATTGGCACAGTAATAATCTCCGGATTATTCCATAAATAAAAGAAAGAGGCTGCTCCGGTTTGAACACTGGTAGCAGCCTTTTTTATGACGTTTAATCGTTTCAGAACGGAGAGAAGATAACACTATGGCTGTAATAAAGAACACCCGTGTCACAACTGAATGTAACACGGGTGTTCTTATCTATTATATAATGTTTCTTACATCAAGAATCCAAGCAGAATACCGGCAGCAACAGCTGAACCGATCACTCCGGCAACGTTCGGACCCATAGCGTGCATCAGCAAATAGTTGGTCGAATCATATTCCAAACCAATCACTTGTGAGATACGTGCAGAGTCGGGAACAGCAGAAACACCTGCATTACCGATCAACGGATTGATCTTATTACCCTTCTTCAGGAAGATATTGAAGATCTTAACGAAGATGACACCGGAGGCAGTTGCAATAACAAATGACAATGCACCGAGAGCAAAGATCTTGATAGAGTCGAGCGTCAGGAATTCGGAAGCTTGCGTAGAAGCACCTACTGTCAGACCCAACAGGATAGTGATTGTATCAATCAACGGACCACTGGCAGTATTAGCCAAACGGCGGGTTACACCACTTTCTTTCAACAGGTTACCGAAGAACAGCATACCCAGCAAAGGCAGACCGGAAGGAACCAGGAAACAAGTCAGCAACAAACCGATGATCGGGAAAATCACCTTCTCCGTGTGAGAAACGGCACGCGGCGGTTTCATGCGGATGACACGTTCGTTCTTGGTGGTGAGCAGACGCATGATAGGCGGCTGTATCACCGGAACCAACGCCATATAGGAGTAGGCGGACACCGCAATGGCTCCCATCAGGTTAGGTGCTAGCTTGGAAGAAAGGAAGATGGCCGTCGGGCCGTCTGCTCCACCAATGATACCGATAGCACCGGCTTGCATCGGATCGAAGCCCATTTCTAGCGCGATCATATAAGCACCGAAGATACCGAATTGTGCAGCTGCACCGATCAGCATCAATTTTGGATTAGAGATAAGTGCCGAGAAGTCCGTCATGGCACCGATACCCAAAAAGATGAGTGGCGGATACCAGCCGGAGGTCACTCCCTGATACAATATATTCAATACAGAACCTTCTTCATAAATACCGACTTTCAGCCCGGCATCCATATTAAAAGGTATATTACCGATCAATATACCGAAACCGATAGGAATCAGCAGCATCGGTTCGAACTCTTTGGCTATTGCCAAATAGATGAATACCAAGCCAACGAGAATCATGACTACATGCCCTACCGTAGCATTGGCAAAGCCTGTGTATGTCCAGAAGTCGGCCAGGTTATTTCCTAAAAAGTTTATAAAGTCTCCCATATTATTCAATAATTACGAGGTCATTACCTTCAAGAACAGAGTCTCCCTTGTTGACGTTGATGGCAGTAATCTTACCATCCTTATCCGCATTGATATTGTTTTCCATCTTCATGGCTTCCAATATGATAATGGTCTGTCCTTTCTTTACAGTATCGCCTACATTCACTTTGATGTCGAGGATCACACCCGGCAGCGGAGATTTTACGATATTATCTTCAATATCTCCGATGGTTACTTTATATGAGTTACCGTTGATTTTATATTTATATTCTTTCATCGTTTTAACTTTTTAAAAGGTGACTTACTTTCTGGGAGGAGTTTCACGCAAAGTGTAAATCTTCGAACTCCATGGTGAGTAACTGCGTTTTACGCGAGTGATGGTCAGTACCGTTTCTTCTACGTCGTGCACTTCATCCTGCATTTCGTGCAATGCCATAGAAATCGCAGCGTAAACTTCGCCCGGAGCCTGTGACAGTTCCTTAGCTTCATGCTTGTCAATGCCTTTAGATTTCATAGCATTGCGCTTGCTCAAATTTACAGCTACTTTTCCTACAATCTTGAAGGCAATAAAGAGAAGAATCAATCCGCAGAATACTACGCTCATGGCAGAAATGGACATTCCAACGCCATCAGCATCGTGTTCTTCAAACTTTTCCATCTTGGAATTGCTGTCAAGAGTCTTGTTGTTGGTGCTCGGAGTCACGTATTTGTCACCCCTTCCACTTTTTACTTCCCATTCAGCTGCTCCGTCGCTGACACGAGCGTATGACTGGTTGGGACCAAGAACACCTGCGGGCACTACAATCTGGTCGAGCAGCTTTCTACCGGAGTCAAACAGACCGATCCAGTTGGCCGTTTCCGGATTCAGCTTGAAGCTGGTGTGGAAAGTACCGCGGTTAGGTTCGTCATCTGCCCAGAATAGTGCATGTTGGCGTGGTTTCACTAAGGTAAGTATATCACCTTTCGGGATAAAATAAGTAACTGTATCGCCCGGTTGGCTACTTACTTTCAGCAAGCAAGCTGCCAGGTCGGCGCTACCGAATGATTTATTGAATATTTCAATCCATGCGCTGTGCAATCCGTAGTCATCTTGAAAATTATTCTGATTGTCTATCAGGATTTCGTTCAGTACCAGCTTGTTGTTCGACTTTTGCTCTCCACAAGAAGTCAGCCCAATCAGCAACAGCAAAGAAAGGAATATTCCGATTTTGGTTTTGTTCATAATCGTTCTTGTTTTAATGTGAAAAGTAGGATTACAACGGAATATTACCATGCTTCTTAGCCGGATTACTCAATTTCTTAGTCTGCAACTGCTGCAAAGCACGGATTACGCGGAAACGTGTGTTGCGCGGTTCAATCACATCGTCGATGTAGCCGTATTTGGCTGCATTGTAAGGATTGGCAAACAGTTTCGTGTATTCTGCTTCTTTTTCAGCAAGGAATTGAGCGGGATTTTCCTGATCTTTGGCTTCGCGTGCGTACAATACTTCTACTGCTCCTGCTCCACCCATTACTGCGATTTCAGCAGTCGGCCATGCGTAGTTCATGTCACCGCGAAGTTGCTTACAGCTCATTACGATGTGAGAACCACCGTAGGATTTACGCAATGTAATCGTAACCTTAGGTACAGTAGCTTCACCGTAAGCATACAATAGCTTAGCACCATGAAGGATAACGCCGTTGTATTCCTGACCTGTTCCCGGAAGGAATCCCGGTACGTCTACTAACGATACGATAGGAATGTTGAATGCATCGCAAAAACGAACGAAACGTGCACCCTTGCGAGATGCGTTGCTGTCGAGCACACCTGCCAAGTATTTAGGCTGGTTAGCAACGATACCTACTGACTGTCCGTTGAAACGGGCAAAACCGATGATGATATTCTTTGCATAATCTTTCTGGATTTCAAGGAACTCACCGTTGTCCACAATAGCGCCGATAACTTCGTACATGTCATACGGTTTAGTAGGGCTGTCGGGGATAATATCATTCAAAGAATCTTCCAGACGGTCGATTGGGTCTGTACAATCTACATAAGGAGCTTCTTCAAGGTTGTTTTGAGGAATATAACTCAACAGTTTACGAATCAGTTCGAAACCTTCTTCTTCTGTTTTAGCGGTGAAATGAGTCACACCTGATTTAGTGGAGTGAACGCTTGCGCCACCGAGGTTTTCCTGGCTAACGTCTTCACCTGTTACGGTCTTCACAACTTTTGGTCCGGTAAGGAACATATAAGAAGTACCTTCCATCATTAGCGTGAAGTCGGTCAGAGCCGGAGAATAAACAGCACCGCCGGCACAAGGACCGAAGATACCTGAAATCTGTGGGATAACACCGGAAGCAAGGATATTGCGTTGGAAGATTTCTGCATAACCTGCCAAAGCGTTGATACCTTCCTGAATACGTGCACCACCCGAGTCGTTGATACCGATACAGGGAGCGCCCATCTTCATGGCTTGATCCATGATTTTACAAATTTTCAATGACATCGTTTCTGACAGTGAACCGGCAGAAACAGTGAAGTCTTGTGCGAACACATATACCAGACGTCCTTCGATCGTACCGCAGCCGGTTACTACACCGTCTCCCGGGTAATGTTTTTTCTCCATGCCGAAGTTCGTGCATCTGTGCTCAACGAACATGTCCATTTCTTCGAAGCTACCCTCGTCAAGCAGCATAGCCAGACGCTCGCGTGCTGTGTATTTCCCTTTTTCGTGTTGCTTCGCAATTGCTTTTTCACCGCCTCCGATACGTGCTACGGCACGGCGTTCAATAAGCTCTTTAATTTTTTCAAGTTGATTACTCATGAGTTCTTGTTGGTTTTAGAGTTTATGATTAATGTTCGCAGAGTTCTGTCAACACGCCCAAAGTTGATTTCGGGTGAAGGAAAGCAATATTCAAACCTTCGGCACCTTTGCGGGGAGCTTTGTCGATAAGGCGGATTTCTTTGCTTTCTGCTTCTGCCAAAGCATTGGCTACGCCATCTTCTACAGCAAAGGCAACGTGATGAACACCTGCACCTTTGTTTTCAATGAATTTGGCAATAGTACTCTCCGGGCAAGTCGGCTCCAACAGTTCAATTTTGGTTTCGCCTACTTTTAAAAAAGCAGTTCTTACTTTCTGATCTTCCACTGTTTCAATGTTGTAACACTTCAGACCTAATACATTTTCGTAGTAAGGAAGGGCTTCTTCGATGCTTTTTACAGCAATGCCCAGATGTTCAATGTGTGAAATCTTCATAACTATACTTTTTTTATTTGGTTTTAATCATGTGCTTATATGGCATAAAACAGCACAAAGAAAGGCATTTCTTACCTAATAAAGAAATATTTCTGCATTTAATTATTGGATTATTAAACAGAAAAAATGGTAGGGAAGGAGCATGAAGAGTCGTTTTGCAATCTTGAGATTACATTTAGACATAAAATTTGACTAAGAGTTTGTTCAGCCAATTCCAATTGACACGGAACCAGCGGCGGGTACTGCTTTGCTTTCCTCCGAATCGGAGAACGAAATCACGATAACCGTGTTTGCGGAACGGAAGTCCTACATCCATAAATTCCATGTGACGGAATCCCCGTTGGTGGGCGTCTTCCAATGCCTTCCAAACGGCCAGCACTCCCGGATACTGAAGTGCGTATGTCTTTTTCATTCCTCCGGAAAACCAAAGGTACGCGTCATCTCCCGAGTAGATACAGACGGAACCGCCAATGATTTTCTCTTTGTATTTTACTACGAATATTTTTGCCTGTTGTCCTTTGATTAGCATATCGTTCATGTGACGGAAAAAGTCGTTGGCAGGGAAATATCTGCGTATGCGGGAGGAATAAACCTTGTGCAGCATCCGTGAGAAATCGTGTATTTCTTCCACGGTATGTGCTTCCTCTACTTTGGCTCCATTCTTGAGTCCTTTTTTTATCTGACGGATGCGTGACGGGCTGAACCGGTCTTCCGTCTTTTTCATACTGTGCAGCGAATTGCGTACCCGCAGCCAGTTGACAGGGAAATAATCATTGGCACGGAAAACCCGGTAACCGAACATCGAATTATTGAGGTTCCGGAATTCGATCAGGACACAGCTACGCGATGCTTCTTGTGTGAGATGTTCGAGCATATCGCCAAAGACTTCTTCTGCCTTTTCTTTGTTGGTCGAAAGCGACTCATCCAAAAATTCACCTTCGCTATATACTACGCAATGTTTCACAAAAGAGGAGGGAAGCCACTTTTTCGCTTTGCGGATGGCGGCAAGCAGGCGTGCCACAGGTCTGCCGTCTTCTGTTGCCACTATTAATAAAGGAGTATACCCCGGAGTCGCTTCATAAATTTGAAATAACTCTTTGGAATGGAAGGCGTTTTTTCCCGGCAATTCAGGAATGTCCTTCCCATGATAATATGTGGTTAGTTTAAGTGGCATCTAGGTACAAATTTACACTTTTTATTCTTTATTCAACAACAAAACAGAGATTTTGTTGGAACTGCCTGATATATATAGTTGTAAAAAATGCACCTTTATATATTTTTTCTATCTTTGCGTAATCGAACAGAACTTTTAAAAAGCGGAACTATGTTAGAAGAAATTTTAGCTTACAACAAGCAATTTGTTGAGAACAAGGGATACGAATCGTATATTACCAATAAATATCCCGATAAGAAAATAGCTATTCTTTCCTGTATGGACACCCGACTGACTGCTTTGCTTCCAGCCGCATTAGGAATTAAGAATGGCGATGTAAAAATGATAAAAAATGCAGGTGGCGTTATTTCCCATCCTTTCGGTAGCGTGATACGTAGTTTGCTCGTTGCTATTTTTGAGTTGGGGGTAGAGGAAATAATGGTGATTGCTCATTCTGACTGTGGAGCTTGCCACATGCACAGTGAAGTAATGCTCGAAAAAATGAAAGCACGCGGGATCAATCCGGATTATATTGACATGATGCGTTTCTGCGGAGTTGACTTTCATTCGTGGCTGGATGGTTTCGAAGATACAGAAAAGTCGGTGAGAGGAACAGTAGATTTTATCGTGCGTCATCCTTTGATCCCTTCAGATGTGACAGTCTACGGGTTTATTATTGATTCTACAACCGGGGAATTAACTCGGATTGTATAGATAATTAGATAGATTAGGTAAATAGATAAACTTCTTTTTTAATCCCTTAAATATAGTGACGCTATCCTATCATGATAGTGACGCCATTCCTATTGTATAGTGTCGCTATGTCTGGAGGATAGTGACGCTATTTTGAAGACAAAAAAATAAGGCAGCTTTTTATCGGCTGCCTTTATCTTTCTGCGGTTATATACTTTCTTTGACTGGTGCACTCGTTTGTGACAAATAGGGTGCCCGTACATCTCAATTTCTGCCTCACGGCTGGCTTTACGATTCGCTTTAATGTAATCGTCTTGTGTAATTCGCTTTTTCATAATGAAATTATTTATCTGTGCAAAGATACAATATATTCTTTATTTAGTGGAGTATTTGGCACTCTTTTCATCTCATAGATTCCCTTCTGACAATAGAAATGAAAAAGATACTTTTATTTCCTATTACGCTCGGTTTGCATTATCTTTGCATACATTAATCAAATGAAACCGGAAATAATATGGAAAATTTCAGTGAATTAATAAAGAACCGTCGTAGTATGCGGAAGTTCACCGATGAAGAGTTGACACAAGATCAGGTAGTTACGTTGATGAAAGCAGCTTTGATGTCTCCTTCTTCCAAACGTAGTAATAGTTGGCAGTTTGTAGTGATTGATGATAAAGAGGTATTGAAAGAATTGTCTCATTGTAAGGAACAGGCTTCTTCATTCATTGCCGACGCTGCTTTGGCAATTGTGGTAATGGCCGATCCGTTGGCTAGTGATGTTTGGATTGAAGATGCTTCTATTGCTTCTATCATGATACAGTTGCAGGCCGAAGATCTCGGCTTGGGAAGCTGCTGGGTGCAGGTCCGCGAACGTTTCACTGCTACCGGAATGCCTTCCGATGAATTTGTTCATGGAATCCTGGGCATTCCTCTGCAACTTCAAATTCTTTCCGTTATTGCTATCGGACATAAAGGGATGGAACGTAAACCTTTCAACGAAGAACATCTTCAATGGGAGAAAATTCACATAAATAAATTCGGAGGAAAATAAATATGGGAGCTGCTAAAGCGAGTAACAGCAAAGATACTTATTTGGCTACTGCTGTTACCTTTATCGTTATCGGAGCACTTTATCTGATTGATAAACTGATTCATTTCTCTACCCTCGGGTTGCCTTGGGTGATGAATAAAGACAATATGTTATTGTATGCTTCGATCTGTTTTCTTATTTTCAAACGCGATAAATCAATTGGTTTTGTGTTACTTGGTCTTTGGCTGGTGATGAATATCAGTTTGGTAATATCATTGCTGGGTTCGTTATCCGGGTATCTGCTGCCATTGACTTTGCTCATTGTCGGCATCATTTTATTCTGGTTTGCAAAACGGTAAGGAAATAATGAAGAGAAGTATAGAAGATACACCGATTGTGTTTATTGGCGCAGGTAATCTGGCTACTAATCTGGCGAAGGCTCTCTATCATAAAGGCTTCCGTATTGTGCAGGTATATAGCCGGACCATGGAATCTGCCCGTACTTTAGCCGAGAAAGTTGAAGCTGAATATACTACAGATTTACAGGAAGTCTCCAAAGATGCCAAATTGTATATTGTATCTTTGAAAGATGCCGCTTTAGTAGATTTGTTGCCGCAGATAACAGAAGGGAAACAGAATTCTTTGTTGGTGCATACCGCGGGAAGTATCCCGATGAGTATTTGGGAAGGGTATGCAGAACGGTATGGAGTATTTTATCCGATGCAGACATTCAGCAAACAACGTGAAGTCAATTTTCAGGAAGTGCCTTTCTTTGTTGAAGCGAAACGACCGGAAGATGTAGAGCTCTTGAAAGCTGTTGCCGCCACTCTTTCGGAGAAAGTTTACGAAGCTTCTTCCGAGCAGCGTAAAAGCCTTCATTTGGCTGCTGTTTTTATCTGCAATTTCACAAATCACATGTATGCATTAGCTGCTGATTTGCTTGAAAAATACAACTTGCCTTTCGATGTCATGCTTCCGCTGATAGATGAAACGGCACGTAAAGTACACGAACTGGCACCGCGTGATGCACAGACCGGACCCGCTGTCCGTTACGATGAGAATGTGATGAACAATCATCTTGCCATGTTGGTAGATTCTCCGGCATTGCAGGAAATATATAAACTAATGAGCAAAAGTATCCATGAGCACCATCAACTATGATTTATCCCGTATCAAGGCTTTAGCTTTTGACGTAGACGGAGTATTGAGTTCGACAACCGTACCTTTGCATCCTTCCGGAGAGCCGATGCGTACTGTGAATATCAAAGATGGGTACGCTATCCAGTTGGCTGTGAAAAAAGGACTTCACATAGCCATCATCACCGGTGGCCGTACAGAAGCAGTGCGTATCCGTTTTGAAGGACTGGGAGTGAAGGATCTGTATATGGGATCCGCCGTCAAGATACACGACTATCGTGATTTTCGTGATAAATACGGACTGACCGATGATGAAATTCTCTATATGGGCGATGATGTTCCGGATATTGAAGTGATGCGTGAATGTGGACTTCCATGTTGTCCGAAAGATGCCGTGCCGGAAGTGAAATCCGTAGCAAAGTATATCTCTTATGCAGACGGCGGACGTGGTTGCGGACGTGATGTAGTGGAGCAAGTACTGAAAGCTCATGGTCTGTGGATGGCAGAAGATGCTTTCGGCTGGTGAAATCAACTGGTGACATCAATAAAAAGTATTTTCAACCATAAACCATAAATTATAAATCATAAATCGAATCATGCTTGATAATTTAAAGAAATATCAGATTATACTAGCCTCCAATTCTCCCCGTCGGAAAGAATTGATGTCAGGCTTGGGAGTGGACTATGTAGTCAGAACATTGCCGGATGTAGACGAGTCATATCCGGATACATTGGTTGGTGCTGAAATACCCGAATATATTGCTCGTGAAAAGGCAGATGCCTACCGTACCATGATGCAGCCGGGAGAATTATTGATTACAGCAGATACCATCGTCTGGCTGGATGGAAAAGTACTTGGAAAACCGGAGGGCAGGGAAGGAGCCATTGAAATGCTTCGTGCTCTTTCGGGAAAGTCTCATCAGGTTTTCACAGGTGTTTGCCTGACTACTACCGAATGGCAAAAAAGCTTTACCGCTTCCTCTGAAGTATTGTTTGATGTCTTGTCAGAAGATGAAATCCAGTATTATGTCGACCGCTATCAGCCGATGGATAAGGCAGGAGCGTATGGCGTTCAGGAATGGATCGGGTATATCGGTGTGAAATCAATTTCAGGTAGCTTCTATAATATTATGGGACTTCCCATACAGAAGTTGTATGGAGAGTTGAAAAAGTTATAGTAAGGATTCTGAATCTATCTGAATATTTCTACTTAATCCAATAATATGAAAAGGCTGCCTCAAAATAGAAAATGAGGCAGCCTTTTTCTGTATTCTTAAGCAGGGATATTTACTGAATATCCCGAATTGAAAGATGCAGGAGACTATAATAAATCCAACATCAGAGGAATGTCCTCTTCTCGAATCCCTTGTGTGAGAAGAGATTCTTCATCTTTGTGGAACATCTCCAAGAATCTTTCCCGGTTCCCACTAGCTGTAATGGCTTTTCCGTAGAAAACGGCAGCTTTCTGAATATCTCCCATTACCCAGGCCACATGCCCTGCGTTCATATAATCAATAGCCAGCGGCTTTTGTTTAATAATCTTTTCATAATATTTCATCGCCTGTTCATATTTCTGACTGATGAACGAGCACCAACCGATGCCGCGCCACGCCTTTATACGATTGTTCTCGATGAAATCCAACTTGAAGAAATAATTCAGAGCTTCCTCATATTGTCCCAGTTCAGCTAGGCAACTACCGATATAGAAAGTCACATTGGTATCTTCCGGAGCAGCTTCTTCTACCTTTTTATAATAAGTGAGTGCAGCCTGATAGTTTCTGTTTAACCGGTAACAAATAGCCAGGTGGCGATTGTTCCAAATATTATCCGGCTTCAGAGTGTCTGCTTTCAGATAAGCCTGAATAGCTTCTGCATATTTCTTTCTTTTCTGTAATGCATAGCCAAACTTCTGATAATATTCTGCACTTTCTCCTTCGAATCCTCCAATAGACTCCAGTTCTTCATAAATTTCAATAGCCTCGTCCCAACGTTCCTTTGCCAGATAAAAATCGGCAATGGGGAATAATACATCTTCCCAATACAAGATATTGTCGAGTGCAGGAACGTGATGAAGGTCGAGCTTCTCTTTAAAAATATCTCTGAACTCACTCTTGCGTACACTAAGTTTGAAGAAACGGTACAAGTCGTGCAGGTATTGGTTACTGACCGTTCCCGGACGTTCATTGAACCTCTTCATTGTTTCAACATTCGATTTCTCTGCCAATTCTGCCACCTGCTGTTCGTTCAACTGACTCAACATCATATCTTGTTGCGACTGTGGCAATTGATGAATCGTGAAAAAGAGCGAGTACTTATCGCTGTTGCTGAAAAATCCCGATTGAAGAATTAAATCCAGCAGACTGCCTCCCTGATTTCCCGCTTGTTTCATTGCTTTGAGTACATTGGACTGTTGCTTGCTGAATGGATAAAACCAGTTATGCACCTCGCGGAAGAACGGATAATTTTTCAATGCGGCAAAAGTGCTCATATACACATCTGCGCCCTCTAATTGCAATTCGTTCATTTCACGCAATTTATCTCCCAGGCCGGACTTCTCGAACGCATCTTCCCAATCCGGGTTCATATCATTGTTTTCTTCATCGTTTTCTTCAAAACCGAACCGCATATTTTTCATGGAGGAAACATTCTTCAGCATTTCAGGAATAATCTCTTCCCTCATCTTTTTATCAATCTTTTCCGTTTCCTGACACAATAGCATTTGGCGGTAAATACGTGCGACGTCTTCTCTGAATGAAGGTATTTCCTCCATGAGATCTACCCTTTTGATAAGTTCCGGATAAAAAGAAAGACGGCTTCTGTAGATGTGGAAGATAATCATTGTACCTACCAATGCCCGTTGGCTGACGTTGACGTTAGGGTGTTCGTAAGCATTGAGCAGCCACATTATTTTTCGTAAGTCGAAACATTCCATCAAGCTCAATGTGAGGGCACTGACAAATAAGCATAAGTCATCTCCCGGAAGTAATTCCGAGGCAAGCATAGCTTTTGCGTCTTCCTCGTCCTCGGGAGTCCATGCACTGTTTGTCCATGTTCTTATAAACATAAACTTGAGCGTATCTTCATGTCGTCTTAATACTTCATCCATCTTTTCGTCAGACAGTAATCCGCTGACTGCCAAGTCGTCATTAAATGACTCCAATATGTGTAATATTGTTTTGATACCATAGTTCGACAAGTCCGCCGATCTGGGAGTGCGGCGTACCTCATGATAATATCTTGATGAAGCGTTGTCCAACATGAGCAAACGTGATTGGTCGGCAATTCCCCAGGTGTCTGCTACCATTTTTTGATACAGATTCCACCGGTCAGGGTCGTTTGCTCCCTGTTTCATGTATTCCAGCATATATTTGTAAGAGGTCTGCAATTGTTCCAGGCGAGTGCGCAAATCCCAGTCAGGACACTGCCACAGCAAAGATTCCAACTGCATTAAGGCTTCTTTGAGTCTTTTCTCTTCAAGTAAAGTACGTATATATGCGTATTGTTCATTAATCGTTTTTTCGTTCATCATTCTTTAATTATTTATTTTTTCCAATCCAGGTCAAACGTTTCCAGAGACCCTCAAAAGGACCGTGTTTATGGTGTCGGAGCCACCACGAACAAAATACCATTTGTAATAGAACAAAAAGGATGCCAAAAAGGAAACTGTAAGTGATTCCTAAATATCGTCCAAGTTCAAATCCCCAATGATAGAACAAAAAAGAACCGAAAATAGATTGCCCGAGGTAGTTCGTTAAACTCATTTTACCATAAGATGTGAAACGCATAAAGAAACTGCGGTCTTTCACACGGTAGAAAGTCAGCAGTAATCCTGTTACCAGCAATACCATGAAGCTAAGGTTGCTGAATGAACTTAATATCAATTGCAAGGGAACAAGGATAGCACTTCGTTCGATGAATTCCGGCAGCATATTGTTCAATCCGTAGATGGGGAAGAAGCAGAGAAGCGAAACGGCCAATGCTTTTAACCACAGGCGTTCGTTCTGTTCGCTGTACAGGAAATATTTGCGGCGACCGACAAGCATTCCGAATAAGAATAACCCCGGTGTCTGTAAGATACGTCCATGTTCCAGTGCCCAGGTCATGTTGGCCAGTTGTCCTTCCCACATATTCATGCGGACTGTTTCGAGGAAAGTTCCGTTCTTTTGTACGTCGAAAGCAATGCTGAAATAATAACCTGCCAAACTTTTTCCTGCCACATAGTCAGGATTACATAAAGCATAAATCAATTTCACCCAGTCGATAGGTTGTAGAATTAATAAAGTAGCGAAGATGACAACCGTGCGGTCACTCATCCGGCAGAATATCGGAAGGATAATTCCTAAAATCGCATACATAGTCAATATTTCACCGGTAAAGAAAGCGGCATTGAACTGTCCTATCATGAAGAGAATGAATAATCTCCATAAAAAACGCAAGCGGAAATCTTTCCCTCTCCGTTGTTGGTTGTTGTCTTGAATGTAGAAACTGAAACCGAAGAGCAGGGCAAACACAGCGTATGCTTTGTTACTGAATGTGAAGAATAATCCTCTCCAAATAGCCTGATCGGTAAATTTCATCCATTCAAAAGGTACGTCTTCCGGGAAAGAGTAGAAATTAAAATGTTCAATACTGTGTAAGAGAATAATTCCCATTACTGCTAATCCTCTTAATACGTCGGCCACGTCTATTCGGGCGTTGGTTTCCGCGATTTTGTGTTCCATGATTTCTTCGTTTCTGTTATTTATAAGGTTGATATTCTATAATTATTTGATTCTGCTGTTTTAATACTGCTACTCCAGCCCTAATACCGGATGCTAATACTTAATACTTAATTGATACTTAATTTAAAACCTTACCTGCACCTGTGCCTGTATCAGATTGGAGTCTTTTTGTCCGTCTCCTTTCTTGTCGCAAAAGGTATATTGTGCCTGCAACCGGCATCTGGGGTAGAACCAGTATTGTACGCCTGCAATATAGTTATTCTGTTTGAAATCAGCAGCTTTGTTCGGGTTGAAATAATCGAACGAAGCGATGAAATCGAAATTCCGGGCGAAGCGTACACTGCCTGTTGCATAGAAACCTTCGCTTTTCACACTCCGGTCTTTTCCGGCAAGATATTCCGTACGCAGATTAAAAGTGGAAGTGGTGACAACCCCTCCTGCACTCCAGCGTTTCTTGGCGTAATTTTCTCCGGCTTTAATTCCGGTATATTCCGAATCTGCTATGGCATGTCCTGTTCCGCGGATAAACGAACCACCTACGGATAACCATTTCAGCGGATTAACCATCAGGTTACCGACCACATCTTTTTGACTGTTTTTGTCTTTGGTGTTCAATCCTTGTCCATTCATTACGGCCACTTTGTATTGCAGGAAGTCACGAAATAATTTTCCGTGAAGCATCATACCGATATCCCGTCCGGACGTCATTCCGTAACACTTATCGCTGCCGCTTACTCCCGCCAGATAACAAACCGATTGTGAATAACAATTGATGAGCTCTACTGTGGTAGGAGATAATTCATTTTCTATGGTATAGGGAACCTTGAATTCACCGATACGTGCCGTAAGTCCGGGGAGAAACTGATAATCGGTATACACTTCGAGTAACATGCCCCCATTGTAGAAGTCATACATAAAATCACAAGTCCACCGTTTGGTGATCTTTCCGTGTGCCATGAAAATGATTCGTTTGATGTCGAATGTATTGTCCGGGTTCGCTGCATCGTCATAAGTATATCCCAATTGGGCATATCCGGAGAGACTAATCCGTTCTTTCAGTGTGTTGACAACTTGATTTAGTGGTGTCTGCTCCTGTGCCAGGAGAGGATTTTGCATACTTGTAATGCATAATACAAAGGTTAAGAGTTGGAATAGTGTTTTTCGCATGAGTTAGTTGTTATTTGATTTTGATTATGGTTGATACTGTATTATAGTTGATACTGTGGGAATAAATGTAGTGTCAATCAGATTCTTTTCAGAGTAGGTTTGGGGTATTCGGTGGTTTTCTTTCAACCAGTGTATAGCCTTGTCTATCGCTTCAGCGGAGGGGCGTTTTGCTTTTTGATAATTGGGGAGGGCGACGAGTCCTGTCAGATTTTCGGGCACACCTATTTCTATCAATACTTGCTCCCATTCTTTCTGCGGGTGCATTTTTATGTAATCTACTCCCAGGTTATATCCTGTGATGAGTAGCTCGATTTCTTCTCTCTTCTCGTTGAGCGCTTTTCGTGAAAAAGCGGTAGCGGTGAAATCGATACCCAACTCTTGCGTACTTACCAATGAACGATGTTTACTGTTCATGGCGATGGATGCGGCAGGGTCGGGTAGGAAAGAGGCATCAATTTGATTGTACTGCAACATTTGCAGACGGAGAGGAAGCTGGCCGATTTCCGGCATGTTTATTTCCGCATGCTTGATTCCGGCTTTGCTTAATAGCTGGTCGGTAGCATATTCGATAACTGTGTTGCGCGACACGGCGATATTCTTTTCCTTGAGCTGTTCCAGTTGGTTGATGTTACTTTCTTTGGAGACAATGAAGCAGAAATAACCATCATTCTTCAGGATGAATCCTAAATCAGTATGATGAATAGCTTGTAATGCTACCGCACTGGGATAGTCAGTAATCATGCCATCTATTTTCCGGGTTTGGAAAGCAGCGTCCCGGTCGTTGGCAGAGTTGAATGAAAGAATGGTCAAATCCAGTCCTAATGAGTCGTAAATGCCTTGCGTTTTGGCTATATGAAAAGGAAGTCCGTCCAGTGTAGGCATCATGCCCAGGGTAAGTGGTTGCAGTTCGGTTAGAGGTAAAAAAGAGCTATCTCCTTTCTTACTCTGACAAGAGTAAAGGAAGAAAAGGATGAACCAAAAGAATAGTATCGGTCTTTTCATACCTCGTTTTTATAAATAAGAGGAATTCTGTTTTTATAAATAAGGGCAACTCTTTTCACAAAGAACTGCCCTTCTAATAATTAACTATGTGATTTTAACAATTATCTTATTCTTGAATAGCAGCGATACCCGGAAGAACTTTTCCTTCGATTGCTTCGAGCAATGCGCCACGTTAGCGAAGATTTCTTCAGTCTTAGGACCGATGTCAAGACCTTCCCATCCGTCAGGAATTTCGTCAACAGCACAGAATTTAGTATTTGCATCGTTAGAGAATGCGTCAGCAATCTTAGCGTCAACAGCCAATATCAGGTTTACACCTTTTTCTTTTGCTTTCTTCATCAAATCCAAAGCCAGGTCAAGTTTGTCGTCCTCACAGATAGAGATACCGATTTTACCACCCATAGCCTTAGTAAATGTATAAGTCATACCACCGGCGATGATTAAGTTGTCTACCTTGCTCAACAGGTTTTCGATGATTTCGATTTTAGAAGAAACTTTAGAACCACCCATGATAGCAGTGAACGGACGTTTGATGTCGTTCAATACTTTATCAACGGCTTTCACTTCTTTTTCCATCAGGTAACCGAACATCTTGTTGTTTACATCGAAATATTTAGCGATCAATGCTGTAGAAGCGTGTGCACGGTGAGCAGTACCAAATGCGTCGTTAACGTAGCAGTCAGCGTAAGAAGCCAATTTCTTGGTAAATTCTTTCTGGCTTTCTTTTACTGCTTTCTTAGCAGCAGCTTTTTCTTCGTCAGTTGCATCTTCAGCCAAACCTCTTGGTTTGCCTTCTTCTTCAGCATAGAAGCGAAGGTTTTCGAGCAACAGCACTTCTCCCGGTTGCAGAGCAGCAGCTTTTACAGCAGCTTCTTCGCCCATGCAGTCGTTAGCGAACTGAACTTCAACGCCCAGCAATTCAGACAGATGCTTGATGATATGTTTCAAAGAGAATTTATCGGCAACGCCTTTCGGACGGCCCAGGTGAGAGCCAATGATGATGCTTCCGCCGTCTGCCAGGATCTTCTTCAAAGTAGGAAGAGCTGCACGCATACGAGTGTCATCTGTAATGTTGAAGTTTTCGTCCAGGGGTACATTGA
>PPYE01662261.1_pt1 | contig 18027 bp, 18 predicted proteins | sample 1559881 | NCBI WGS metagenome assembly PPYE01 (sample SAMN08240022, study PRJNA423297) | Human gut metagenome, whole genome shotgun sequencing project. | reverse complement strand
CCCGGTAGAACCGCTCAAACAGGTGGGGCAGGTGCTCCGGCGGGATGGGGTCGCCGGTGTTGTGGACGGTGAGGCGCAGCTTCTCCTGCTGCCGGGTGAGGGTGACCGTGACGGCGGGGGCGTCGGTGCCGGCGTACTTCACCGCGTTGTCCAGCAGGATGCGCACCAGCCGCCGCAGCTGCCCCTCGTCTCCCGTCAGGGTCAGGCCCGGGTCGATGCGAGACTCCAGGGCCACCCCCGCCTCAAAGGCCACCGGCTCGAAGGGGAGCAGGCAGCCCTGGACCAGCTGGCTCAGATCCACCTGGACGGGATGGGTGGCCAGCCGGGCGCTGTCCGACTTGGCCAGGAAGAGCAGATCCTCCACCAGCCCCTTCATCTGCCGGGCCTCCTCCTGGGTGTAGCCCAGCCACTTGGACTGGCTGTCCACCGTGTCCGACGGGTGGGAGAGCACAATGCCGGTGTTGGCCAGGATGACGGTGAGGGGGGTTTTCAGCTCGTGGGAGGCGTCGGCAATGAACTGGCGCTGCTGCTTCCAGGCCTTTTCCACCGGCCGGAGGGCCAGGGAGGCCAGAAACAGGCTGACAAAGAAAAAGGCGGCCATGGCCAGCAGCCAGACGAGCAGACAGGTGAGAAAGAGGGTGCGCAGGGTACTGCGCTCCCAGGACAGGTCGGCAAAGGCGATGCGGGTGGTGCCGTCAGGCTTCTCCTCCATCAGAAAGCGCAGGCCAAGATCGGGCAGCACGCCGCTGTCCTGTCCCGCGTCCAGGGCCTCCCGGGCGGCCTGGGCGGCGGTCTCCTCCGACACCTCCACATGGCCGCCGTCGTTGATGGAGGTGACCTGTCCATCCTCCACAGTAACGGAAAAAACGGGCACCATGGAGGCATTGCGGTCCCGGTCCATGCCGTCCTGCTCCGGCGGAGAGCCGATCTCAAACCGGGGCGGAAGCTCGTCATCTCCCCGGTTCAGCGTCATATGGAGGGCGGCGGTTCCCTGATCAGCCAGCCTCCGGGCGTTGGAGGAGAGCAGCAGGGCAAAGACCACCGTTAAAACCAGTCCCACCAGCAGCAGGTTGATGAGGATAAACTTCCACCGCAGCCGCCGGATCATGAGACGGGCACCTCCAGATAATAGCCCACCTTCCGGACGGTGCCGATACTCACATTGGATTCCAAAAATGAGAGCTTTTTGCGCAAAAAGGAGATATATACCTCCACATTGTTGTCCTCCGCATCGGAATCCAGCCCCCAGACCCGGGCGATGATATCCTCCTTGGGTACTACGGCCCGGGGATGGACCATCAGCTGCCGCAGTACGTCAAACTCCTTGAAGCCCAGCCGCACCGATTTGTCCCCCCGGCGCAGGCAGCGGGTGGACAGCTCCAGAATCAGGTCTCCGGCGGTGAGCTGTTCTCCGATGACCTCCCCCTGGCGGCGGGTCAGGGCCCGCACCCGGGCCAGCAGCTCCCCGATATCAAAGGGCTTGGTCATGTAGTCGTCGGCGCCGTGGTCCAGGCCGGCGATCTTGTCAGGCATCTCGTCCCGGGCGGTGAGCATGAGGATGGGGGTGGACACATGGGCGTGGCGCAGCCGGCTGGCCACCTCGAAGCCGTCCAGCTTGGGCAGCATCACGTCCAGCACGATCACGTCATATTGCTCCGTCAGGGCATAGTCCAGCCCGTCGGCCCCGTCATACACCACATCCGTCTGATAGCGCTGCTCCGCCATGATCTGGCCCAGGGCCTCCGCCAGCCGGCGCTCATCTTCCACAATCAAAACTCTCATAGGTAAGATCCTTTCCTGTTTGGTATGCGTATTTGCTGAGCCAAGGATACTGTTCCATCCTGAAATTTATCTGAAAATATGATAGAAAAATGGAAAGAAAAAAGGATTTACAGAGTGTTAACAATTCCAGCGCTGGATTTTTCAGGGTAATTTCAGATTGACAAATTATACTGACCCAGAATCCGGAACAGACGGGAGGACCCACCATGGAATGTGCAGAAATCATGCCCCAGGAGACCCCACAGGTCCCAAAGAAGGCCCGGCGTAAGTTTCCCATCAAGCGAGCCGTGGCCCTGGTTGTGGCGGCAGCCGTTGTGGTAGGCGGCGGTTTTGGCATCAAGACCCTTTTCTTTCAGAATGAAACTCAGACGGCCCTGACCGAGACCACCACCTATGGCAGCCTGTCCACGGTCATTGAAGGAACAGGTACCACCATGCCGGCGGACAGCGTTACTTATACCACAGCCTCCACGGCGGAGATCACTGGGGTCTATGTGTCCGCCGGTGATACAGTGGCGGCGGGAGACCTGCTCTATACCCAGGACGACTCTGAGTTGGATGAGGAGATCGAGGGCTATCAGGACGAACTGACCGAGCTGGAGAATACCCTGTCTGACGCCTCCGATCAGCTGTCTGAATTGAATGAGCGGCTGGCTGACCTGACTGTGACCGCACCCTTCTCCGGAAGAATCACCGATGTGACCGTCCGGGCGGGGGACAGTGTGGGATCGGGTACAAAACTGGCCACCTTGGTGGACGACAGCAAGATGACCCTCACCCAGTATTTCAGCTATGCCTACGAGGATCAGATCTATGTGGGCATGAAGGCGGGAGTGTCCATCGCCAGCCTTATGACCACCCTGGATGGCACGGTCACCGAGATCAAGAAGGTGGACCGGGTTACCGCCGAGGGTACCCGCTGCTTTGCGGTGACGGTGACGGTGGATAATCCGGGGGCCCTCAGCGAGGGTATGACCGGCGCGGGCTACCTGCTGACCGGCAGTGGGGAGAAACTCTATCCCGCTGTGGAGGGCACGCTGGAACCCTATGCCAGCGAGGACATCACCGCCACCGAGAGTGGCAAGCTGACGGCAGTCAACGTGGATGATTATGAGACGGTGACCGCCGGGGCTGCCCTCTTTGTCATTGACGGCTCCGATCTGGAGGACCAGGTGGAGACCACCCAGCGGAGCATTACCCAGACCCAGGAGAAGATCACCCAGACCCAGGAGAAGATCACCGAAGTGGAGGAAAAGCGCTCCGACTACCAGGTGACAGCGGAGATCGACGGGAAGATCATCATGGTGGGGGTGCAGGAGGGGGAGGCTCCCCGGCAGGCGGGGCAGACCGCAGTGACCCTCTACAATCTGGACTCCATGACCATTACCGCCAACATTGACGAGCTGGACATTGACAGCATCACCATGGGCATGGAGGTGGACATCACCCAGTCCGGGGCGGAGAGCGACACCCATTACACCGGCACGGTGACCGCCATCAGCTATGAGGCCACCAACACCAACGGCGTGGCCTACTTCCCCATCACCATCACCATTCCCAGTGAAGGGGCCCTGTCCGCCGGCGTCAACGTGTCCTACACCATCACCGTGGGTGACGAGTCGGAGGGCGTGCTGGCCCCCATCGCGGCGCTGAAGAGCACCAGCGAGGGCACCTGCCTCTTTGTGAAGGCGGATACCCGGCCGGACAACGCGGTGGACCTGGAGGACGGCGTGGTGCCCGACGGCTTCTATGCCGTGCCGGTGGAGACCGGGGTGTCCAACAGCCAGTATGTCCGCATCCTCTCCGGCGTGGAGGAGGGGGTGGAGGTATTCACCCGTTATCAGCAGACGGCCCCCTCCGGCGGCGATACCACCAGCCAGAGCGGTGAGGAACAGGGCTTTGAGGGCATGGGCGACTTCTCCGGCGGCCGGCCCAGTGGTATGGAGCAGGGCGGCGGCATAATGCCCGGCGGTAATATGGGCGGCGGTATGAGCGGCGGCCCCATGGGCTAGGAGGTGGCGAAATGAGTTTGATCCGACTGGACAATGTGTATAAGATCTACGGCGAGGGCAGGGAAAACCAGGTCAACGCCCTGGACGGCGTGACGCTGGAGATCAACCAGGGAGAGTTTGTGGCCATCATCGGTACCTCCGGCTCGGGCAAGTCCACCATGATGAACATTCTGGGCTGCCTGGATGTGCCCACCCGGGGGGAGTACTATCTGGACGGCATCCCCATCAGCCAGCGTGGGCGGCGGGAGCTGGAGCTCATCCGCTCCCGAAAGATCGCCTTCATCTTTCAGGGCTACAACCTGATCCCTTCCCTCAGCGTGTGGCAGAATGTGGCTCTGCCTATGCTCTAACAGAAGGTGCCCCTGGCCCAGCGGAAGGCGCGGGCTATGGAGGCCCTGGAGCGGGTGGAGATCGCGGCCAAGGCGGACTACCGGCCCGGCCAGCTCTCCGGCGGCCAGCAGCAGCGGGTGGCCATTGCCCGGGCCATTGCCGCCCGGTCTCCGGTCCTGATGGCCGACGAGCCCACCGGCGCCCTGGACTCCAAAACCGGCGCCCAGGTGCTGGCCCTCATGCGGGAAATGAACCGGACGGGTACCACCGTGATCCTCATTACCCACGACAACGGCATTGCCGCCCAGGCCGACCGCACGGTCCGGGTGAAGGACGGAAAAATCGTCCACGACAGCCTGTGGGACGGGGTGCTGGTGGATCTGGACGTGCCGGCAAGGCGGGTGGCGCCGTGAATGCACTGGGTATGGCCCTGGAGTCCATCCGGGAGAAGAAGGGGCGCTCCTTCCTCACCATGCTGGGCATCATCATTGGCGTCACTGCCGTGCTGGTGCTGGTGGCTCTGGTGTCGGGCTACAACGCCGACATTACCGCCTACTATGAGAAGCTGGGCGTCAACAAGGTCAATGTCACTGTAACCTGGTATGACACCAGCCGCAGTGTGGACGTGATGAGCGCCCTGTACGACTACTGCGATGAGGAACTGAGCGACACGGTAGAAGGGGTGAGCCCCGACGTGTCCACCTCACTGCCTATGAAATACCGCACCACTACCCTGGACAGCAGTACCGTATATCTGGGCAGCGACGAGTACGCTGTGTGCAACAACTACACCCTGGAGAGCGGTCGGGACATCAATGCCTTTGACATTGAACAGCGCAACCGGGTGTGCGTACTGGGGTCCTACGTGGCGGACAGCCTGTTCCAGTATGCCGACCCCATTGGGGAGACGGTGTATCTGGGGGGCGAGCCCTTTACCGTGGTGGGTACCTACTACCAGAAGGACGGGGGCACCGAGGGGTCCATGGACGATATGGCGGTGATCCCTTACTCCCTGGATCGGGCCATCCTCCAGAGCGATTATCTCACCTCCTTTACCGTGAAGGTGGATAAGTCGGACAACATGGACGCCGTCATGGCGGATTTGGAGGTCTTTCTGGCCAACACCATCTCCTCCACCGTGGGGGAGTATGAGCTGGAAAACGGCAACGCCGCCATGACTGAGTCCACCGAGGAGATGACCTCCATGAGCGTGGTGCTGGGCGGCATTGCCGGTATCGCCCTGCTGGTGGGCGGCATCGGCATCATGAACATCATGCTGGTCACCGTGACCGAGCGTACCCGGGAGATCGGCATCAAGAAGTCCATCGGCGCTCCCCGGGGGGAGATCATCGGCCAGTTCCTGGTGGAGGCTGCCATCCTCAGCGGCATGGGCGGCGTCATCGGCATTTTGTTGGGCTACGGCCTGAGCCTGATTTTGGGCAAAGCCATGTACGATTTGATCCTCTTCCCGGACAGTCTGGTGACAGCTGGGGCCTTTGCCTTCTCGGTGATCATCGGTATTGTGTTCGGCATCTACCCGGCGGTGAAGGCCTCCAACCTCCAGCCGGTGGACGCCCTCCGGGCGGATTGAACAGAAGGAGGAGATTCCAATGAAACGCAAACTCTTGTCCCTGCTGACCGCGGCGGGGCTGTGCCTGGGGCTGACCGGCTATGCCGGGGCGGCCTCCTTCCCCGACGTGAGCGAAGCCGACACCGCCCTGGCGGTGGAGGTGCTGTCCGGCCTGGGCCTCGTCTCCGGCGGCTCCGACGGCAACTACTACCCGGATCAGGGGCTGACCCGGGCCCAGTTCTGCAAGCTGGCGGTGCTGGCCGGGGGCCACGGGGACCAGGTGAGCGGCAGCGCCTACCGCACCCTCTTTTCCGACGTGACGGGGAGCCACTGGGCGGCTCCCTACATCAATCTGGCCTGTGAGGAGGGCCTGGTATCCGGCTACGGCAATGGTACCTTCGGCCCCGACGACCCGGTGACGGTGGGCCAGGCGGTGACGGTGGTGCTGCGCCTGCTGGGCTATACCACCGACCAGGTGGGTCCCTTCTGGCCGGAGGACTATATGGCCTTGGGAGAGCAGCTGGGGCTGCTGGAGGGGGTGTCCAATGACCCGGACCATGCCCTGACCCGGGATGAGGCGGCCCTGATGCTCTACGCCCTGCTGGGCCAGAGCGACAGCACCGGCAAGGACTACATTGACAACCTGTGCGCTTCCAAGGTGGAAAACGCCGTCCTGCTGGACACCGACGCTGAGAGCGGCGACGGGACCGAGGGTATGGTGGAGGTGTACGCCAACCAGAACCTGTCCTGGTATGAACCGGCGGCGGATCTGGAGGGCCTTGCGGGCAGCCGGGGTACCCTGCTGCTGGACCAGAGCGGACGGGTGACTGGTTTTCTGCCTGACGACACGGTGCGCTATACCCTGATTCCCGAGAGTGTCACCGCTAACTGCATCAACGGCGGCTATACCGTCAGCGGCAGCACGGCAGTGGTGATGGGAGATACCCTGACCACCTTTGAAAATTGCTGGTACGATCTGGCTGGCTGTCCCCAGCTGACCCTCTACTACAACCAGTCGGGTAATCTGGAACTGGTGGCGGCCACGGAGAGGACCACTTATGAGGGGGTGGTCCTCTCCGGATACTATGAGGACGCCAGCCCCAACACCTCCACCCCCGACACCATCACCCTGCTGGGGATGGAGCTGGAGGTGGAGGAGAGCGCTGTCAGCAGCCTGAGCGCCTTTTCGGTGGGGGATAAGATTACCGTTACCCTGGACGGGGGCGGTGCGGTGATCTCCGCCACCGCGGGTGGGCAGACTACCCTGTACGGGGTCCTGGGGGAGGGACAGGTGGAGCTGACCTGCGGTCTCACCGCCAAGGGTACGGTCAGTGGTTCCGCCGGTGCGGGGGACCTGGTGAAGGTCACCTCCAGCGGTGTGGGTAAGCTGTCGGTGTCCCAGGTGTCCGGCGGCAGCAGCCTGGATCTCAATGTGTCGGAAAAAACCCTGGGCTCCATCCCTCTGGCAGATAACGTGCGGATCTACGAGCGGGCTGGGACCAGCGTGGTCACGGAGATCGACCTGGAGGACATCCAGAGTGCCACTGTGAAGGCCTCTGACATTGATTTCTACGCCACCGACAGCAATGGCCTTGTCAGCGTGCTGCTGCTGGATGACGTGACGGGGAATGCCTACACCTATGGCCTGCTCACTATGGGCAGCAGGACGGAGGGCAGCGGCACCATGACCTACACCAACCGTACCGTTTCGGTGGAGAACGGCAGAGGTACCACCCAGGAGTATATCACCGGCCAGTCCGGGCGTACCGGAGACATGGGAGGCATCGCGGTATCTTCCGAGGGAAAGGCGGTGTCCGTTGTCACCCTCAGCAAGACGGAGGGCGTAGACCAGAGTGCCTTTGACAGCCTGGACGCGGTGGTGATCGACGGGGTGCGGGCGCCCATCAGTGACGCCGCCCAGGGCTATAACAGCGATACCGAGCGGTGGGTCACCCTGTCCCAGGCCAGAGCCTACAGCGATACCTTTACTGTGTACTACAGCGGCACTTTGGGCGTGGACGCCGTGGTTCGGGTGCTTGCAACCGAATAACAGGAAAAGAGCGTGCCGAAAGCGGCGCGCTCTTTTTGTCCTCCTCTTGACAATCTGATATTTGGGTGATATTATTTTGATATCAAAAAGAGAGCGGGAGGTGCTCTTATGGAAGAGAAGATTTTAACCGGCAAGAAAAAGGGTATGCCCATGCTGCTGCTCATTCTGGCTCTGTATGTGCTGGCGGTCATCGGCATCGTGTGGGCCGCCGTTCAGGATGAGACCGGCGGCATGGATGTGGCGGCAATCGTCATTTTGATCGTGAGCATCGTCTGGGCGTCCCTGGGCTGGATCTTCCTGTGTGGCCTGAAGGTACTCAAACCTCAGGAGGCCCTGGTGCTCACCCTGTTCGGCAAGTACATCGGCACGCTGAAGGGGGAGGGCTTCTACTACGTCAACCCCTTCTGCTCCGGGGTGAACCCGGCGGCCCAGACCAGGCTGAACCAGAGCGGCGACGTGGACGGCGGCAGCAAGGCGGAGAAGAAGGCGGAGGCCCAGGCGGGCGGCAAGAAGATCTCCCTCAAGATCATGACCCTGAACAACAACCGCCAGAAGATCAACGACTGTCTGGGCAACCCGGTGGAGATCGGTATCGCCGTCATGTGGCGGGTGGTGGACACCGCCAAGGCGGTGTTCGACGTGGACAACTACAAAGAGTACCTGTCCCTCCAGTGTGACAGCGCCCTGCGGAACATTGTGCGTATCTACCCCTACGACGTGGCCCCCAACGTGGACACCACCGGCGACGGCATCGCCGACGAGGGCAGCCTGCGTGGCTCCAGCGAGGTGGTGGCCTCCCGCATCAAGGATGAGATCCAGAGCAAGGTGGCTCAGGCCGGGCTGGAAATCATCGAGGCCCGCATTACCTACCTGGCCTATGCCCCCGAGATCGCCGCGGTGATGCTCCAGCGGCAGCAGGCATCCGCCATCATCGATGCCCGGAAGATGATTGTGGACGGGGCGGTCGGCATGGTAGAGATGGCCCTGGAGCGGCTCAGCGAGAAGCAGGTGGTGGAACTGGACGAGGAGCGGAAGGCAGCCATGGTGTCCAACCTGCTGGTGGTACTTTGCGGCAACCGGGACGCCCAGCCGGTGGTCAACTCCGGCAGCCTGTACTGATATGGCGGGCGATGGTAAGAAGCAGGTGCCCCTGCGCCTGTCCCCCAAGCTGTATGCAGCCATTGCGGCCTGGGCAGAGGACGACTTCCGCTCGGTGAACGGACAGATCGAGTATCTGCTCACCGAGTGCGTCCGGCAGCGGAAAAAGAACGGCAAATATGTATCCGATGAGATCGATGTGCCGCCGGAACTGGATATCCAATGAAAAAAGACGTGCTGCCACGGCAGCACGTCTTTTTTTTGATTGGTTCAGGCCTCGGCGGAGCCCAGACGGATTTCCGGCATCAGCTCTTTGCTGATGATGGAGAGCATCTCCTCCAGTTTGGCACATTCAGCGGGGGTGAACCGCTCCCGCATCCGCTCGGTAACTACGTGTACATAGTCGTTGCTGATGTTGTAATACTCCTTGTACTTTTGGGTCACCTGCAGGTGGTACTCTCGCTTGTCATGCTCCGACTGGATCTTCTGGACATAGCCCTTGCGGATGAGACTGTTGATCTTATAAGCCGCATTGGGGGGAGAAATGCGCATGAAGGAGGCAAACTCGTTGATGGTGGGGGACCCAAGGGCCTGGATGGTCTCCATAGCGAAGGTCTCCACCGTGGTCAGGCTGGCCTCCCGGTTCTGGAACCGCTCGAAGATCTCCTGATAAAAGTGAAGTTTAAATTTCGTATACACTATCTCAAATTTCTCTTCCAGCATACCCGTGCCTCCGCATTTTTGATCTTATTCTTATTATAACAAACGGCGGAGGGGAGGGCAATCAGGAATCCTTACCCAGGGCAAAAGTGAGCTCCGCCGTGGCCGCCACCTGTCCGTTGACGGTGGCCTTGGCCTCCCCGATGCCCACCGGCCCTTTCTGCTTGGTGAGGGTACATTCCAGCTCCAGCACGTCACCGGGGGTCACCTGGCGGCGGAACCGGGCGTTCTTGATGCCGCCGAAGAAGGCGATCTTGCCCCGGTTCTCCGGCAGGGACAGCAGGGCCACCGCGCCTACCTGGGCCAGGGCCTCCAGAATGAGGACGCCGGGCATGACGTGGTACTGGGGAAAGTGGCCCTGGAAGAAGGGCTCGTTGACGCTGACGCACTTGATGCCCTTGGCCCACTTGCCCGCCTCGCCGTCCACGATGCGGTCCACCAGGGCGAAGGGGTAGCGGTGGGGCAGGATCACAGCGATCTGATTGGAGTTGAGTTCCATGGCTTAACCCTCCCACTTCTTGAACAGCACGCAGGCGTTGTGACCGCCGAAGCCCAGGGAGTTGGACAGGGCGTACTGGATGTCGGCATTCCGGCCCTGGTTGGGCACATAGTCCAGGTCGCAGGCCGGGTCGGCCTCCTGATAGTGGATGGTGGCGGGCAGATATCCGTCCTTCAGGGTGAGGGCGGAGAAGATGGCCTCCACCGCACCGGCGGCCCCCAGCATATGGCCGGTCATGGACTTGGTGGAGCTGACCGCCAGCTGGTAGGCGTGGTCGCCGAACACCGTCTTGATGGCGTCGGTCTCGCCGGAGTCGTTCAGGGGGGTGGAGGTGCCGTGGGCGTTGATGTAGCCCACCTGCTCGGGGGCCACGCCGCCGTCGGCCAAAGCCAGGGCCATAGCCCGGGCGCCGCCCTCCCCGTGGGGGGCGGGGGCGGTCATGTGGTAGGCGTCGCAGGTGGCGCCGTAGCCCACCACCTCGGCGTACACCTTGGCCCCACGGGCCTTGGCGTGTTCGTACTCCTCCAGCACCAGGATGCCGGCGCCCTCGCCCATCACAAAGCCGGAACGCTGGGCGTCAAAGGGGATGGAGGCCCGGTTGGGGTCGTCCCCCACATGGAGGGCCCGCATGGTGGTGAAGCCGCCGATGGACAGGGGGGTGATGGCGGACTCGGCGCCGCCGCACAGCATCACCTCGGCATAGCCGTCCCGGATGTGGCGGAAGGCGTCGCCCACGGCGTTGGAGCCGCCGGCGCAGGCGGTGACGGGGCAGGTACACATACCCTGGAAGCCGAAGGCGATGGCAATGAGACCGGCCCCCATGTTGGCGATGGCGGAAGGGATGTAGAAGGGGGAGGCGCGGTCAAAGCCCTTCTCGGAGCAGCGGGTCTGCTCAGACTCGGTAACCCCGATGCCGCCGATGCCGCTGGAGACGATGACGCCGCAGCGGGTGCGGTCGATGGACTCCAGATCCAGACCGCTGTCGGCCACCGCCTCCTTGGCGGAGGCCATAGCCAGCTGGGAGTAGCGGGCCATGTGGCGTACTTCCTTCTTATCCAGCACGGAAGTGGGGTCCCAGTCCTTTACCTCGGCGGCCAGATGGACCTTCTGAGGGGCGGCGTCGTACTGGGTGATGGGGGCGATGCCGCACACGCCGTTGCGGACGGCCTGCCAGGTGTCGGCCACGTTGTGGCCCAGGGGATTCACGGTCCCCATGCCGGTAATGACGACTCTGCGTTTTTCCATAGTTGATCTTGTTCCTCCTCACATACCCATGCCGCCGTCGACGGAAAGGACCTGTCCGGTGATGTAGGCCGCCTCATCGGAGGCCAGGAAGGCCACGGCGGCGGCCACGTCCTCCGGGGTGCCGGCCCGACCGGCGGGGATGGTGGACAGCATGGCCTCCCGGGCGGCGTCGGGGAGAGCGGCGGTCATGTCGGTGGCGATGTAGCCGGGGGCCACCGCGTTGACGGTGATCCCACGTCCGCCCAGCTCCTTGGCCAGGGACTTGGTCATGCCGATGACGCCTGCCTTGCTGGCGCAGTAGTTGATCTGGCCGGGATTGCCCCGGAGGGCCACCACGGAGCTGAGGTTGATGATGCGGCCCCAGCGGGCCTTCATCATGGGCCGGGCGGCGGCCTTCATGCACAGGAAGGCCCCCTTCAGGTTGGTCTCAATGACCGCGTCGAAGTCCTCCTCCTTCAGCATCATGGCCAGGTTGTCCCGGGTGATGCCGGCGTTGTTCACCAGGATGTGGAGGCCGCCCAGCTCTTTCACGGCGGTGTCCATCAGGGCCTTCACGGCGGCGGGGTCGGCCACGCTGCCCTGAACGGCACGGGCTTCCACACCCAACTCCTTGAGGGCGGCCAGGGTTTCCTCGGCGGCGGCAGTGTTGCCGGCGTAGGAGAACACCACGTTGGCCCCCCGGCGGGCCAGCTCCAGGCAGATAGCCTTGCCAATACCCCGGCTGCCGCCGGTGACTACGGCGATTTTTCCATTCATGCTCATACAGTTATCCTTTCAAAGCAGCGGAGAGAGCCTCGATGTCGGCGACGGTCTCCACAGCGTAGGTCTTGATGGAGGGAGCGGTCTTTTTCACAAAGCCGCTGAGGGCCTTGCCCGGGCCGATCTCCACGATGGTGTCCACACCCAGCGCCTCCAGGCGGCGGATGGTGTCCTCCATGTAGACGGAGGACTGGACCTGCTTCTCCAGCAGAGCGGGGATGGTGTCGTTTTCGCCCATCTCATGGCCCAGGCAGTTGAAGAGTACCGGGAAGGCCATCTGGCCAAAAGTAACGCTCTGGAACTTCTCCCGCAGGGCGTCGCCGGCGGGGGCCAGCAGAGAGGTGTGGAAGGGGCCGCTGACCTTCAGAGGGAGACAGCGCTTGGCGCCCAGCTCCTTGGCAATGGAAGCGGCCTTGTTCACCGCCTCCTGGGCACCGCCGATGACCAGTTGGCCGGGGCAGTTGTAGTTGGCGATCTCCACCACGCCCGCGTCGGCGGCCTGATCGCAGGCCTGCTGCAGCTTCTCACGGTCCAGACCCAGTACGGCGGTCATGCCGCAGGGGATACCGGCAGCGGCGGAGGCCATGGCCTTGCCGCGGAAAGCGGCCAGGGAGATGGCCTGGGCGGGGGTAAACACCCCGGCGGCCTGGAGGGCGGAATACTCGCCCAGGCTGAGACCGGCGGCGTAATCGGGCCGGATGCCCATCTCATACAGGATGGCGGTCATACCGGCGGCAAAGGCCACCATGCAGGGCTGGGTATACTCGGTCTGGTTCAGCACCCCGTCGGGGTCGGTGAAGGAGACGGTTTTCAGGTCAAAGTCCACATCGGCGCTGTCCAGCACGGCTTTGAATACAGGGTAGGCCTCATAGAGGTCGGCCCCCATGCCGGGATGCTGGCTGCCCTGTCCGGCGTACAAAAAGGCGAGGCTCATACGTTCAGTCCTTTCACAACGGCCTGACAGCCGCTCATCATGTCCTCAAAGATGGCCCGCAGGGGACGGACCTCCTTTACCATGCCGGCCACCTGACCGGCCATAAAGCTGCCGGTGTCCAGGTCGCCGTCAAACACCGCCCGGCGGAGGGAACCCAGGGTCAGCTTCTCCATCTCTTCCAGAGGCAGGTTCTGCTTCTCCATGCGCAGGTACTCCCGGGCCATCTTGTTCTTCAGCACCCGGACGGGGGCGCCGCCGGTGCGGCCGGTGACGGTGGTGTCGTTGGCCCCGGCCTTCACCACGGCCTGCTTGTAGTTGTCGTGGATGGGGCACTCCTCACTGGCCAGCAGGCAGGTGCCGATCTGCACGCCGCAGGCACCCAGGGCGAAGGCGGCGGCCATCTGGCGGCCGTCGGCAATGCCGCCGGCGGCGATGACGGGCACGCTCACCGCGTCCACCACCTGGGGCACCAGGGCCATGGTGGTCATCTCGCCCACATGGCCGCCGCTCTCGGTGCCCTCGGCGATAATGCCGTCAATGCCGTAGCGCTCCAGACGCTTGGCCAGGATGGGGGCGGCTACCACGGGGAACACCTTGATGCCCGCGGCCTTCCAGGCGGGGACGTACTTGCCGGGGTTGCCGGCGCCGGTGGTCACCACCTGGACACCCTCCTCTACCACCACGCGGGCCAGATCCTCAATGTGGGGATTCATCAGCATCAGGTTGACGCCGAAGGGCTTGTGGGTGGAGGACTTGGCCACCTGGATCTCACGGCGCAGGGCGTCGGCGTCCATGCCGCCGGAGCCGATGAGGCCCAGAGCACCGGCATTGGATACGGCGGCGGCAAAAGCACCAGTGGCCACGTTGGCCATGCCGCCCTGGATAATGGGGAATTCAATCCCTAACAATTCGTTCAGTTTCATAGTAAGCTCCTTATCAAAGAAACGGGCGGCGTACTCGACGCCCCGCCGTTTTATGCCAATTCCAAAAGGGCTCCCGCCCAGGTCAGGCCCCCGCCGAAGCCCACGCACAGGGCCTTCTGGCCGGAGGTCAGCTGGCCGGAGGTGACCAGCTCATCCAGCAGCAGGGGTACGCTGGCGGCGGAGGTATTGCCGGTGCGGGCGATGTTGCCGGTGCACTTGACCGGATCCACTCCCAGCTTTTTTACCGCGAAGTCAATGATGCGCTGGTTGGCCTGGTGGAACACGAAGCGGTCCACGTCCTCCAGGGTGAGGCCAGCCTTTTTGAGCACCTCTTTGGTGCAGCGGGGCAGGGCCTCTACCGCGAAGCGAAACACCGCTTTGCCATCCATATGGATGTAGGAGGGATCGGTGCTGTTGGCTCCGGGGACGTACAGGGCTTCCTGATTGCCCCGGCAGCCCAGCACTCCGCAGAGGGAAGGATAGTCCGCCCGCCACTCCACCACGGCGGCTCCGGCGCCGTCTCCGAAGAGGACGCAGGTGGAGCGGTCGGTGAAGTCGGTGATGCGGCTCAGGGCCTCCACGCCCACAATGAGGCCGTACTTCCGTTCTGCGGCGGCCAACAGGCATTCCGCTGTATGGAGACCGTACACAAAGCCGGAGCAGGCGGCGTTCAGGTCGAAGCACACCGTGTCCTCCGGAAAGCCCAGATCCCGCTGGAGGATGCAGGCGGCGGCAGGGGTGAGAAAATCCTGGGACAGGGTAGCCACGATGCATACCCCGATCTGTTCCGGGCTGATGCCGGAGCGCTCCAGAGCCTGTTTGGCGGCGGCCAGACACAGGGAGGTGTGGCTCTCGCCTTCGGTGCAGTGGTAGCGGCTGCGGATACCGGTGCGGGTGGCGATCCACTCGTCGTTGGTGTCCACGATCTTGGACATATCGTCGTTGGTCACCGCACGGCGGGGCAGGGCGGAGCCGGTGGTCAACAGTTTGATTCCGTTCATGGGCGCTCCTTTCTCAGGGCCTTACTGCCCATTAAGCGGAATTTTTTGTAGCGCTGGGTGGCCAGAGCCTGACCGTTCAGCTTGTTCAGTGCCGCCAGCTCCTTGGCCAGGACGGCGTCCAGGGAGCGGCAGACGGCATGGAGATCGGTATGGGCTCCCTGGGTGGGCTCGGGGATCACGGCGTCGATGACGCCCAGCTCCAGCAGGTCGGCGGCGGTGAGCTTCATCACGTCGCAGGCCTCGTCGCTGCGGGAGGAGTCCTTCCACAGAATGGCGGCAAAGCCCTCGGGGGAGAGGACGGGGCCTCGGCCTCCAGGCCGGGGTAGGCGCCGGGGGTGTCGATGAAGGTGATGACGGGACGGCGGAACTTCTCCGCCTGCTCCATCAGCCGCTGGGCCTTGCGGTAGCCCTCGGGGGAGGGCATGCCGAAGTGATAGGCCAGGTGTTCCTCCAGGGTGCGGCCCTTCCGGTGGCCGATAACGGTGACCGGCTGGCCGTGGAAGAGGGCCACGCCGCCCAGGATACTGCCGTCGTCGGAACAGAGCCGGTCTCCCTGCTGCTCAAAGAAGTCAGTGAAGAGGGCGGCGATGAAGTCGGCGGTACCCGGCCGGTCCTGATGGCGGGCCAGGGCCACCCGCTGAGCGGGAGTCAGGTTATTTGCCACGGTCGCTCCCTCCTTTCCCGTGCAGTTTCAGCAGCTGAATCAGGGTGTCCCGCAGCTGGGTCCGGGGGACGATGGCGTCCAGGAAGCCATGCTCCAGCAGGTACTCGGCGCTCTGGAAGCCCTCGGGCAGCTTCTCGCCGATGGTCTGTTCAATGACCCGGGGCCCGGCAAAGCCGATGAGGGCGCCGGGCTCGGCCAGCATGATGTCGCCCAGGCTGGCAAAGCTGGCGGTGACGCCGCCGGTGGTGGGGTGGGTGAGCACGGAGATGTACAGCCCGCCCTTGCGGGAGAACCGCTCTAGGGCGGCGGAGGTCTTGGCCATCTGCATCAGGGACAGGATGCCCTCCTGCATCCGGGCTCCGCCGCTGGCGGAGAAGAGGATGAGGGGCAGCTTATATTTTTCGGCATACTCCACCAGCCGGGTGACCTTCTCGCCCAGGGCGGCGCTCATGCTGCCCATGAAGAACCGGCTGTCCAGGGCGCCGATGGCCACTTTCTGGCCATTGATACGGCCGGTGGCAGTGACCACCGCCTCGTTCATGCCGGTGCGGCGGCGGGCCCCCTCCAGCTTGGCAGAATAGCCGGGGAAGGACAGAGGGTCGTTGGAGGACAGGGCGGCGTCCAGCTCCCGGAAGGTACCCTTGTCCAGCACCAGGCTGAGGCGATAATAGGCCCCGATGGGGTAGTGGTGGCCGCACAGGGGGCAGACGTACCGGGCAGTCACCAGATCCTTGCGGCGGAAGGTGCCGCCGCAGGCGGGACAGGTCTCCTCGGTATGGGCGGGGGCGGGGGAACTGCCCCGGAGGGCCTTCAGGGAGAGCAGCTTCTGACGCCGCTGGGCAAAGACGTTGCTCATGCCTTAGGTTCCTCCTCTCCGCTGCGGCTCCAGGCCAGCAGGGTGTCCATATTGGCCTCCAGGTAGCCGGTGTTATAGTTGCCCCGGATGAAGTCGGGGTGGTGCATGATTTGGTGGAGCAGATCGGTGTTGTTGGCGGGACCCTCGATGATGAGCTCCTCCAAAGCCCGGCGCATCCGGCGGATGGCATCCAGCCGGGTGGGGGCGTGAACAATGAGCTTTGCCATCAGGGAGTCGTAGTAGGGGGGCAGGGTGTAGCCGGTATACAGGCCGGTGTCCACCCGCACCCCGCAGCCGCCGGGCAGGTGCACGAAATCGATCTTGCCCGGGCAGGGGCGGAAGTCGTTGGCCGGGTCCTCGGCGTTGATGCGGCACTCGATGGCGTGGCCGTTGAGGGCGACCTCCTCCTGGGTGCGGGACAGGGGGAGACCGGCGGCAATACGGATCTGCTCCCGCACCAGGTCCATGCCGGTAACCAGCTCGGTGACCGGGTGCTCCACCTGGATGCGGGTATTCATCTCAATGAAGTAGAAGTTGCCCTCCGGGTCCAGTACGAACTCAATGGTGCCGGCGTTCTCATAGTGGGCGGCCTTGGCGGCGGCTACGGCGGCGGCGCCCATGCGCTCCCGCAGCTCGGGAGTGAGGGCCTTGGAGGGGGACTCTTCCAGCAGCTTCTGGTTGCGCCGCTGGATGGAGCAGTCCCGGTCCCCCAGCTGGATCACATGGCCCTGGGAATCGGCCAGGATCTGGAACTCGATGTGCCGGGGGTTAAGGATCAGCTTCTCCAGGTACATCTCTCCACTGCCGAAGCAGGCCACCGACTCGCTGCGGGCCTCCTCAAAGAGGGGGATCAGCTGGTCGGGCTCAAACACCCGGCGCATACCACGGCCGCCGCCGCCGGCGGCAGCTTTGATGAGCACAGGGTAGCCGATGGAGTCGGCCAGGGCTTTGGCCTCCTCGGCGGTGTCAACTGCTCCGTCGGAGCCGGGGACCACCGGCACACCGGCGGCCACCATCAGCTTGCGGGCGGCGGCCTTGTTGCCCATGGCCCGGATCACATCGCCGGAGGGGCCGATGAAGGCAATGCCCGCCTGGGCACAGGCGTCGGCGAAATCGGCGTTTTCCGACAGGAAGCCGTAGCCGGGGTGGATGGCGTCGCACCCGGTGGCCTGAGCCACGGTGAGGATGGCGTCCACATTTAAGTAGCTGTCCGCCGAGCGGGCGGGGCCGATGCAGTAGGCCCGCTCCGCCAGCTGGACATGAAGAGCCTCCGAATCGGCCTGGGAGTAGACCACCACAGGCTCGATGTCCAGCTCCCGGCAGGCCCGGAACACCCGGACGGCGATCTCGCCCCGGTTGGCGATCAAAATACGCTTGAACATGGAATCACCCTTCCCGGTAACGAATGAGGGGGTCCCCAAAGGACACCAGAGCCCCGTCCTCCTGAAGAATGGCCTCGATGGTGCAGTCGCAGGGGGCGTGGACCTCATTCATCATCTTCATGGCCTCCATGAGGCAGACGGTCTGGCCCTTCTTCACCTTGTCGCCCACCTTGACGAAGGGCTCGGCGTCGGGGGCGGAGGC
>PPYE01320661.1_pt1 | contig 18033 bp, 14 predicted proteins | sample 1559881 | NCBI WGS metagenome assembly PPYE01 (sample SAMN08240022, study PRJNA423297) | Human gut metagenome, whole genome shotgun sequencing project. | reverse complement strand
CTTTTTCGCTATCCAAATTACTTGTAACAAAATAATCTATATCTTTAGTAATAGGTTGATTATATATATCTTCACAATGCTTTTGAAATTTCACTTTACTTATGCGATCATCTCCATAGCGGTTATTGTGAATTAATAGCTGATAGCATAATACTTCTTTTGCATTCTTTTTCTTATACTGTAATTTCTCGTATATAGGTTCTTGTTCTATTTTTTTTAAAGCTTCCAGAATAACCTGTTTAACAACTTCCTGATCTATATAATTACCATAGGATGCTCTTAATTCTCTTTTATCAAGTATTTTGTGGGGAATCAGATAAGAATCAATAAGATTGACTAGCTCATCTGAACTTAAGCTGAATATTTTTTTTAAAGATTTATCAATTTTATTACAAATTTTGCATTCTTCTTCATTGCTTAAATCATATAAAGCAAGGTCGTTATGTAATGATTGAAAAAATATTTTATTTATCTCGTACCAACATATTTCTTCAGTAAATGCATTAGGTGATTCTAATAACCAACTCATAATTGTGTTGAAAGAGATTGGTATTAATTGTTTGGTTTTATGTCTATCGTATATTTTTTTATTGATTTCTGAGCAGCAATAACATCTTTTCACTTCGATATCATCTTCATGTAAATCGGGTAATAAGATTTTTATAGCTTCATTTATTTTAAGAGATATGTTTTCGATTTTATACTCTCCATGAATTATTTGGAAATAATTAAAATTAATAGAATTAAATCTTCTATGAAATGTTGACAATTGGTTATCAATATCATCAATCACTGATGAAGTTATTAATATAGTTTTGATGGGACGTTTTCTAGGATTTAGCACAGAAGATATTATCATTCTTCTTTTATCATTCTTATCTTGTTTTTTTATAATGGAATAATAATATTTATTTATTAGTTCTTCAATAACATCTTTATAAGTATTTAGTTTATTAGAATTATTACCTAAATATGCTTTTACCTGAAATACTTTTATTTCTTTGGTTTTAATTGAGAAATCTTCATCTTCTTCCAACTTTAAGCAATAATTATCCAGAATATTGTCAGCACCTAATTCTATTATTGTTTCAAGCGCCATACATAAGGCTACTTCCCCTTGAAATATATAACCTGACCAACTTGGTGTTGCATCTTCTCTTCTCATTATAAAAATAATTTCAGTTTGAATTAATATATTTTTCTCACTATCATCACTTCCTATTCTTTAATTAAAGGTAAGAAGATATCAAAGTCATATAATCTTTTTATACCCTTCTATTAAAAAAGAAAATTAAATTTGCTTAGGATATTCTCCAAGCAATAATAAATTTAAAGCTTATCTTTTCTTCTAGGTATTATTTAATAAAATTGGCAGTCTCCGCGTGTAAAGATAATGAAAGGTATTTATTTTTAAACATAATTTCATATTTTTATTTACATCGAATATGTTATTTATTTTTAGTTTTTCTAAGAAAAGATATTAAAATTATTATATGATATTTTTTCCAGTTTAGTATGTCTAAAATGATTAAATAGATCTTTTTATAGCAATAAAATAGTACAAAAACTCACCAATTATTGCTATCCTGTAGTAAGTGGTGTTCCAATGCTGGTAAATATATCACTTCGAGGTTTATATAGACAAAAGCTATAACATTTATGGAAGTAATGACGTTTGTTTTATTATTTTCGCTAATAAAGAAAGTGAGAAAGAAAGGACTAATTAATATAAATCAATTTATTTACTCCTCCTTCAATAAACAAAATTTCCCACCCACCCCCATTGTAAATTAACCATAATCCTTATCTTAGCAACCGAAAACTAATAATTAGGAACAAACGCTATGAAAAAGTATCTGTATTTATCCTTTTGTTTTATTTTTACGGCTCTGCTTACCTTTCTGTGTACATCGTGCGAATATGATGCCGATGGAGAAAACTACCACCATCTGGAGCCGCTTCCTTCTGAAATCGGTGTTGCAATAAACCTTGCTGATGTAAATCCTGAGGAGACAATTTACATTTACGGACCTACGTCATTTTATATCCAGGTTAACCAGGAAAAAGGAAGATTACATTTTATCGAAATAAATTATAACGGTGAAGCGGTGACACATCAAGAATCTCCGGCATATTTTTACGTAGACCCTGATGCTACTGATGCCGGACAGTTGAAAAACCTGAATATTACCGTAGCTATAGATGCAGGAGATAAAAGCCTGGCAGGAACGCTGGCAGAATATTCGCACATAACTACAGCCAGTTACAAGATAATGTATGTAAGGATTATGCCCGAAGATTTTGAAATAAAAAGTCTGGAGGTAGACCGCATCATTTACCAAATGACCCGTAAAAACAGCAATCCATGCAAGTATGTGATGGATGGGCAGGAGATTACCGACCTGGATAACATCGTATACGAAAGAAACGACTATCCGTACGGAGGAAGGTTAAAAATATACCTTTTGCCCCAGCACGCTCCCACTAATAATTATGAGAATTATAATTATATTGAGCTTAGCTTTAGAGATAAACAATGGGAGTTGCACGGATCGGCAAGCGTCGATCATTTCATGGACAAAGCCCACGAAGAACTGTATGTACAATCTTCAAGAGGGCTTTCGATACATGAAAAAACATGAATATATTAAGTCAGAAGAATATCGAAACAACGAATATTGCTGTTACTCCGGTAACTGGTCTGATTGCCTGCAGCAACTCAACCACAATAAAGACTTACAAAGACAAGAGTTTTTCGACCGTGTTATCAACCATACGAAATATGTATTCAAGGTTTTTTGTAACAGAAAGAGACCAATTGATACAAAGTCATAACTTTCAGGTCGATGTACATGATTTGCATACCGGGAAATTGATATACACCATAGAATTATCCGACTACGTGTATAGCAGCAGTGTATCGGCAGACGGGAAGTATTTGCTTGTTAGAGGAAACAGTATGAACTATGTTTATTTATTAAATGATGATTCTGCCTCACTGGTATACTCTTTTGAAAAAAGCAGTAATTCTCATCATTTTCATCCGGTTAATACAAATCATGTTGTTTTTGATCATTACAAAGGGTTCGAAATATTTGATATAGAAACACAGCAGGTTGTTTACTCAAACAAAGGACGTTTCCAGTGTATAGACCCCATTACGGGCAACCTGTTGTTTTATGATGAAAATTATGGTTACAGCAACCGGAATTATCAAAACAGAATTATAGATAGCTCATACAACGAGATATTTGTATTTGACAACACCACCCAATCACTTTACGGCAATTTTAACCTATTTAATAATTACCTGATCAAAAACACAAATTATATCGATATTTCATCAAAACTGACTAAGCTATGAAAAAATATATATTCATTCTCTTTTTATCTTGTATCGTTGTGCTAAATGCAAAAGCACAGTTTTCGGCAGGTTATTCCGTAGGCTACGGAAGCTATCAGATGGACGATATGAAACAGGTTCTCAAGAATATGCTCAATGAGTTACGAGGTCAGTTGCCCGATATACCCGTAGCTGTGGTCGATAACTTTCCGGGGTATGTAACGCACTCGCTCGACCTTGGCTATCGTATAAAAAACAATGAGATCGGCCTGCGTGGAACTTATCTCACCACCGGGGGCAATGTGGCTTATTCGGATTACTCGGGCGAGTACTCAGGAAAGCTTACTTTAAACGGGTTCAGGATAGGACTAAACTATCGTTATTATATACCTGCTACCGATTTTGGAAAGTTAGGTTCGCTGAGCCTGTTTGCAGAATTATCTCCGGGCATTACTTTCTCCAAACTCAAGTCGAAAGAGTATATAAGGATATTCGACCAGCAAGAAAACTCGGACGAAGACCTCAACCTGAATGCAAACGGAATATCTCTTTTGCCCCAGATAGGTGCTAAATGGTTTATCAATAACCGCATCGGTGTGCATATTGGCGCAGGATATGATTTTCAGTTGGGTTCGCATTTCACGTATCAGGGGGTGAAGTCAACACTAAAGTCTGATTGGTCAGGAATACGCATTAATGCAGGGGTATCGGTGACTTTATAGGGATTGTCCAGAGCAAAATAATAAAATTTATAAACAAACATACAAACGTGTAAGAACAAATCCAAATCCTTCTATCCTAAAAAATACAACCAGAGTATAGTAGTACCCTCAAGCAGAGTATAGTAGTTGAAAAAGTAGAGTATAGTGATGATATACACTACTATACTCTGGTTGAGGGTACTTGAGTATAGTAGTCGCCTGATTAGAGTATAGTAGTTGGAAAATGGACTGTAGAGACGCATATTTGCGTCTCATTACCTGTTTTTAAATATTTTACATTTAGTGTAATTAAGGGGTAGATATGTGATAAGACGCAAATATGCTATGGGATGAGACGCAAATATGCGTCTCTACAACAATTTGTCAAAACTATCATTTAGATAATTAACCTGCCTTATAAATCGTCTGTATTGGACAAGGATTGGAGTTCGTGAATTCTACCCGATTCTCGCAGGGCACGGGGTTATTAAAAGGAAAGGGGAATGTTGATTTTATAATCAGATAAGCATTATAATTGATAAAGAAATGACTATTTGTGAGTGATATGTATATAATATTAGTCAGATTGTTTTCGCCATTATCTATACATCAACTTACCAACCAGACGTCAAAAGTCATAATTTTTCATCGTTTCTGATGCCTAATCTTATGAGTCCGACGGTAAAAGTTTACGAGTGGGACGATAAAATCTTACGTGTGGGACGGTAAACTGCCAAAGTTGGGACGTTTTCGTCTTGTTTTCCCACTTATAAATTGTTACTTTTTGGCATAAAAAGGGGGTAAAAGTACGAAATTATCACATTTCGGGGGTTTGGGTTTTTCTGGTTTGGGGGAAAAGGGGAAAGTTGGTGTTAGGGGAAATGGGGGTTTTGTGACGTTTTGGTAGTTTGGGAAGTGATGGGGTGGAAAAGTGTAAAAGTGGTAATGTAATTGATTAAGGGATTTTGTATGTGATTTGATTGGGAGATATGAATGGTAATGTGCGGGCTTGAGGATATTCTGTGTTTTATATCCGAGGTATAAATACTCCCGGCAAAAGAAGGGACGGGATAAATCCCTTGCTGTACGACATTGTTTTCGTTTCCGCATGGCTCAGCCGGAACGGCTGGTAATCTTATTAGCCCGGTTGGCTTCAGCCCCGGGACAACTACGTACCACCATCAGCCTACATGCCGTAGGTATGTAATCTTACTGATATACAGCATATTATAAGGATATCGCGTACCTTCAGCACGCACTCCCTGCGGCGGGTTATCCCCCGGGGCTAAAGCCAACCGGGCTACCCAGATGACCAGCCGTTCCGGCTGTACCATGCGGAAATAGTCCCGATGCCGCAGGATAAGGGATTTATCCCGTTCTCTCTTTTGCCGAGAGCATTGACTTTGTCGACCGTTGGTTCATGCCTCGGATTAAATACAAATAAATTCCTTACCCCTTTACCTAATACCTCATTCAATACTGCCCCCAGCACTCCCTACCCATTTCCCCTTACAAACCATCACATCCCCAACCTCCCCGTCGCCTTCAGATACACCGTTTTACTAACCTCCAGCTTCGTCCTCGACACAATATACTCCGCACTTGCCTGTTGCCACAACGTTTGCGCTTCAAGGTAATTCGCAATCGTCTCCATGCCCGCCTCATAATGATCGCCGCTCACCCGCATATTCTCTTCGGCCTGGGCAAGCGCTTTGCGTGTCAGTTCCGCTTCGAGAATAGCCTCGTTGTAGGTATTGAGGGATTGCCTGATCTCCAAATCCATCTTCTCCCCCATCTCATCGCGTTGCAGCAGGGCAATGTTCTTTTCGTTCTCCGCGACCCTCACCTTTTTGATGCCCTCGCCCCAGTGGAACAGTGGGATGCTGACAGACACAATCGCCGAAAACCCGCCGCTGTTGAAGAGGCGTTCGTCATTCAGCTTCACCCCGTTGACATAGCTGTAAGAACCCTGTATGCCGACGTTAGGCAGAAACTCGCTACGCGCCAGCCGCTTCTCCTGGGTTTTCAGTTCGATCTGCTTGCTGAGCATTGCATATTCGGGACGCGCAATTACGTCGGCCGGATTACTCACCGACAACTGGTGATGGTCAGTAAATGTCTGCACCGGATCGACCCGGCTGTCGGAAGGCAGGCCGATCACATAAATAAGGTTCATGCGCGAAAGCTCCACGGCATTCTCAGCACGGTGTAGTTGCAGATCGGCCTGATTGAGCTGTACCTGCACTTTAAGCAGGTCGTTGCGGGTTTTCATCCCCTCGTCGACCCCATTTTTAACGACGCGGTGAAATTCCTCCACCACTTCTTTGTATTTGAGGGCAGACTTCCGCAGCTCCATCGCCTGCACACATTGCCAGTAGGCATTATCGGTTTGCAAAATCACTTCCGTTTCCGTAAGCACGCGGTTCAGCCCCGCTATATCGTCGCCGATCTTCGCAATGCGGTAGGCAGACGATATTTTACCACCCATATAGATGGGCTGTTCGACGTTGACAGAAGCCAGATACGTATTATTCATATTCAGGCTGAGGGGGATGGGCGGAATCGTAAGCGTGGCATATTGCGAAAGAATGGGCAGCAGGTTTGGGGGCACGATGCCCGAAAGATCGTTCGGGTCGAACAGTTTGATGTCATCCATTTGGAAGTCAAGCCGCGAGCGCGAACCCGTGTAGTAAGCCATTCCCGAGGCCGAAAGTTTGGGCAGGAAATTAGTTTTGTAGATACCCACCGTAGTAGCAGCGTTCTCCTTATTTTTATGCGCTATGGCTATCTGCCTGTTGTTTTCGAGCGCCATCTGCCGGCACTGTTGCAGGGTAAGCGTCTGGCTGTGAAGGGCCGATGCAGGGAAAACAAGCAGCATCAGCAGCCAGGCAAGGGAGTATGTAGGGCGTATATTGCACATGGTTTTTCTCATTATTATATATGTATAACTTCTTATCTGTTATCTGTTATTTGTTCTCTGTTTTCTGTCACAGGTTTACTGTCACAGGTTTACCGGCTTACCTATTTCGTTTTTATCTTAAAAAACAAAGCATACAATACCGGGATAAACAGCAGGGTGATAAGCGTGCCCACCAGCAAACCCGCCATGATAACAACGGCGGCAGGGCCGAAGAGTGAATCGCCCAGCAGCGGAATCATCCCCAGAATGGTAGTGAGCGAAGCCAGCATGACAGGACGGAAACGGCTGGCCGAACTATCCATCAACGCCTGCACCGGGTCTACACCGCGCGATATGAGCAAGGTGATTTCATCCATCAACACAATACCGTTTTTGATAAGCATACCGATCAGCCCCAGCGTGGCAACGATGGCAACAAAACCAAAAGTTTTGCCCGAAACCAGCATACCGAATATCACCCCGATAGCCAGCAGCGGCAGGCACAGGATAATGATAACCGGTTTTTTATAGTCCTTAAAGAGCATAATGAGGATAGCGATCATCAGCACAACGGCCAGCGGATAGTACATAAAAAGATACTCCATCGACTCGCCGCTGGCACTCTTCTCGCCCTCCCACGTCAGCGTATAACCTTCGGGCAGGGGGATAGCTTCCACCTGCGAGGCAATGGTAAGGCGGGCTTTCTCCACCGAAACACCGGGGGCGGGATTGGCTTGTGCATGCATCACACGCTGTCCGTTGCGGCGGATGATAACAGGCTCTTTCCACCCGATGCTGATGCCGTTGACCGCCTGGCTCAGCGGAACGGTTTGCAGGATGGAGGCCAGCAGTTCCTCTTCCGAAACAATCCCCGTCATCAGTCCCTGGATGGTTTGCCTGTCGATGCTTCCGAGTCCCGGCAGCATACCGAACACAGGCGTATTTTGCAAAGCCTCGATAGGATTGCCGTTGCCGTCGACACTTTTAAGGTAGATGGTGCGCATCTCCGTGCCCTCATAAAACGTGCCGATGGGGATGCCGTCGGTAGCAGCCAGCAGGGAGAGGCCGAGGTCTTCACGGCTCAGTCCGATGCGGCGGGCAACAGGCTGGTTGTAGTCAACAATAAACACAGGAGTTTTAGCCTCCCAGTCGGACGTTACCATGTAAAGCGCGCCGGATGAGTTCATAATCTCCTTCGCCTGTGCAGTAAGATCGCGCAACACAGTGGCATCCGGCCCCGTAAACTCCGCCTCGATAGGGAATTGTTTATACATCAGGTTGTATCTTTTCAGCCGTGCATAAGCATCGGGATAATTCTCATTGATATATTGCTGTATCTCTTCCATAGAAGCAACCGCCTCTTTATCAGATGTATAATCTATAATAAGCTCGCCATACGAAAGCGAAGGATCACTCATGTTGCGCACCAGGTTGTAGCGCGTAGCCGTGCCGCCGATGGAAGCGGTGACATGTGTTACCTCCTTGCGGGCCAGCAGGTAATCTTCAATCTCGGCCAGGTCGGCCTTCACACGGTCGCTGCCTGTGCCTTCGGGCAGTTTATATTCCAGATAAAGCTGGTCGTAGTCCATATCGGGGAAAAATCCCTGAGGCAGGAAACGATAGCAATACATACTGATAAGCACCAGCAATATGCCCGAACCCAGGGTGATAAACCGATGAGCAAGCGCCCAGCCCAGCACCTTGCGCAATGCCCCGTAAGCCTTCGAGCCGTAAGGGTCTTTCCCGGTTCCGCCCTCCTTTATTTTCAGCGTTTTATTGGCATGAATAGGTATCAGTGTGAGCGCAAGCACCCAACTGAGCAACAGCGAAACGGCAAGCACAATAAAGAGGTCGCGCACGTAGATACCCGCCGTATCGGGCGACAGGAATATAGGCAGGAATGCCAGTATCGCAATCAGCGTAGCACCCAGCAGGGGCATAGCCGTTTTGCGGCCGATAGAGGTAAGAGCTTCGCGGCGTTGGACACCCCGCTGGAGGTCGACCTGTATGCCGTCGAGTATCACAATCGCATTATCTACCAGCATCCCCATAGCCAACACAAAAGAGGCAAGGGATACACGTTGCAGCGTGCCGTCGAAAATATTGAGTATCATCAGCGAGCCGAATATGGTAACCACCAGCAGCGTGCCGAGTATAACCCCGCTGCGGAAACCCATTGTAAACATGAGCAGCAACACAACGATAAATACAGACTCGACCAGGTTGACCATAAAAGAATTGAGGGCAATACTCACCCGTTCGGGCTGGAAAAAAACTTTGTTCATCGTAATGCCTACAGGCAGTGTACCCCCGGTGAGGCGTTGCAGGGTTTCGTCTACCCGGCCCCCTATCCGGGTGATGTCCGTACCACTGAGGGCAGATATGGAAATGCCGAGTGCCTCCTGTTTATCATAGCGCAGGGCATTGCGCACAGGCTCTTCGTACTCCACAGTAAGAGTTGCAATATCGCGCAGGCGCAACTGGTCGTTTTCGTGGCCCTGCAAAAGCAGGTTGCCAATGTCGTCTACCGTTTTATACCTGTCGCTCACAGAGATGCGTATGCGGTAATCGCCGCTTTCGTAGTAGCCCGAGTAAACGGTTTTGTTCTGTCCGTTGATGGTGGCAAGCACTTCGGCAGGGTGTACGCCGAGGTTTGCCATACGTTCCTCATAAAGCGAGATGTGTATGGCTTCGGCACGTTTACCGTAAATCTCCACTTTCGAAATACCATCTATCTTAAGTATTTCCTCCTTAATAATATCGGCATAGCGTCCCGCCTCCTCATATGTATATCCGTCGAACGTCATGGCATAGAACATGCCGAACACATCGCCGAAATCGTCCATCACCACAGAAGTAACAGCCCCTTCGGGCAGTCCGGGTTGCACATCGGTAACCTTCCGGCGCAGCATGTCCCAGTGTTGCTGTACCTCTTCGTTCTGGATGAGGGTAGAGAGGCCGACAGTAATCATCGACATATCGTTGAGCGAACGGCTGGTTACATCGCCGATGCCTTTCATCGAACGTATACTCTTTTCGAGCGGGTCGGTTACCTCCGCTTCCACCTGTGTGGCCGAAGCCCCGGGGTAAAGTGTTACCACCATCGCCTGTTTTACCTCAAGTTCGGGGTCTTCGAGCTTACTCATACTATAATAAGAAGCAATGCCGCCCACCACGAGTACAAGCACCAGGAAGTAGATCAGCTTCCGGTTGTCCAGTGCCCAGTTTCCAACATCTTTCATAGTCCCTCCCCGTTTTGCTTTGTGAAAGCCTGCGAAACAGGTTTCACCCGCTGGCCTTCGGTTAAGTAATTGACGCCTGCTGCAACAATCATTTCACCCGGTTGCAGTCCCGCCGAGAGCGTTACAAATCCTTCGGTATGTATCTCTTCAACCGTTACCCGCCGCAGGCTCACAGTGCCCTCAGCTTCATTATACATCCACACCCCGGGTTTGCCCCCGTTTTCGAAAAGTGCAGCCAGGGGGACAGACACAAGGTTGCCCTCTCCCTTTTTAAGGCCGATACTCACTGTGGCCGATAGTCCGGGTGTGGGCAACGGCAGGTCTTTACCGGGTTTCAGGGCGAAGCGTACGGCATACAACTGATTCAGGTTGGCCTTATGGGCGACGGAAAGCAGTTGCAACGGAAATTCTACGCCGGGATAAATATCAAACGTAGCCGTAAAGGTATCGAAATCAGCACGTTTGAGGTATTCGGTTGCGGGTATGTACGTAATAATCTCGGGCGATTCGCGACTGATTACGGACAACACGGGCATGCCGGCAGCTACTGTTTCGTCGCGGTTGTAGAAACGTTTCTGCACATATCCGTCGAAAGGTGCGGTAAGTTTCGTATCGGCCAGTGCGTTTTTGTGTGCTTCGTACTTGGCGGTGATTTGTTGCAGTCCCGCCACAGCCTTGTCGTAATCGTTTTCCGAAACACTCTCCTTTTCGTACAGCCGCATAACGCGTTCGGCCTCAGCTTTTACCTGTGCATATTCGGCTTCGGTGGCCGAGAGTTGTATTTCGTAGTCGCGTGCATCCATCTCGGCAAGCACCTGGCCGCGCCTCACCTGCTCGTCTTCACGCACGTGTATCCGTGTGATGGGGCCGCTGATCCTGAAAGCCAGGTTGATTTCCGAAGATGCCTTTACCCTGCCGGGATAAGTATCTGCGCGGTTGTCGCCAAAAGCCTGCACTGTAGCCAGCTTCACGGTTTTGATGGTTTCGGGGTTGGTTTGCCCGTTTTTACAGGCAGTCAACAGGATGAGTATGCTGAAAAGCGGAATCATTCTCTTTTTCATGCTGATCTTCTTTATTTTTGTTTGACAATGCAAAGGTAAGGGGGGAAAGAGGAATTAAAATATCGTTATGTTAAGGGAAAATGTTCAAATCAGGAAATACGGGGAGGGAATCAAGATTTTTTAATGCCAATGTCGCGTACTTAAAAGTTTTCTTTAGTTTTTATCCTCTGGTAAGCCAGAATCCCGGAGGGATTTCATGTGAACCAACGGTCGACGAAGTCAATAACTGCGGGATGTATATCCCAATGTCATCAACTTAAGCCCGGCATGGGCTTGATTATGCTTGGGCCGTAAGCAAACGTAGTGCAGCTTACGGAGAGATGATGATGCAAAAGAATCTAAGCCCTGCAAGGGGCGGGATCATGATAATCTCACCCCTTGCGGGGTTTTTGTATAGTGTTACCTGTCTGTCCGTAAGCTTCGCTCTGCTCGCGTACGGTTATGCATAATGTAGCCATTGCATGGCTTAAAAAGCTTAAGTTGATGACATTGATGTATACCTCGTGGAAATGCCTCATACTACACGGCAACTCCAGCCGCAAAGCAGGTGAATAGGGATATTGCCCCCATCCGGGCGTAGCCGTCAGTTTAGTTTTTAAACTGACGATTATGCCCCACAATTATCCAACCCCTTATCACCTTATTTACATTTATATCCGTACCTTTGCCTGCACTAAATTTAATGATCTGTCCTTATGCAATGTTTAAATTCGGAACAACCCTTCGACCGTCTTGCTTTTGCAAAAGACAACAATATGTTTTTCGAAAGTTTTGTGCTCGACGGTCACGAAAAAGACATACTCGGAATCGAAAAGATACCTTGTATAGTAGAAGCCTGCGGCCTTTGCATTTGCCTGTCGGGTAGCGTAAAGGTGGTGATCGAATCGCGCAGCTACCAACTGCACAAAGGAGATATGTGTGTGGTGTTTCCCCATACCCTGCTGCATGTGGCAGAGAAAAGTGAAGATTTTCTGGGGTATACCATTGCCTGCACGCCCGAATTTATAATCAAAGCAAATATCACATCGGGGACACCCGTTTACCTCCATATCAAAGATAACCCGTGCATCTCGCTCAAAGAAGAGGAACAAAAAGACCTTATCAGGCTGTGCGACATGCTGAAAGAGTATGACGAGCGGGAAAACAATCCGTGCCGGGACGAGATTTCAAAATTCATGGCATCGGCCATTATCTACGAGGTAATCGGCATTTACAAGAAGAAAGAACCCATCAAACAAGAAGCCTATTCGCGCAAAAACAAGTTTTACTTTGAGTTTATGGAGCTTCTTTCACAAGACTTTAAGAAGGAAAGGAATGTTGATTATTACGCCGGGAAGTTGTGCATAACGTCGAGGCATCTTTCTGCCATCTGCAAAGAGATAACCGGATCGACGGCAAACGAGTGTATTGCACGGCACGTCATGGTCAACGCCCGTTTGCTGCTTGCCACCACCGACCTGTCTGTACAGCAGATTTCGGAAGAATTAACTTTCCCGAACCCTTCTTTCTTCTCGCAGTTTTTTAAGAAATACGAAGGCAACACGCCGAAGGTGTACCGGAGCATGAACAGGACGTAAAAACCATCTGCAAGGTATAAAATCCTTAAATAATCTTAACCCTGTTTCTTCATCTCAACCAAACTCCTTACCTTTGTTGAACAATCGTTCAATCGAGAATATGAATACCACAGATACCAGAGAGATTATCCTCCAGAAGACCTTCTATCTGTTGTTGATAAAAGGTTATGACGCCGTGTCCATCAGCGATATACAGCACGCAACGGGCATGGCCAGGGGATTGCTGTATCATTACTTCGGTGGTAAAAAACAATTATTTATCGAAGCTACCAAGCTGTATATAAACAAGCTGCTTGGCATGAACGATGAGCTTATCAAAGATTACGGCCTGCCCGAACTGATTGACTATATGATCGAGAAATACACGGAGGTGTGTACCAACAACTGGGCAAGCTTTCCTATCGAGGAAGAAATATCATTTGCCAACTACGACTTTCTGCTTTACCGCATGATACGCGAAAGCGAAGAGATTGCCGGGATATACAATTACCTGCGTGGCAAAGAACTTGCCGCCTGGCAACGGGCTGCCTCTGTATCCCTGCAAAGGAAGGAGATAACGAGCGACGTCCCGCCCGACAAGCTGGCAGAACTTTTCGACTGCCTTACCGATGGTGTGTGGACGGGCAATGCGCTGACTACCGACGGGGAAAGTTTTGTCGACAACCTGCGCGATAAGCTCGAAAGGTTTTACCTGATATTGCAGGAAAGGGGACTTTCTTAGCGTAGCCGCCGGGCAGGTGTGCTTATTTTTTTGCACCACAGTTGAACGTTTGTTCAATTCACAGTAAATCTTCAAATAAATAGTACGTATCCCTCATTGGGAGAGAAAATAACAATTATGAAAGAGATAGTTTATGCTTCTGATAATGAGAGGCTTTTGGCAACAGGCAAAATGCCTTCACTCTTTATGCGCTATGCAATACCGGGCGCAGTGAGTTTGATTTTCCTTAGCCTGCAATCCATTATCGACGGTATTGTGGTGGGCAACTTCATCGGAGCCGACGCACTGGCCAGTGTAAACCTGATTATGCCGGGCTACAGCTTGCTGATGTCTATCGCTATTATGCTGGGCATTGGTTCGCAGGCGTTAATGAGCATCGGTTTCGGCGAAAAGAGTTATGCCGGGGTAAAAGATACAATGAAGACTGGATTTATCAGCATACTGGTTATCGGTCTGCTTTTTTCTGTGGTTATATCTGTTTTTGCACCACAGATAGCAGGTCTTCTGGGAGCCAATGATGCCTTGCTGGACAATTCGGTGGGTTACATTTACGGACTTATTCCTTTTGCTCCTGTCATTGCCGTAATGTTTTATTTCGATTATGTATTGAAAGCGCTGGGGCATCCGCGGTTTGCGATGTATGTAATGACTTCGACCGTAGTGCTTAACCTGCTGCTGAGTGTGTTTTTCGTTACCCGGCTGGATATGGGTACGTTTGGCGTAGGGTTGGCTACGGGGATTTCTTTTACTGTGGGCATTATATTTTCGGCTGTTACGGTATGGAAACAGATCAAATCGCTCCCTACCCTGACGGCTGTAAAGGGTCGCTTCCGGTCTAAAACGTTGTGGCAGATATTTTACAATGGTTCTTCGGAAGGTGTATCGGAGCTTGCTGCGGGTTTCAGCCTGTTTCTTTTCAACCTGGCACTGATGCAGTATGCGGGAAAAGAAGGAGTAGCGGCATTTGCCGTAATCAATTATATTATTTTTATCGGCACAAGCTTGTTTCTGGGTATCTCGGACGGAATTATCTCTATCATCAGCTATAATTTCGGTGCAAAGTTGTGGGGGCGTATCAGGGAGGCGATGAAGATAGCAATAGGTACTAATTTTGTTATCGGGTTGTTGTTTATCGCGGTGCTGTGGGGATTTGGTGAAAGTATCATTTCGCTGTTTATCAACGACAGTGACGCGGCGGTGGTTGATATAGCGGTACAGGGTTCGCACATTCTGGGCTGGGCTTTCCTGCTCAATGGATTTAATATTTTTGCAGCGAGTTTCTTTACCGCGATGAATAATGCTAAAATATCGCTTATTATTGCAACGCTGCGCGGTATGGTGTTTGTTGCACTGGGTATTTTTATCTTCCCGAAGCTGATGGGTATAAATGGTATCTGGATCACCACGCCGTTTGCCGAGGTAATGACGTTTGGTGTTTCGCTGCTGCTGGTGAAGAGGGTGGCGCGTAAAGGACAAGATAGAAATGCGTAATTAAGGGTTGTTTTAACCACAGATTACACGGATTACACAGAGTTTTTAATTCACAGATTGCTGATAATCAAGATTATATAATCCGTGTAATTTGCGTAATCTGTGGTTCATTGATACAACTCAGGCTTTTGACACATTTTCCTCTGATTAGCAACCCGGGAACATATTATATTTTCAAATATTTACTACATTTGGAGGCAATTAAAAACAGAGTATTTTTATGATCATCAATAAAAACGAAATTACAATAAAACCTATCCGGGATGAGGATATAGCTCTATTTGACAGATGGCTGGATAAAGAATATATCAGCAAATGGTTTGGGGATAAAGAAGACTGGTTGCATGAAATAAGCGAAAGAAACGGAGAATATAGTTTCCTGACGCATTTCATCGTTTACCACAACGACAGGAAAATAGGGTATTGCCTGTATGCCGATTGCTTTTTCCTGAAAGACCTTGAAGAAGAGGGACATGATTTTGAAAATACGTATGGAGATGTGACCGTGAAGGGCCATACATATGAAATCGGTTACCTGATTGGTGAAGAGGAATATTTGAACAAGGGTATCGGCAAAGTAATCATCGGCATACTGGAGGATGAAATCGCCCGGATCGGGGGGAAAGAGATAGCGGCAGACCCTTCCGAAGAAAACATATTCTCCGTAAAAGCATTAGTTAGCAACGGATTTAAAAAGAAAAGTGACGGCGACTACAGGAAAATGGTAATTTAAATTACACGGGGTATTTTATTATCGTTACTGCCTTCTTCCGTTAAACCAAATCTCCGTAATATTGTTATAAAGCCAAGGAAATCAGAGACTAGAGCGGTTATCCTCAACAGATGTGCTTTATTATAGAAAAAACAATATGACGAAGAGATTTTTCCCCGTATACTTACTACTGGCAGCAGTTTGTTGTTCATTATTTACTTCGTGTCACCGGAACCGAAAAAACACCAATCCCCCCGGCTCGAACGATTCGATACTTGTTTCTACACAGCAGGTAGGCAGCACCACCATTCCCGGCATACTGAGCCTGAGTGGTAACACCGAGGCCAACCGTACCGTGCGCCTGGCCTTCCCCATCCCCGGAAAGATCAACGCTATGCCTGTAGATGATGGTCAGTTTGTACGAAACGGGGGTTTACTGGCTACTCTCGATATGACGGATTACAACATCTTAAAAAATACTGTCGATATTGCTGTAAATGAGGCACGGGATCAATACAACCGCGCCAAGATCATGTATGACCGGGGCAGCCTGAGCGAGAGCGATTACAAAAAGGCACAGTTTGCGCTCGATGAGGCCCTCAACCAGCAGGAACTGCAACGCAAGATCGTTGCTGATACGCGCCTCTACGCTCCTTTTGACGGGATTGTGCTGGAAAAGCTGGCAGGTGAAGGTGAGATCGTCGCCATGGCTATCCCCGTGGTGGTATTTGCGGACCTGAGCCGTATTAAAGTGGCGGTATCTGTACCGGAAACGGAACTGGCACAAATATCTGCGGGCAACACGGCTACCGTCATCATTGCGGCTGCCGACACGATGGCTTACCGGGGAAAGATCAACCTGATAGGTTCTTATGCTGATCCGCTGGCCCGCGATTTCACTGTAGAAGTAGAACTTGATAACCCCGGCATGCGCATCCGCCCGGACATGGTAGCGGAAGTGCAGGTTAATACGGGCCGCGAAACGAATGCAATTACTCTGCCGCTGGGCACGTTGCTTAAGGATTTGGATGGTTCTAATTATGTTTATATTGTGGATCGGCAGAAGAGAAGGGCATTCCGGCGTGATGTGTCAATAGGGGCGATTACGGGGAATAGTGTCGTGATTAACTCGGGACTGCGCGAAGGGGAGATTGTGGTGACGGGGGGGAATCATAAGGTGTATGATGGGGCGAGGGTGGAATATTAGAGGGGAGAAGTGTTATTTTTACCAGGCGAACTTTTATGGCATCCTTCCCATCGATCTTTATACCTAAAGAAAGAAGTTTCTTTTTGGATTTGCAAGAGGGGTAAAACTCTGTAATCATATCCCTGATAAGTATGAGACAGAAGGCTGGATAATAAATGAATAAACGTCTTTTCATAACTGCAAGATATGATTGTTTTTTACAAGAGAAAGTCTTGTTTTTTATAGAAGGTTCCGCAAAAGTTAGCGAAAGGTTCCGTGAGCGCTTGTGGAACCTTCCGCTAATTCTTGCGGAACCTTCCATTGCAAAGTAGCTTAATCTGGTCATTCGCAAATCGTTTTAATAATGACAGGTAGGTGGCCAGATTTACTTCTAAGTATGCCAGGGACTGATAGTTATTTTTAAATGCTTTCGTTTACTGCGGTTTATTAAGGTGAATACGATTCTACAAACACTGTCTTCAAAGATAAATACATGTATAATGTGACTGAGTTTTAGCCCGACATACATTTTCTTGTCCTGCTTTTCGATGGGTGACAGATGAAAATGATTGGGAAACTCGCATAGAATGTAATCCATGGTTTTGCCGATATAAGGTTGCAGAGAGTGAGTTTCCGTTTCTGTGGTTTCGTTTTTTCCAATCACTTTACATGTCGGGAACAGATCAAACAAAGATTTTAAGCACATTTTGTTTTAGTTTTTATTAATTGCTTGCTGGTTTACCCTGCAAGCAATTTTCTTTTCCACTTTTTTTATTTATCTCCTTAGTAGGTTTGGGTATGTCAGGAAAGCTTCCTCTCGATTATGATCAACTCATTTATTGCCTGCAAAAATAAGGCAGGCAGGCAATAATAAAAATTATTTCTGTTTAATGTTTTAATATTCTTATAATCAGATGGTTAATTCGGGTAGATTAATAAATTATTAACCGTTTCTCATATTGATGAATGGATATCTGTAAAATATTAATCTATGGAGTTAACTTTTTAACCCGTCATCAAAAAGTTACCATATTTATTAGTTATTTTCGTATAAATATTATAATTTCGTTGCCAACTAACACGAAAGTTGATTTGTTGAA
>PPYE01186956.1_pt1 | contig 18033 bp, 10 predicted proteins | sample 1559881 | NCBI WGS metagenome assembly PPYE01 (sample SAMN08240022, study PRJNA423297) | Human gut metagenome, whole genome shotgun sequencing project. | reverse complement strand
CCATGCACTGGCATAAGGGTCGATGGTAACAAGCGGGTAGGCTGGAGCTCTCAAGTCATTCTTGACGACTTCATAAGACGTATCCTTGTCACTGCACGCAAAAAGGCATGATACCAACAAGGTGTATAAAAGCTTTTTTCTCATATTGTTTATATAAAATAATTGTTTATGTTGTTACACTTAAAAAAATAAAAGGCCTGAGATTACCAGCAAAACTTCACCGACACTCCGTCAGGATTATTCTCAAACTCTATCAAATATGTATGGCTTGCTGCATGCCAACGCTTGGCATCGAATACTTCTCTGCCGTCGACTGTCACACTCTTAGGACAACGGGGCAGCAGCACCCGCGATACGTTTGAAGTCTCGGCAGGACTTTTCGCCACATAGGAGTACCGGCCTTTTCCGCGTTCTTCCTGTTCTTCGCGACTTGCTGAAGCCAGAACCTGCGGCTTCTTCTTACCGGCTACACGTTCTACATTCAGCAACAAGGCTTGCTCACCCGGATTTATCCGCTTGGAAGTGTAGATCGGTAATTTGGGGTCGAAAAGGTCAATCAAACATCCTTCCACAGTAAACGGCTCGTCGCTCACGCTTTCTTCAAGCACAGCAGCCAAGTCGTAATCTCCCCTTTGCAGATAGAAGTTATTTTTGAACTCCAGCTTCCCCGCTTTCGCATTCTGCTCGTACATTCGGGCCGCAAGATACAAAAAATCTTTGTCACCGCCTTCATGCAGGACATAATCTTTAGGGTCGGTACGGACAATACATACGGTTCCCTTACCGTAACTGTATTCTCCCTGTTCCGGTCTGGCAGGAAGTCCCATCTGCTCAAAAAGATGTGCGGAAGGAGTAGTATAGTTATGCCCGTTGGTATTCCACCATTCTCTTACATTCTGAAAAGGGTCGTTGTCCGTCCCGCTGTAAATCAGCACTCCGCCCTTCTTCACCCAATCGGCAATGTGGCTGTGCGCTTCGGACTCAAGCGGTTTCATGTTTGCATAAGTCATCAGCAACACTTTTGTGTCAGCCAGCGCTTCTTTATAGCCGAGGTTCTCAATGTGGACGGTCTTGACGGGCACACCTCGTTTGAGCAAAGGCAACGCCTGACCGTAGAAGTTGGCAAGTTGTGGGTCTTCATATCCGTTGTGCGTAGGGAAACGCTGGAACATCAAAGAATTTGCCATCAGTACGCTGAATCCTTCGCTTCCGGTCAGTTTATTATCGGTCAGAGGCATACGGTTCAGGGCGTTAATCATCACTTGCATCTGTGTGGAATAGAAACGGGGAATGCGTTCTTTCTTGTCGCTATTGGCACTTGTACGGTATAGCCCTTCGTAGATACGTTCCGGCCAAGGCATCACTTCGTAATCGGCTATGTTGGGATAGAGCAATTGCGCCGTAAAGGTGGCCTGATAATTCTTCTTATAGTCTGCCCAGTCACGCGGCCAGTCTTCAATAGGATCTGTCAGAAAGAACATCTTACGACCGGTGGGAGCAGTCATCGACTCCATGGAACCATACTCCAGATAGGCAGTCTCGAACACACGCTCACGTTTGCGACCGTCAAAGAAATTCGGCTCGCGCGAAGTTCCGGTCCATACCTGAGCGATGTAACCGTCTACACAAGGAAGTGAAGCAAGACTTGCTTCCGGACTGACAATCTGCCATTGCGAATAGTTCACCAACGAGTGGGTGGGAACGTAGCACTTCACGTCCATCCCTTTGCTTTTACCATATTCCTTGGCAAAGGTGAAGACTTCATTCAGTGCACGATAGTACAAGTAATACTTGAGTTTGCTCGACAAGTAAGTGTTTTCCGTCTCTCTTTCAGATAACTTAAAAAATTCTCCGATGGTACGATATAGGGCACCATGTGACCGTGCCATATCGTGTCTCCGGCCTGCGTGACCTGCCCTTCGTCCAAATGCCATTTCCCGTCCCATTGTCCGGTGAAATAGTCCTGATATTCACCCCAGGCAATACCGGTCATAAAGTGTATGATATATCCACGCTCTTTCCAGGACTTTACCCGGTCCTCGAAAGACAGCTTGCGTGACTTGTCCGAGGGATTTCCCCCTACTCCATACACCATCACCGCATCGGCCCTGTTGTCGATGGAAGGCTTCCACTCGCGTGAGGTTTGAAAAGTGGTCTTGACATTATCCTTGGTTTGGGCACTTACGGAGATGCCTGTTGCCAAGACAGCCAAACTTATCAAAAAATGTTTTTGCTTCATATTGGTTTCTCGTTTTTATGGTATTAATCATTACTCTTGCCATTATAGTGGCAAAAGATTGCCTATATACAGGCAAGACCGTGCCACTATAGTGGCACAGTCCCGGCTGTATGTCATCAGGCTACGGAATAAGCACTTCCATCGGCTCGCTGTAGTTCCAACGGCGTGTACCGCTACCTACGGGTGTGTCGTAGTTAATACGTGCGGCAGCGCGTACAAACACTTTGCGGCCCGAAGGTACGTTACCGTTCGACTGGATGGTAACTTCCTTCCCCAATAAGCCCTCGAAACTCTTGCCTTCATAGTTGATGCTGCTCGACCAACGCTCGTCGCGTGCCCGGTAGCCTACTGTGTTTGAGTAGCTGACGAAGAATTGGATGTCGGTCACGTTCAAGTATTCGTCCTTCCAATTGCCCATCGGCTGGATTTTCTCACGGAAGACCTCATCCGACACGCCGCGTGTTACGCGTACTTGTGCCTTGATGACACCGTTGCTCACCTGCGGATTGCCCACAAACTCGACGTTCAGGAAGGGCTGCACCTCGAACTTCACTTTCGTCGTGCCACTGATTTCAGTATTGACAGAGCCGTCGTGAAGCAAGGTACCGTCTGTATTCTCACGTACTAACGGAATGAACGGACCGTCGATACGGACATTATACTCACCCTTGAAGATTTTCGTGTTCTGGAATGTACCGTCCATCATGCAGTAAAAATCCGGGTTGTGTTGCACATTGTCACCCCAACTCAATTCGGTCAGGCGGACACGGATGCCCTCACTGCCCTGGTCGGTCAATACACGCTTACCGGTCGCTTCATCTACCACCTCACCCCAGATAGTCTCGGAAGGTTCCTCATAGTTGTCTATTTCGAACATACTACACGAGGTTAACATGAACAGGGCGCTGAATAAGCTATAGAATATTGTCTTTTTCATACGTTTTAAGTTTTTAAATTATTGAGTTTTATCGATTAGGCTGCTGGTCAATCACAGGACTCTTAGAAACCTCACCACCCGGAATCGAGAAGTAATAGTCCAAAGGAGTGTAGCCAAAGTCTTTGTCACCGGCAGTCGTATAGTTGAAACAAACGTCGAAGAACCACTTGCCTGTCTCCGTCGAATAGAACGGATAGATACCACGGAAACGATAACGGGTCGTGTTGCTGAAACGGTCCTTGTCACGTTGCTCACCCCAGAATCCGTCGCGACCTTCATAGTGGTTCACACGCCAGCGGCGCAAATCCCACTTGGTCTTATGTTCGAAAGCCAACTCTTTGCGGCGTTCCTTGCGGACGATGTCGCGGCTGTCGATTGTACCAGCCAGTGAGGAAGTCAGTAACCGGGCACCAGCACGTTCGCGGATGTCGTTGATAGCTTTCGTTGCAACACTTAGCATATCCGTGTCGTCCGGCGAAGATACACCAGCCAGTGAAAGTTCCACAGCAGCCTCGGCCGCATTCAGCAACACCTCGGCATAACGCATCAAGATGAAAGGTTGTGCACTGTTACCTTCCCGGGGAACAAATGCAGGGTCAGGATTCAACCATTTACGTGCCAACAGACCGGTCATGGCACTTCCACCATCTTCATAGAAAGGACCGTTCTGACCGGCAGCCTTCATCGTAGAGCCGTCGGGCAGGGTTACAATTTCCTGCTGGTCTTCCGATTTCGGACTGAGATAAAGCGTTTTGGGCTTCTCTTTATAAGCACTCAGATGGTTGTACTTAGTAGTGGCCGAACCATACGAATAGTCGCTAAGAAGTGGCTTGATAGGCGTGGAACCCGTATAAACACCGGCATAAATCTCAATCTCCTTGCCTTTGAACATATCACCGGGGAAGATGACATAAGCACGCAGACGAGGCTCAGCATTTTTGTAGTAATCCATCGGACTATCATACATAACGTAGTTGCCTTCGGTAGAAGAATTGCCCGTCGTCACCTTCAGGGTACCATCAGGATAACGGTCGAAACCGTCGAACAGCTCTACAAAGTCGGCTGTCGGGCAAACGCCACAATTCAACGGAGCCTTGAAGGTAAGCGGCAGATTGTAAGAATCGTAAGCGTGAGTGCTCGTGGGATAAGCGTACTCCTTCACATAGATGTTCTCAGGATTATTACTGAGATCGGAGAACATATCTACCATATTCTGATATTGCGCTTCCGGATCGTTAGCAGCCCATTTCTTCTTGTAAAGTGAATATACACCGCTTTTAATCACCTCTGAAGCAGCTTTGTAGGCTTCGGTGAAGTACTTCTTGGATGCCTCTTGCCAACGGCTTTCATCGAATCCAATCACACGTACGCCCGTTTTGGCACCCAAGCCGGTCAGACGGCCGGTTACCGTTTCATTGTATTTAGCTACACTACCTGCATAGAGCATCGCTTCCGACTTGAAAGCCAGAGCCACGTACTTGTTGCTATAGCCGCTCTTGGGACTGCCGGGCATCATCAGTTCGATGGCCTTGTCATAGTCAGCCAAAACCTGATTCCAAGTTTCTTCCTCACTGGCACGGGGCACTTCCAAGTTGCCGTCTCCGGGATACTGGATGACCTTTGTTACCAAAGGGATACCACCGAAACGACGGGCCATGGCGTAGAAGACCGTGGCACGCACGTAATAAGCTTCACCCAAATAGTGATTGTAGGTAATCTCGGCGTAAGAGCCTTGGTATTTCGGCAGGTTCTCAATCAGGTAGTTGGCATCGCGCAACAATTCAAAAGCTTTACCCCAGTAAGCATTGTCTTCACCGGTAAACGCACGGCAAATACCATCGCGGTTCATTGCTTCGCCGGTACCATCGATACCGATAGCATTCAGCCATCCGTTAAAATTCAAACCCCATTGAGACAGATATTTGAAATCTTCCCACGGCATATTGCTATATAGACGCGCCATGTAGATGTCCATACCCGATTCGTTGGAAAGCAACGACTCGGAAGTCACGATATTTTTGGGAGCAATATCCATATCGACACATGAAGTGGCGAGAGTCATGCACAACATCGCGGATATCAGTTTATGTTTCATATTTACTATTTTTTAGGTTTATATCATTGATTACTTAGAAAGAGAGGGAAACTCCCAGTGTATAGGTCTTGTTCAACGGATACATACGGCCCAGATCGTCATCGGGATGCTCAGGGTCAACGAACTTCACGCCAGTGAAAGTCAACAGGTTGTAAGCATTGGCATAAACACGCAGGCTGGCATTGGGAATCTGCTTCAGTTTTGGGAAGGTATAGCCCAACTCGATGCTCTTCAGACGGAGGTAAGCAGTGCTTACGCGGTTGAAAGCAGAATTATTTTTTGCCCAACGGCCTGTGTAAGCATAGTGACCGGAAGTCCAGACTGTAGAAGGATCATAGGGATCGGCTTTCGGGTCTACAGGATGCCAGCGGTCGAGGAACTGTGTCAATGCACCACCGCCATTCTTACCCCAAATTTCGTGCAGAGGCTCTTTGTATTCCATAGAACCCAGTGCAGAACCTTGCAACAGCATATTGAAGTCGAAGTTCTTCCATTGCAGGCCGGCATTCAAGCTGAATTGCAACCACGGAGTCTGGTCAAAGGCAAACGGATGTTCGTCCTGACCGTTAATCTCGCCGTCACCATTCCAGTCTTCATACTTATAATCACCCGGCAGGACGTCGCGTTCCTTGAAGCCGTAGTAATTCCAAATATCGTTCCAACTGGTGTAACGACCGGCGGAAGTATAACCAAACTGTACCCCTTGATAACGGTTCGTCAGGTTGTCGTTGCGCCAGCGATCATACGAGTTGGCCCAAGGTCCTTTTTCCGAAGCAGTCAGGTATTTCTGACGGGTAACGGTAGCAATACCCTTCAGGTTATAGCCTACTTCACCAATCTTATTACGGTGGGTCAGCTCCAATTCCATACCGAATTGGCGGTCGCTGTCCAGGTTTTCACGCGGAGCAGTGGCACCTACCACGGTAGGCAGGGCACCGGTACGGCGAGCGAAACGGCCGGTACGCAAACGGTTGAAGTAGTCGAACGAAACACCCAGCAGACCGTCCCATCCTTCAAAGTCGAAACCGATGTCGAATGTCTTCGATTTGAACCAAGTGATGTTCTCGTTAGGCAATGCCATAGGACTGGCTGCACTGATAAACTTGCCGCCGAAAATGTAGCCCGGCGAATAACCGTTGTAGTCGCCGTTGGCCATGTTGCCGCTAGTCGAAGGATAGGTGTACCCCATAGCCCAGTCATAATTCAGGTCGCCGTCATCACCAAGTACACCGTAGCTGGCACGCAACTTCAACTGATTGACAAACTTCAGAACATCGATACTCTTGAAGAAAGGTTCTTCGGAGATTCTCCATCCAGCCGATACGGAGGGGAAGAAGCCCCATTGGTGTCCCTTGGCAAACTTGCTGGAACCGTCGTAACGGAACTGTGCTTCCAGCAGGTAGCGGTCGGCAAACGAGTAATTGATACGGCCTATCAAGGCTTCGTTGGCCTGTTCATAAAGGTCGTTATTACCGGTCTGCATGGCACCAATCTGGCCTTCGGTCACACCTGCCAGCAGGTAAGGCATGGAGAATGCTAGGTCGCGGACAGCGTAGAAGTTGTCGCCGTTGCGTTTCTGCACCTCCCAACCAATAACACCACCCACGTGGTGAACATCGTTAAAGGTGCGGTCGTAGTTCACTGTGAATTGTCCCAACATCTGCGACTTGTCATAAAACTCGCGGCGCATGTTGCTGGGCGAACTTTCGTTATAGACTTTCTGCTTGTAGGTACCGGTCTGTTCGTCATAAGCATACTGGTAGTACTCTTTACGGAAAGCCTCGTTGTTGTCGGCACGGTAGTCGTAACTGAACATGGCTTTGGCAGTCAACCCCTTCAATACCGGAGTGTATTCGCCGAAGTCTGCCGTCAGAGTAGCCGAGGACTGGAAATATTTCTGTTTGTACTTCTTGTAACCGGAAATGTCGGCCGTCATCATGGCCACAGTGTTCTGTTCCATATCCAAACCGTTGTAGTTCAGCATTGTTCCCTCGGGATCGGCGTATGCCGGATAGAGAACACCTTGACGCCAGTAGTTACGGATGATGTCTTGTGAGCTGGTGTAAGGCGTGTTGCGTTCGTCGGAGATACCGCTCACGCCGAGTTCGAACTTTATACCTTTAGCAATTTCAGTCGAAATGTTAGAGCGCAGGTTGAACTTGTTGTAGTTCAAGTCTCCTGAGCGGAAGATACCTTCCTGATAGAAGTAGCCCATGCTGATGTAGAACTTCGTCTTCTCGGTACCACCGGAAATACTGATGTCGTGTTGCGTTTGCGGAGCCACGTTAGAGATAATCAGGTCGTTCCAATCCGTTGTACGGCGCGTGCCGTTGCGGAATGCTTCGAAACTCTCTTCGCTGAAAACCCATGAACCGCCGTTGATGTTATTCATCGACATTTCGTTGAACAGTGTCATAGATTCATAAGGATCACACAGTTCAGGCATACGTGAAGGCTGTTGGAAAGTGTAGGAACCGTTGTAAGAGAATTCCGTTTTTCCTGCTCCTCCTTTTTTAGTAGTCACCAGCACTACACCGTTGGCGGCACGTACACCATAAATAGCGGCTGAAGCATCTTTCAACACAGAAATGTCATCAATATCCATTGCATTCAAACGCTGGAATTCTTCCGTGCTCCGGGGAATTCCATCGATGATAATCAATGGAGCACCCATACCGCGAACATCGAAACTGTTGTTGAAAGTTCCGGGTTCAGAGCTCTTCTGCCATACACGCAAACCGGGAATACGTCCCGTCAGCATGTTCTGCGGATTTTCGTTCTTGGTCTTTATCATATCCTGACCTTTTACGGCAGAAACGGCACCCGTCACCGATCCGCGACGCTGTGTTCCGTAACCTATCACCACCACTTCGTCTATCATCTTGGAATCGGTTTCCATGATGATATTGATAGTGGTACGTCCGTTCACTTTCTCTTCCTTGTCTTTCAATCCCACATAAGAGAAGCTGAGGATACCGTTCGCGGGAGCACTGATGGTGTAGCGTCCGTCAATGTCGGTAATGACACCGGTGGTAGTACCTTTCACCATGACGGCAGCGCCAATGACCGGCTCGTTGGTATCGTCCATAACTATTCCCGAAACGGAAATAGAGTTTTGTGCGAAAATATCTGCCGGAATCAGCATCAGAAGTAACGCCATAACCATGCAGGATAATCCTTGTCGCATCTTGCTAAAATTCTTCATAGTCCATTATTTTTAAAATTATTTTTTGCTCCATTCATAATTCGCCAACACTGCATACTCGGCTGCAAAAGCAAAAGTGAACATGCCTTCCACATTGTTCTTGGTCCTTTCGGCTTTATTCCAGCCCACCAGCAGGTTAGTGGGAAGCATATGCTTGTATTGATAATTTTCGTAGGCATAATCCAGATTGTTCTGGAAAGCCTCGATACAGCTTGCAGCAACAGTGTGGGCTGAATAAGCATCCACATATCCGCGCATCAGCACACCGTTGAACCAATTGCAGAATCCACTGATGTCAAATGTATAGCAACCTGGTTTTGTGGCATCAGGTTTGGCAAAGTAAGCAAAGCTATTATCAGTCAATTCAGCCAAGTCCGTCCGATAGGCAGCATCGCCCGTAGCTCTGAGAAGGTCGGCAGCACCGGAAAGCATCGTACCGCTGTTGTAAGTGATGGCCGGACCTACGCGATCGCGCAATTTGGAACCCGTCCGATAGCGTTCGCCATCAATGGTGACATATTTTATGTCCGGCGAATCATAACCGCCCATCATGTCGTCGTACACTCCATCGGGTCTCAGCAAATACTTCTTTTGCCAATCATAAACGGCTTTGGCAAAACCCAGATAATAGTCGGACTTTTTCTCCGTGCGCAGCTTGCGGCTGTTATCGGCAGCCACATAACCGTAGGTCACTTCGTCTGACTTGCCTTTGTAAATTTCATGAAGCCACACCAACGGGCTGACAATGGGACCGTTGCTACAAGAGTGCTTGGTGAGATACCCGGGGCCCCATGTGATGCCTCCCAACGGATTGCCTTGTTCATCAAGAGTGCAATCCCAACCGTCGAGCACGTATTCCATCAGGTATTCCGCCTTTTCCAGATAACGTTGCTCACCAGTGATATGATAGGATTCCAATAATTCACGTACCAGCCACATCTGGTCATCGTAAACATTGAGGATGCCTTCTACCTGGGCAGCTCCTTTGTCGTTTCCACGGTTTACGCCGTATACCGTCCACTGCTTGGTCTGCGTATAAGAGGTCAGCGTAAAAGTACCTGCATAATACTCCAAATTATCATAAAGTTGGGTCAAGAGTTCCTTGTAACGGTTAAAGTGAGAATCATAAAGAGCCGTTTCACCCTTTGCCTGCCCGGTCTTCATGGCTTTCATCGCAGCGTTTACAGCCTCAATGGAACTGGTGTACATCCACACACTGCCCAACTCGCTGGAACGATTGCCTGTATAAGGATTGTAATAACGTGACATAGCCATGCCCGTACCCGTGAAATAGCACTCCACGGCATTGTCAATCAGCTCTATGGCACGCGCCACGTTCTGCATCGGCAGATTACCCGCAGGAATATCCGTCCCCCCGCTGCCCGGCTTTTCATCAGCAGCAGAGTCGTTGCTGCAAGCCACTAACGTCCATAAAAGCAAAGTCAGTAAAGTAAATAAATTTTTCATTCTGTTCATATCATACTATTAGTTTCTTCAGCCTTCCCCCTCCTCCTTCTTCCATAAGATGCAGAAAGAAGTAAGGGGAAAGCTTCAAGAATAATTAAAATCAGTAGTTTGTCATTCCATTGTTATGCTACGCAGCACCAGCTTGTTCTCGTCGCCGTTCTCTTCTCCTTTGAAGATACCGATAGTCAACATCACGTCTTCTCCGTTGAACTGAGACAAATCGTAAACAAAATCGGCATATCCTTCCGGATCTCCCTTTCCTCCTGCCTCATGGATAAACTTCCAGCAACCGTCGGCGGCAGCCTCGGCAAACTGGGCCGTATTGGAGGCAGGTGCCAAGTGCATGAGAGTTCCATCCATGCGGATGGCTGTCACCTTGAAGAAGGTGGCATTCGTTCCGCTGAAATTGCGGGTCTTCAATGTCATCTTGTTGCGTCCGGATGCAATGGAGAACTTGGCATAGAAATAGGATTCGGGCACGGTTGTGCTCACATTGTTTCCACCACGTGTCTTTATCAGATAACCTTCGGAAGGGAATACCTCAGGGTCTTTGCTGAGCGGCATATACGACCACTCGGCACAAACGTGGTCTACCTCGCGCCATGCACGATAAGCGTCCACATAGTTATCGCGGCTTCCTCCGATGGGGCTCATACCCGTGAACTGCGACTTCACTTGCGGCATGGTAGAACGTACCATTTCCTGAGTCATCTTCCAGCCGTCCAGTTCTTCGACTGCTGTTCCCGGCAACCATCCCCATCCTTCAACAACTTCCTTGGCAAAAGCGATGCGACGCAACACCAATTGCTTCCAGTAGTCGCCTGTCTGGGCGCGGAATGTACCGATGGCAATGATTACTTCCTTACCGATGTATTTGCTCAAGTCTACCGGAACAGAAGTGTAATTTTCCGAGGCATAGGTTCTGACGTCGCCCACCATCTCAGCCTTCGGATCGGCAGCAGTCAGGTCTACCACCTGCACGCCATAGTATGCCGGAGCAGCTTCGTCGGCACTGTGCGTACGAATCTGGAGGGTCATCATGTAGTTGTCTTCTGTAATCAGCTTGCTTCCGAATACAAAGGAATCGAACATCTCCAAGTCGGCGGGGTTCTTGCGGTCGTCTTCACTGTTGCGAATGCGGAGAGTGGTACCTTCGTTCTGCTCTTCCCAGTCGCCACGGAAATCCATCGTACACATGTAATTGCAAGCCCAGTCCCAATGGGGATAGCTTTCGGCGTTTCGTCCACCGCGGTATTCGTTATAATACCATTTTTCGGCAGCTTTCAAGTCGTCGATGGTCAGTCCGCGCAGGATTTCCGTTCCCCCCATACGCACGTCTGTAGTAGCAATGCCATCCACAAAGTCGGCCATAACCACTTTCTTCACGATAGAAGCATAACCATCTTTCGTAAATGTAACGGTATAGTCCGCCAGCGGCAAATTGCCAATTTCAAACGTACCGTCGCTTCCGGTGGTGGTAGTCTGTGTAGAGCTGATGCTGACTGTCACCCCTTCCAACGGAGCACTTCCCTTTCCTGCATCGGTCACTTTTCCTTTGATTTTTGCAGCTGCATACTCCATCTTAGGGCTGACTTCGGCTACTTGTTCTTCGTTGAATTTTCCTGCCACAACGGTAACGCTTACCGTCTGGTAATCGGCTTTCGTAAATGTAATTATATGTGTACCTATTGAAATGTTTTCGAGTGTATATACACCCTGTGAATTTGTCGTGGCTTGAGGACCGTCCGGTGTAGCCGTTATACCGGAACCATCGACCAAGACCGTTACCCCTTCAAGGGGAGAAGATAAATCGTCTGTGACGACACCCGTCACTTTTCCATAAGATAAAGCCCCTCCGCCCGTGTCATCATCCGAGCAGGAGCTTACCATGAACACCATACTTATAAGCATGGTCATCAGTCCGAAGACTTTTAGCTTTTTTGCCTGTTTCATAGTTTAATTATTATTAGAAGTTAATATAACAAAGGAGCCGATGCCAATCGCCCACATCAGCCTCAGGGCATTGTAAACCGCCCCCTCGACCACAAATTTGATTTTGCATGGGTTAATTTTAGGGTTAATTTGCGTATAATGGGACAAAAAAAACATTAATCCGAGCTATTTTAACCCATAAAAGAAAGGACAGACTGCACTTGACTCTTCAAGTATCGAAAGGGGAAACGTGAATCAAACAATTATCGCACGGTTCTACTAACCCCCCATTTCCAACAGTCCATTTGTCCTCTTTTATCAACGCCGGAACCTTAATTCTTAAAACGCTAATTATCAGAGGCTTTATAATAGTGTTATCTCAGTATACGACTAAGATACCCTAAGTATACGACTGAGGGTACCTAAGTATAAGACTGAGGTATCCTGAATATGCGACTGAAGTCAAAAGCTTTTTGATTTGTAAACATTTATCAGACATAACAAGAGCCATCGGACAAGCTGAAAGAGGCAGACCGAAGAATAAAAAGAGAGAAGACTGAAAGCACCGGATGCAACGTGCCGGGGAACTAACTCCAGTAAAGACTGAAAGGATGAGGATAATCTTCCCCCGTATATTTTTTGTATTCTGCCACAAATTTCTGGTAAGTGCCAATAGCGGCATTCTCATGCTTGAGTATGAAAAGCGACTTGAGGCAACAAGACAAGGCTGTCTCGTTCACCGGGTCGATATTGAATTCCGCTTCGGCCAAACTCACAGTTTCCGCATAATCCTGCGCCTCGAAAGCCTCCTTCATCAACTGCAAGACAAGCACTTCCAAGAGGCACTCCACATCTTGCTTAAAACCGTCGAACAACGGACCGTCCATAAAGCCGACAAACTTGCCACGCCCTACGATATACAAGAACTCTTGTCGGCACTCCTCTATCCGGTTTTCGGCAACTATCGCCATAAAACGCAAATAGTCGCAATAAAAATCGGAGGACAGCGTGAAACGGAAACATCCTTTTTCGTAAACCAGTTCTATGCCATCCAATTCTTTTAGAATTTTGCGCAGGTGATTGATGGCTACTCCACGCGAGTTTTTCACTTTGTCCTTTGGCTTGTCGGGCCATATCAAATCGCTCAGTTGCTTGGAAGAAATTCCGTCGGCATCGCTATAACGCAAAATGAGACAGAATATCTGCTTGATACGCAAGGAAAACATATAGGAGATATTGCGTCCGTTCCGGTCGAAAACGGAGAAATCACCGAATAAATACATCGAATTGACAGTTCCCGTATCCACTGCCATCTTCTCCACCTTTACATCAGAGGCTTCAGGAAGTTGTTCCTTGTCCTGTCGCACAGCTTTGCCATCCTCGCCCTTGCCGGAGTTTCGATGCCGCTTGTACACTATCCACACGCTTCCGCCAGCTACAGCCACAACCGCGGCTACCAGTACCAGCCACACATGTGAAGCATTTCCTCCACCGTTATTTGCTGTATATTTTTCAAGAGAAACCGGTGGAAACAACAGTGAGTAGACAGAAAATTTGGAAGACACGTCGTCGCTTGTTTCCTGCACGGTCACAAAAAGCCTGCTTTGACGCTCGTTGTAATAAAGACGAGCGTTCGTCGTGATTTTGTCGGAGTAAATGGGAATGGAATCACCCAATATATGACAACTGCCATCTTCTACAGAAAAACGGTAAAGATGCAAAAACGAGTTGGAGACACTCTCGGGATAACGCAAGACATAGAAACAAGAGTCATTCAGTATAACCATATCCTGCGCCGGAACCATATTAGGCTGTCCTTCTGAAATGTCCCAAAGCTTCTGCACACGCATTTCTTGCAAATCCACCTTATAAAAATCGTGAAAATAACGACGACCTATCACCTGGTCGCCCGACTCATTGCCCATGCCCCCGAAAATGTAGACAGAATGATTACTGTCCAGATAACCGGCCGAAGAGAAATAGCGCGGACAAAGAAAATCGCCGGACAGAGAACCCAGCGTATTCCAACGTTCCTCCTCTGCATTGAACATATAGAATTTATTGCTGTAGTACATATTGCCGAAACCGCCGAAAATGGTGTAACGTTTGCGAACTGCATCATAATAGGAACAGTGATGATGCAATTGCATACTCAGCCGACTGTAACTCTCCACCCTCCAGCCCAACGTATGCAAGTCCAAACTCGCTATCATAGGCTCTGAATCTCCATTCTCAGTATACACCTCGTAGGCATAGAGCCTTTCACTGCCACTATCGAAGAAACTGCCGGCAAGAAACAGCTTCACAGGACACCGTTCGGCAAAAGCCTTGGCAGAAGTGCTTCCCGTCTCCATATTGTAGACGAACAACGAATCACGGTTGAAATAATAAATCTCGTTTCTGTCGGCATTGTAGCAAGAACCAGCTTCCGAAGCCGACGCAAAGCCACCCTCTTTCCTCCAGTGATAGGCCTCGTTAATCAGCCATATCGGGTTCTCCACTTTTCCATAAAGAGTACCCTCTTGGTTACAGACAGATTCTCCGTCCGCCTCATCCAAGGGAAATGTGTAAGTATGCTCGGCATTCACAACCAGCTTGTCAACAGCTATCTCCGGAACGTCAATGATGTGGTCGCTCTTACCGAACACGATTTTCGGACTGAACTCATCAGAGAGCAACACCCCCTTACATACCTTTTCTTGATCGTGAATTTTGAGAGTAATCTCATCCTGCTTCAGGTTGAAAGCTATCTTCACCTTGAACCAATGGGATTTCATCGCCTCCGCCTTACTGACAGGCAAGGCTATCAACACACACTTCCCCTCCTGGTTCAGACGGAACAAGATGTCATCGCCACGAAAATCAAAGAAAAGATTGAAAATCTGTCCTTCGTCAGCTCCCTTAACCCGCAATACATAGCCGACACTCTCGGTAGAATACAGAGCCATGTTGAACTCCAAGTCAAAGTAGTCTTTGAAAGAGGGACAACTGTGGGCAAACACATCATAGGATGTCCTTTCGTCGATAGGGCTGGCTGCGCCACGAAATCTCAATCCGTATGCGGAAACCAGTTGGGTAGTGCAAAGACTTATTATTAAAATGATATATCTATATAAATGTACCATTAGGTTTTCATTTAAGGTTATGCAATGCCATCATAAAACATTAGCCAACATTTATTAAGAAATGATGGGAAGATTAAAATGCAAATATATAAAATATTAATGAACGAATAATATTTTGCTTAAATAAAGTAAGTTCCTATACAGCTATTATAAAAGACTAAAAGTCCGTATCATCTCCGCTCCTATAGAGGCGGAAGATGTACGGACTGGATGAGAAGTAGATACAGAGATGTTATGAAGACTACATGGAAAAGTTATGACGCAGGTACTCCCGTCACAATTCCCCGACCATGTGTCCCTATATAAACCCGCCCATATTCCTGCATGTCACCGCAGATATGCAATACCAGGCCATATTGATGGGCATCATCGTTGATACGTACCCAAGAGTTCGCCGCATCGTCAGAACGGAAGAAACCGTATTGCCCGTTGACTACGCCTATCAGATAGATGGCAGGATAATCATTGCCTGGCTTTGCCTTGCCGAAACCAAAAGCATAGATGGTACGTACCTTATCCAAAGCACGGAAATCAAATTTTTCTGAAGCAGCAGAGCGGTACAAACCATCATAAGCTGCAATCCACAAATCTTTTTCATGACCGGGAGTAGCGTAGATACGGTCTTGTCCTCCACGCGGATCTCCTCTTCGTACGGCGGCACCGGCATTACCCCGTTGGAACCGTTTAACAGTTAAATTCAATGTGTCGGCATGAAAAGTCGCCCCACCATCCTCGCTGCTATACAATATTTCGGCCACAGCATCTACAGCATAAAAACGTTGGGGGTTCACCTTGTCTGCAATGATGCGGATATTCTTAGGCAAACCACGGCAAGATTGCCAAGAAGCCCCCTTATCACGGGTCAGATAAGCCTCCGAGCGGTCGGGTGTCCAAATCCAAGAAGAGCCGTCTGCTGCCACGGCGATATGCCCATTACGAGACTTTTCCGTCGGAACGGTGGCACACATAGTCCAGTGCCTGCCCCCATCTTCTGAATATGAAATGGTCTTTGCACCCGGCTGATGGCCGAACAGTGTACCAACCCTGACTATCAAATCCTGCTTCAGCCAGGCACCCGTCACTCCATTCGTATTTCCGAAATGAGGATTGGCATGGCTGCCCAACGAATCGGGCCGATTGAGGTCGAAATGCGTAAAGCCACCATAGTCACCGATACCGGAAATCAGGCGCGCGCCTTTTTCGGGAGCATAAAGTTCGAGGGGCACGGTCTCTTCAATACCGGCAGACATGATGCTCCATTTCACCGGTTCCCCGCGTTCCACGGCCGACAGGTTGAAAGTTTCCCAACCGCCGAAACCGGTGGTAAACATGGCATGTTCGGCGTCAGCAGGGTCTATCTCAATGTCGAACATCCAGTGCAGGGGCGCCACCTCTGTATAGGGAGCTTTAGAATAATCATACTCATATCCCGTCTTGAAAATCGGTTTCCAGCTTTTGCCACCGTCGGTCGTACGGAACATCTCATCACTCTTATAACCGTGTTTGCCTCCCAAGCTGTGTGTACTGGCAATCAGATGTTTCGGATTACGGGCATCCACTGATACAGCTGCATAGCCAAATCCCGCTTTTCCGCCATCGGACAGTCGGACGGGCGAAATGTCCGTCCATTTGTCTTTACGTATATCGTACTTCCAAACTCCACCGTCCTCCATCTGACTCGGACCGGGAGTATCTCCGTACGTCAATACTAATTGGCCGTCACCGGTCAAAACCATATGTGTGGGACGATACTGCACCGGCTGTCCCTCAACCGGCTGCCAGCTTTCACCATAGTCGTGGCTCACGAACAGATTTTCCCTTCCCATCAATGAAGCCGCCACATAAATGTCACGGGTACCACGCCCATCTTGAGTACCTTGTACATCGTAGACTATGCAGACAATGCCACTACCGCGATTCCCCCATGCAGCACGGTCGGCAGGATTGAACTTCTCGGAGACATCCGGGAAAGACACCACCCGTGCCCAGCTCTGCCCCTTATCCATACTGCGCCACAAACCATGCAAACGGGTTCCCATATAAATGATATTCCCATTCTGCGGGTCCACCATCATCCGTTCCCCATTACCACGCCCGTTCTCGTTGCCGCCCATCGTAAAGGGCACATCGATACGGGCAAAGGTTCTGCCGCCATCATAAGAACAAAGTATGGCCCCATTGGAGCTACTGGTATACGTACCGCAGGCAATATACACGTTCTGCGGATTCTGCGGGTCGATGGCAATGCTCTCCACCCCCTGCAGATTACTTTCATCCAGACTTATCCAGTCCAGCAAGGGCGTCCACTGGTTGGAAGCAGCGTCCCACCGGTAGGCTCCTCCCATATCGGTGCGGCAATAACGGACACCAGGAGCTTCTGGGTGAAAAACGATACCGTCCACAAAGCCTCCTCCCACTATCGGTACGCTCTTCCATTCGTAAGAAACGGAATTCACCGGAGATATATCTTGGGCGAGCATCGGCATGCCGCCCAGTATCAAACTTATTCCTGCTAAAAACAACTGTCTTTTCATAAGCATCAGGGTTCTAAAACAAACGTTCTTGATATTTCCTTCAAAGATAAGAATATTTCATTGATATTTCAGACTGAAACATTTGTGGCAGTGCACATACAATCCTAACAACCAACGTTTTAATAAAAACAAGAAACTAAATCAAGCCATAAAAAGATTAAAACGGCACCCATCGCAGTTCTTCCCTCCAACAGTTTTTTGTAACAACAATGCAACATATATGACACAAAAACACAACACGCATGTCCGAACTTTGTCGCCGACAAATCATTCGACAACAACAGATTATGAAAAAAGGTGCATTGACAGTACTAATTGCCCTGCTGCCGCTGGCCGCAATTGCCCAAACGCCCTCCATCAATGAGGACGGAAAAAAGATTGAAAAGGAGAAAATGGAAACCAAAGACTACCTGCCGGAAGTCCACGGAACCATCCGCGCCAAATACGAATATCAGACCACCATGGGTGCAGGACGTTTCGAAGTACGCAATGCCCGCGT
>PPYE01511679.1_pt1 | contig 18034 bp, 10 predicted proteins | sample 1559881 | NCBI WGS metagenome assembly PPYE01 (sample SAMN08240022, study PRJNA423297) | Human gut metagenome, whole genome shotgun sequencing project. | reverse complement strand
GTAGAAATAATCCCTGTTCAGCTTCATGCTGGGGTGCCGGTCATCGTGGAAGGGACAGCAGATCATGTCGCCCCGGTTGACCTTGCATCCGTAGTGCTCGGCGGCCTGCTTCACAGTAACAGCAGATTTTACAGTTTCAAACAAATTCATAGGCTTTGCCCTCCATCATTTATTGACGGTATCTGCCCGTCTGCCTGAATATACGGGGAAAAAGCCTATAGACCGAAAAATCTGCCAAAAGTGCAAGAAACGAAAAAATGCCGCCCTGAAATCTTGCAAAAATGCAAGACCTCAGAGCGGCAAAGCCAGCGGAAAGCATTTGCCCACGCTGGGTTTATAAGGTATAATGGATGCAACGAGTTTACAGGAAAGAGGTGCGGCATATGGAGGGAGCCTATCTGCCCGGCAATGTCCGGCAACGGATGCAGGAACTCATGAAGGAACATAAGATTACCCAGGCACAGCTGGCGACCCGCATCGGCAGCACCGAAAGCGCCATCAGCCGGTTTGTGAGCGGCAAGACGGATAAGATCAGCACAGAACACTTGCTCCGCATTGCAAAAGTGTTTGATGTTTCCACAGATTTCCTGTTAGGGGAAGTCAACACGCCCGATCGGACAAACTTTGATATTGAAGAACTGGGCCTGTCAGTGCAGGCTGCGCGAAATTTGTACACTGGGAAGGCCAATGCAGAGATCGTCAACCGCCTTTTGGAAAGCCCGCGCTTTGCAGAAGTCACCTACATGATCGAGCAATATTTTGACGATACGCTGGCCGCCGGTTTCGCCGGGCAGAATCAGATGCTTACCACCCTCAGCGCCATGCTGCGCCGGAATGTGAAAACGGATGCCGCTGTGCAGGCGGCCAGAACTGTCAATCGACAGAAAGTTCCTGTATATCAGGCAGACCTGACGATGATACAGAATACTTTCATGGCGGCACTGCGGGAAGTGAAGAAAGAGATCGGCAACGATTTTACAGCGGTGCAGTCTTTGACCAAGGGCATCACCCAGCAGATGTTCTCCGAGTTGACAAAAGGCCAGGATGTCCAGACACCGACAATCACACCGGAAATGATTTCCGCCGCTGTCACCCAGAGCGCGGCAGGAATGGACGGTGTGCAAAAGGAAGCATTGGACAAGTTTGGCCAGGCGTTGACGGAATTTCTCCAATCCACTTTAGACCACGCACAGGAGAAGCAAAATGCCGACCCGGAGCAATGAACGGCTGTGCAGGCTGGCACAGGAAGGGGATATGGCTGCCCGTGATATTCTGCTGGAAAGTAATCTGGGCTTTATCCGAAAAATTGCTTTGGAGCAATACCGAAGCATGGGATTGGATGAAAATGATATTGGAATTGGCATAGATGATCTGGTGCAGGAGGGAAGTATCGGCCTGCTGAACGCAATCCCTTTGTTTGATGCCGGACGTGGCATGAAAGTTCTGACTTATGCAGCACCGGCGATCCGCAACGCCATGACAGACTGTATCCGCGCTGCCCTCGCTCAGTTTGAGCAACGGATGGTGGATAAGAAAGACGGCTCCGGCTTCCAGAGAATATATCTGGATGACATTCTATCCGATGATGAACGGATGCTGCGGATCGAAGCCATAGCTGACCCCCATACCCAAACGCCGGAGCAAATTTACATCCAAAAAGAACAGCTGACGGAACTGTATGCGGCGCTGGACAAGCTGACTGCCAGAGAGCAGACCTATCTGTTGTACCGCTATGGGTTTACCGATGGAATCGAGCACCCACTGATTGGCGCGGCACTCCATTTCCACTTGAGTGAGAGCCGGACAAAGAAGGTTGAGGGTGAGGCGATGGACAGTTTGCGTGGGAAACTGCCGTGGTGGTTCTGATACGATAGTAAGCAGCGGCTGACAGGGGCTTTGATATACCTTTGTTCCGCAGATGACACGGCTGGCAGACAGTGCATATCCGCACCGCCTGCCAGCCTTTTTCTGTCGTTTATGCTTCCCCGCAAGGGGCAACCTTTCCCGCCAGAACGCCGCAACTGTAGCCACACTTTCCGGGGCGTGCTACAATTCCGGCTGCCATCTGCTCCACAAAGGTATAACACACTAGACTTTCCGTGGGAAAGTCGCGTGCCAACAGGGATGCTGCTCGCCCCTATTGGAAACCCAGAGCCAAAGAGGCTGCGCCCCTCTGGACACCCCTTTATGTTCGTGCAGAGGCTATCCCCCCGTCTAGGAATATCGGAGCACTCGTTTTGCATTTGAATGCTCCCCGTTTGTTTAAATGGAGATTTTCTCAGAAATTAATGTGTTTAATTTTTCGATGATTTCTTTCTGACTGTGCTGTGTTGATATAAATTTTTGAGCAATCTCCTTCTAAAGCGAAAGACTAATATTGTCCACACCTCGCCGTCAACAGGAATCGGTACCATAGCTCATACTTCTTCGCTGTTGACAGTTCGTAATATAATAAAGATAAAATATCATGCATTCCCAGAATGCTAATTTTTCAAAATGCTTACAATAGCATCTGCTATATCCTGAGCATCACTTTCTTGATTATCCCTGCCGAAAGAAATACGAATTGTTCCGGCGGCATAATCTTCAGGTACAGAAATCGCCTGAATTACATGGGAAACCTGTGTATTAACGGAATCACATGCTGAACCTGTTGATATACAAATCCCCTTTAAATCCAGCCTGTGCAGAAGCATTTCACCGCTAGCGTTTTTAATGGAAATACTTATATTTCCAGGAAGATGATTATCGGCTCCGTTTCGGATAAAATCAATTCCAGCCTTGTTCAGGGCATGGATAAAGCTGTTTTCCATTTTGCAAAGCCTGCTTTCTGTTTCATCCATATGAGCGCAGTTTTTTCGAAGTGCCTCTGCCATCGCCACAATGGCTGCAATATTTTCTGTGCCCGCCCTCATTCCAAATTCTTGTGCACCGCCGTCAACAAGAGAATGAGTATCTGTGCCTTTCCTGATATAAAGAAATCCGATCCCCTTTGGCCCATTAAACTTATGAGCAGATGCCGAAAGCATGTCAACGCCTAAGCCCTTTACATTTACCGGAATGTGCCCTACGGCCTGCACAGCATCCGTATGAAAAAATGCCCCATGTGTATGAGCTATCTCTGCAAGTTCTTTTATCGGTTCAATCGTTCCTATCTCATTATTGACCAACATAACGGACACCAGCTTAGTGTTACCAGTGATGAACTTATTTAATGTGGCAGGCGTTAACACTCCTTTTTGATTAACCGAAAGATAAACAACTGGATACCCCAGACGCTCTACAGAAGCACAGGCGTTTAATATTGCATGATGTTCAATTTGACTGGTTAGAATAGCGCGGCCATCGCCGTATTGCAATGTACCTTTAATAGCCCAATTGTCGCTCTCGGTACCACCTGAGGTGAAAATAATTTCCTCCGGCTGTGCACCGATGCAGTCAGCAATGGTTTTTCTGGCAGCGGCCAGCGCTTTTTTTGCTGATCTTGCAAACGAATAGGGCTGAGACGCATTCCCATATTCTTTGAGCAAGTAAGGTTTCATTGCCTCGAATGCATCAATATCTAAAGCTGTCGTAGCAGCATTATCCGCATATATCACAGGCTCCGCCTCCCTTCATTATTCAAAGAGCTTACAGCCATCTTCTTTAAATTCTTCAATCTTATCTAAAATATCCTGCGGTGTCACCTCAAGGTATTCTGCAAGGCAGTCAAGGCAATAAAATTTTTCTATATCCTCGCCTAACAGCTTTTTATTAATTCCTATCTCGTTGCGTACCAGACCCGTTTTTCCGCAGGAAACACATGTTATCTTATTCATTCATCAACGTCCTTTACGCTTAATTCCGGTACTGTCTTCCCACCAAACTCCTCCGGATCAAGAATTCCAAGCTGAATCTTGATAATGGAGCGCATTTCGATAGCTGGCTTCAGACAGAACAAGTTAAAATCGTGGGAAGAAATATCCTCCGGGTGCTGTACATTCGGGAACAATAGCTTCAAATAGGCTGTGCAAATACGCTTGATCGCCTCCGTATCTCTCGTATCAGATTTCTCCGGGACTACTACCCGTGCATCAACAACAGCGCGGTATGTCGGGTCGTCTCTCAGTTCGTGCATAATAGAAGAGAAATACTCTGAATTCAGAGCCCAACCACAAATCTTCAGGTCATCGTTCATTCGAGGCAGTTCCCAGCCCTTTAAGAATCCGTGGAAGCGGTCTATCAAAGCGCTTTCATGAAACACCTTCGGCAAGTCGCTGAACATATTCAAGTATTCATTCATGGAGGCAGCGGGAATATTGCCAAGAAGAATAATGCCAGAATCAGCAGCCCCTTCGTGATTGCCAACTGTGTACTTGCCGTTTTCCATATAGCCCTTGAGAGCACCACGCATTTCATCTATATCGGTAAAGTTAATAGTCTGCACCTCATCTAACGCCACATAATCATGACCAAACACCAGGCCTTCTGTTCTCCGAGCAACGTCATAAAACATTTTTGCTCTGGACATAGTGCCGCCAGAAGAAAGCCAACCATAACGGCTGACCGATCCGAACAGATAGGACTTGCCGGTACCTTTGGGGGCTAGTTCAATCAAATTCAGTCGCTTCTCTACAAAAGGAAGCAATCTCGTAATCATGGCCAGCTTCTGCTGACGGGATTCGTAGCCAGCTGCATTATAATCGATGGCGCCAAGAATAATGTCAATCCACTCATCAAGGGTGAAAGATTCACGGGCATACTTGTACTCATCCAAGTCGATAATATACGGACAGAAATCTTGGAAACTCACCAACTTAATTTTTCCGGCATCCCTGTCGCTCTCCGGGAACTGATATCCAAGTTCTACGATTCCCCAATTCTCTTCAGCCTTCAACAATGCTGCGCTGCAATTTTCCCAAACGTCTCTCGGAATCACAGTATCTTTAGTGGTCAGACCAAAATCAGGAAGCGAGAAAGACAGACCCTGCGTCTTGATATCAATATCAACCGATATCTTGGCCAAAAATTTCATCTGCTCTTGATAGTTGACAATACGGTTCTTGATAGATTTCCAGTCCTCTTTTTTCGGAATAAACTCACGAATAAAAGCTGTAGCCCCATCAAAATCAATTTCGCCATGGTCATCCTGAAAGCGCTTTAACACCCAATCCCGCATGAATGATGGCATCTTGAAGGAGGTAATAAAATTGCTCTTCTTCAGGTCTTTATAGACAACCATCTCATCAAAGTTGTCCTTTAACTTTTCCACCATATCGGCAGACTGTAACTCGCTCATATTTGCCTCCTCCGATTAGAACAAATCTACTTCGCGGGTCTGCTTTTGCACTTTAAACTCCAGCTTCACCGACATATTTTTCTCGCCATCATAAACCTCCGCAGAGTAATTGCCTTTCCTCTTAATCTTCGAAATTTCAAATCTTGCATGTTTCTTATCCGCTACAAATTCACCGTCATAGAAATCGTTATCAATGAGCAGTCGAGGCTTGCTGAGCGGAATATTGGAATAAAGCACCAATTCTGGAGTAACACGCGGCTTTAGTGTAATGACAGGATTAACAAAGCAAAGTTCAATATTGTCCGGACGCTTTGTCAGGGTGATGATGGGCACCACCACTTCCTCAAGGGAAGCCCCACCGTGTACTTCTACATTTGCCCGACGGCCACCCTTAAAACGCTCATAGTTTGCAAGAACAGCAAATCCATCTTCATAAGCAACAAACGACAGATTCGGATCTTCTGCAGCCGGACAGCATCGTCCGCTGTGTTCACCAGATTCCTCTAGCTCAATGCTAGAATTCAACTCATGACCATAACGCACTGCCAATCTGCTGGCACCGTGGTCGGCTACAATCAACGCTTTCTCCAGCGTGCCTTGCACAAGCATGGACTGAATCATCCGTAGTTGTTCATCGATTACATCCAGTTCCTCAAATAAATGGAGCGGGTACTCACATTTCCGATAATCGTAAACCTGGCTGTGATGCTTTATCTCGTCAAGGTCATCGATTTTTCTCCAGTCTCCGTCCGCAAAATGCTGCAAAAACTCTTTGTTTTTAACTGTGATGGAAGGCAGCTCGCAATGGCCTATGGCTACTTCTGATACCAAGCCATATTCCTCGCACTTTGCCATAATAAAAGCAAGGTACTCCACGCCAAGTGCATCGAAAAAGAAGCATTGTACCTTCTTCTTATCCATGTGGGAAATAATGCTGCTCCTCGGCTGCAATTTATTATACGGCCGAGGTGATTGGGCGTAAGCATTGACCCTTTTCAGAAACTCCGGAAAGATACGATTTGTAAGCTTTTGAAGTTTGTAATCCCGGAAATATGTAGTCAAATCACCCCGGAATCTACTGTCGGATTCCGGCAACTTAGTGTTCACGGCATCAAAGACGAAATCCTGCATATATAAGTGTAGAGATTTAGACATACTGCGTGTTGCACGAAAAATTTCTTCCGGTGTGAAATCATAAAGGCTGAGGCACCGTACAAATTCGTACTTTTCTTGTGCGCTGCTGTCGGTCAGATAGAACACCTCGTCCTTTTGGTGACGGCCCAGTTTATCACAATATTTTTTAATAAGCGACAGATTCTCCGGCAACTGCTCCAACAGCCTCTTTCGCTCTGTATAATACCGCTCAAACTCCGGATGCGAAATATCTACATCTGCAAAGTCTAGATATGCATGCATCTCAAAAGAATCAACATGATCACAATTTTCAAGTATCAACGTCAGATAGTGGTTATTGGCCTCGCCGAAGGACTTCAATGACAGCCACAAGAGCCACTGCATCTTCTTATCGGCGGATCCCCAAACATCTGATAGATGCGCCGACAGATTTGCTGTAGCGCCAAATTCATCACAAACCAACGCGGAAAAGCTGCTCTTGCCAGACATTTTAGAAGCAAGCCAGCTCCACTGCACATCTGTTCCGTATGCTTTTTCCGTCGCTCCTGCAATGTCTGAATATTTTGTGGTCAACGCCTCATAAATGCCTTCAGATGCAGTAACGGAATAAGCAGCGTTTCGGAACATATCAACAGGAAACGAGCAAAGTGCCGTCACAGCAGGGTGATTCTGACGCTGCATATCCGTCAATCTTTCAAGATAGGAGAGAAGTCTCGGAATATCAGAAAGTGGCCTAAATCCAATGCACTCTTCTTCAGTTTTCGCAAACTTTATCTGTGGCAACGGCGAAACCTCTCCGTCAACCAAAAGGACTCTTTTTTTCAACCGGATATCACGATTTATAAATTTCTGAAGCGTCTGTTCACAATGATCAAGAAGAACAATGCCATATCCGCTGATAGGGTAACTAAGAACCTCATCCAGCTTTGCGGCCAACGCACTATCGCTGCGAAGCATCTGAGCCTGCGATAGCCCAACTAAGGCATAGTTTCCACTACCGCTTGCAATAGAGACGGCTGCATCGACATCAGGCAGACCGTTGGGCAGGCAATTTTGGGAAATATAAACACATCTCTTGCAGCTATCGGCCTCAAGGCGTTGGAGTATTTCCTGATAAACATCGTAATTCTCCGTATTCACCAACAAGAAATAGCCAGTCTTTTTTCCGTCAAAATAGGCACTCATTTGCTCGAAACATTCACTTGTGTTAATGCAACGCATAAATGCCCTCCTTATTCATTCTTCAGAATTTCCATCCCCACCGTAAGATTATCAGCAATGAGCTCATTCAAATAGCGACGCAGTTCAGTAGCATCCATCTTATCGATAACAGCCTGTGCACGCTCACAACCGCTGAGTTTGTATTGCTTTTCTGCCAGTACTTTCAGCCGATTCTTCACTGCAGAATTATCCATCCAATTATACGCCTTGTCCGGGATACTTCCAATTAGGCTCTTCCGAATAGAATCCGCATCCTTCAGCATAACGGCGTAATCGCCGACAACACGCTCCATGAAGCAGCGATCTCGCTCCAGCGGGTCATTCAAACGATCATAGAACGTAGCCGCCTCAAGATAATTGATGGCCTTGGTAATATCTGCATCCGAAGCAGCATATGCAAGGATGGTGGCAAAGATAGTTCTTGCCTCTCCGCGCTCTGTGTCATCGAACATACAAAGAATCGGTGTATCATATCGGTCAGACCAATCGGAGGGGTCTTTTGTTCCGGTTTTCTCCAGCCAGAGGTTCTTCAGCTGAGTCCTCCGAATGCTCTTTTTGTAGTTGCTTACAGCATTCTCAATGTATTGATAATACTCCGTGCTGGACTTGGTAAACTGACCAGCAGGAAGAGTATTGCAGAATCCGGCAACATCCTGCTCATCCAGTTCTTCTACAAACGTGCCCGCAACCTGTTTAAAATACGGCAACTGGTCTTTATAGAAGTGCTCAAATGCCTCACGTTGCGTTATCAGCGCATTATAAAATTGTTGCTTATACTGTTCCTGCAGTTGGCCGCTCTGCTTCATGTAATAAAGATGGACTAAAAGCTGGCTCAAGTCTCCGGTATATTTGCGCAGGACATCATACGGCATGCGGATGTTGTTGGAGCGTTTATTCCATTCCAATACCATATCCCGAAGGTTGGTGCATTTTGGAAGGCTCTTATTGCTTTCGGCAATGATGCGATACTCCAAAATGACATCCGAAATTTTCTCGTCCGCAGTAACAGAGCTCCATACCCAGTTCGCGGCATCCGCGTTAAACTTCAGTTTTACCTGGTCAAGATAGGCTCCACCATCGCCAATTTCATTTGCCAGCTGACGGAGAGCACCGCCCTGATAAGCATCAATATACGCCAGCATACCCTTGCGACACATCTCATCGGTCAGGAGACTTTCCATGTCCCGCGTGATGGCGGCATTGTCATGGACAAGGGAACCAATCTGGTCTGCAAGAGCGCTCTCTGTGTCCTTGTTACTGTTAGCAGTATTGGCGATTCCACAGTAAGCATCAATTACGGTGGTAATCTGATCAGCAGGTGTCTCCAACTGCACCGTGTTCAGAATATATTTCAGGCACCAAATAGGGAAAGTAAGGCCTTTCATCTTGATTCGTATTTGATCGCGGGCGCTTTCGATAGAGCCACACTGCGACATCGGAATATGAAACGCAGCAGATGTGCACTGTAGGAAGCAGCGCTGGCTTGCGCTCATAGCAACGATATATTCTTCTTTATATTTCGAAGACGGAGAAAATTTCTGATTGATTGCGTTAGCAATCATCTGCTTCATTTTCCCTTGTGTCATGCTTTCACTGAAAGGGCCATTGCTCCAGAAATAATCGGCAGTGGCATATTCTTTCAGCACAAAGCCCATAACAAAAGCAGTCGCATTGCTGGGCATAAATCCGTAAGGCGCCTCTTCCAACGCCTCATAAATGGAAAGAATGCTGATACGACCGGAAGCCTTCTCAAATCCAGCTTTTATGACCTTCTCTACTTCCTGCTTGATGCGGACAATTGGCAGGCTCTTTTTCGTCGGGTCTTCCCAATAGCGCTCAACCTTCCATGCACCCTTTAGTGCAGTCGCAAGGCTGGTTTTCACATTGGAAGATTTAAAGGTGGACTTCAACTCCTCTGTGATGCCGCATTCAGCGCCCTGGGCCAGAGGGCCTTTCACGAACATGTTATCAATCAGATTGAACTGCTCAAGGCCGCAGAAATAAATCTGGTGGTTGAGTTTCTGCAGCGCCTCCTGCAATGCGGCAAGATTGGCCACGCGAGTGCCGCTCTTATGCTCAGGCGTATAAAGGATAAAAGCACCCGCAGAAATTCTCTGTTTCCATTCAGTCAGGCACTTTTTCGCTTGCGTTTCAAATCCCATTGCACGCTGACGGTCGTTCTGAGCATAATTCTTACTGTATGCCATGTTCTCTACATACTGGCTCAAAAGGTCATCACCCATAGGTGTCAGGCATTCAATATAGAAAAGCTCGTTAGAAGGCTGAACGATTGCTTTTAAAATGGCATTTCTGATGGTAGCAGCCTCTGTATCATTCAGAGCAAAAGCTACCACAGTCTTAAAACGATTTGGCTTGCTCTGTCCACTCAGCTTGCTGCTGACTGGTGTTAAATTAGAGGAAGCTGCGCCCTCCATCACAAAACGGGGACGGATTGCAACAGGAAGCTGCACTGCAGACATCAGGTCGGCAGAAACAATCAAATCCTGCGTTTTTGTGCTGTTGCGGATATCGGCCTTTAGCTTGTTAATCTTGCCAATGTCGCCGTCACGATTCGCAACAGTGTATTCCTTTAGACCATTGCCTACGGGTTTTTCAAAGAGCAGTCCCTGCTGACACAGACCAGCAGCAATATTACGTGCTTTGCCCTTTGACCAGTCAGTACCCACAAAGGCCAGATCGATATTTTGCTCGTTGGGGCGCAGAAGCTCCACGTTGCCCACACGCAAGGAAATGGCTTCCAGAAGCAGCACAGTTTTAAACACTCGCTCCTGGTCTGGAGTTAGGATACCCTTTTTCAGCAGACCGAAGGAATCCAAAATCACGCGAACATCGTCATTCAATCCATTCTGGTCTTTCCCGGTAAAGAAATCCCAGAGCATGTCGATGGTGAGTAGGTTTATACTCTCCTCAGGACCATACTCGTTAATAAACCACTTGAAACCTTTTGCATCCGACATGTCATTACTGATAATGAAGTCAAACATACTACGAGCATTGGAATTGAATGCCACTGACATGTGTTTCAACAGCAGCGCTGCATACGGATGAATTGGAACGATAGACTGCAACTCTGTATCAGAAATGACGGTCTTTTGCCCCATTGTGGAGTGCTTTTTTGCACTGACAATAATGGTATTGCGGACACTGGTTAACCCTTCATTTAGGTCACCCTTGTATTTAGTCCACTCCGGGAGGAGCACAGGGTCATCCGTAGTTTTCATGGCCTGCGCCATCAACCGAAATGCCATATTCTCCGGCATCTCAATACGGACAGTTACATCGCCCACAAAACGATTCAGAATCTTCTTACGCATATCCTTATCCTGAATGAGAGAACTGCTTTCGTGGGTCACGATAAGGAAATAAAACGGGTGGGACTCGCTGATTTCTGCAAGGGTCTGAAAGCCAGTCAAGGCATTCTGATTGTTCTGAAAATACTCCGTAAACTCGTCCCACACGAAGAGAATAGCGGAGATGTCGTTCTCGTCAATGATGCTTTTGATCCAATCGCACATGGCCGGAATATCCAGACGCAGGGCCGTAATGCCATTGTCCTCGGCAACCTTCAGGATATTGCGCATCATTTTAGAAACAGCGGCCTCGTCCTCGGAGTTCTTCAGCACAGAGATGACCTCATTCACATGCTTGCCGCCGAAATCCCACATGTACTTATCTTCCTGAATCAGGCTGTCAAAGTAGACTCGGTTTGCCTCTTTGTCTTCCAGCCAGCGCAGGGCGGATTCCTTCAGGGATGCTTCACCACGATTGGTAATGCCATGCTCCTGCAGCGCAGCTGCGATGCTATCCTGTAAGGCTAGAATCAGGTCTTGGTCAGAACGGATAGACGCAGAGCCAATCCGGTGGATGGTAATCAATCTGCCGTTGCTCTTGTCCGTAATGAGCTGCTGGCAAAGGTCATCCCGGAGGCCATAATCCTTAAAATAAGCACGGATCTCGTCATCGCTGGCCTCCAGCATAGATTTTACCGTCAGAGCAGCATGGGATTTGCCGGTACCGTAGGCACCTTCCACCCACAGGGACCGGGAGTCCTTGCCAGAGAGCATGATGTGGGTTTTCTCCAGCAGCTTGACAAAGGTCTCATGAGGATAGAATGAAGTCCATTTGACTTCACCAGATCTTATCAGGTCAGCCGTAACCGCCGCATAATACTTTGGATCAATGTTAAAATAATCCTTGTAGGTTTTCTTGCTCATCGTCTTTTCTCCTCCTATCTCAGAATATAGCCAACACATCCTGAGAGGATTTGCCTTCACGTAAGCTAATAGTATCCAGTCCCAAAGAGAAACTGGCCGAAATGAAGTCTGGATAGTTTACGGACAAACCATTTAGAATCGGAACCATCGTATCGTAGTTCAGGCCAAAAATTCTGGTCGGACTAATGCCGTCACGCTCTATGGAGTCATCCAGCAGCGTGGACAGCGAGAACTGGTAATATCCGCCACATTTCTCCGCAAACTTGTAAAGTGAGTAGAGAATGACACGGGCATCTGGTTCAGCCCAACTACATCTCATAATAGAGTTAAGCGTTACCGTCTCTCTACCAGAAGCGGATGCTTTTTCGACTACATCGCAGTCGGCAAAGATTCTATCTTTACCCAGAGGCGTCTTGGCCATTATGATTTTAAGGGAATCAATAACATTCCGCTTACCCTTTCCTTTGGTATCATTCTCCATCACATCTGTCAACATCAAATTCAATAGGTCAGGTGTATATGATATTCCAAATTCAAGTGAAGTGACGAACCAATTAAACGCAGGTGTGTAGACCAGATTGCAAAGAATCAAGGCCCACGAGGTCTGACTGTATGCGCCCTCTCTGATAATTACATCCGCAAACGGTGTCGGCACGCATTTAGTGTACTTGTCTCCATCCGCAGTTTTGTCGTAGACTGTAAGGCCTGCATCATCCGCAAAATTCTTGAATGCATCTTTTTTCTTATTAGCGACCTGACCATCACCATCAGAAAGCCAGAATTCTTTTCCACCCTTATATCGAATGAATGAATCCAGCCACTCATCCCGCGTTCCAAAGGTAAAATACCTATCAATTCCCGCCATTTTTCTCCCCTCCGTTATCTTGTTTCGTATCGATGCATACCTTAAGCAATGCTCTTGGACATCGTGACATCTGTAGCAGTGTACACAGTTATCTCTAATCACTATCCCGTCCTTCATGTCAATGCAATCATGTTTGCATTCTGCCTCGCATTCTCCACATCCCACGCAGTACAGACTTTTGATGATTACACTTCTCATCAACGATTGAAATTTAATATCCGTCTTGGAGTTCTCACAGTTTTCCAGAATAAAGGTCGTTTTGCTTTCACCCAATGCTGTTCTGACAGTATAGGATTTTCCTTCAAACAGAATTGTATATTCATCTTCCGCCACCTGTGTTATATCACCAATTGTCTTCCCCCAATTTTGCCATTTGAGATGCGTCACAAAAGTATCTATCATAGGCGGATTGCTTCCGCTGATGACCTCAAACTTATCCTGGCCTAGATTAAGCTCACGTCCAGATTTACGGGTTCTCCAAAATCCGCCATCAATGAACTCTTTCATATCGGCCTCTGAGTAATTGGTTTTCCCGCTCGTAGAAGCTATTTTCCTAAGAAAAAAATCCACTTCAGACTGATATGAACAGCGCTTTATATACTCGTGCTTTCCAGTTGAATTGGGACAAACTAAACATCCAACCCTCATATTTCCCTTTTTATATGCCTCATTCAAGTGCAAATGCCTTTCATAGATATAGCAATATAACTCTGCGGAAGTCCAATCGAGTATTGCATGGCAGCTCATTTGACCACTGTGCTTCTGGCCATTGCTTACTGTATCATAAGTGCTTCGTGCCAAGCTTTCTTCAGCGCGCACTCCGGTAAAGGCCATTCCTGTAAAATCTCGCTTACCTGTTATCTCCCTGAGCAAATTAATCTGTGGTGACGTTTTATGTACACTACAACACCAGCGATTGCTGGTTGAAGGTGGCCCAAAGCAAGACCATGTATTTTGTGGAAGCAGCTTGGATTCTGCTTGATAGAACCGTATGCCCTCACTTATGCAGTCTGCTTTAATTCGTTCCACTAGCTCATACGTATCAGGAAATTCCATACGGGTATTTCCAAACAAAACCCAAAAATCATCGTGAGGAAGCGCACGCTGTACAATGTCTAACGCTACAACACTGTCCTTTCCACCACTGAAAGCAACATAAAAAACATCGATTTTATCTTTATATTCCCTATATGTATTATAAACTGTCTGAATCGTTTCTTGAACGAGAGTTTCTAAAATGGCTTCGTTTTTTTTCGTCATTGTTTCAACATCAACGAATTGTAACGGTATTCCATCTGGCTCAGGTGTATCCAAAAGGACTATCTCTGGTTTGGAATAGTACGAACCGCCTTTAGTTCTGGCAACCATTCTGCCGCGATAAATATAGTTATTAGCTTCTGCCCACATGAGCGGAGCGCAGTCGTCTTTGGGATACGACCAGTATTGGTCAAATCCCAGTAGTGTCAATTCTGAGGCATAAACAGGACGCGGTTCCTTGCTGAACTTCGATTGCTCTGTGGTCAGAAGCAATCCTCCTGTCTCCTCATCCCATAAATATTGGTACATCAGGGTTTCCTCATTTCTCCTGTTTTTCTCTCTGTTCTTTTACCAGCTTGGCCTCCTGAATCACCGTCTCGATGCCTTCATAACGTCTTCGCTGCTGGTATCCCTTATCGACAATATATTGCAGAGCATCCTTGGTAGAGTCCAGTGCATTGGATTTCGACAGAACATCCACCAATAAAGCGCGGTAATCCTGAAAATCTGCATCCTTGCGCACCATTGCACCGTATACACCGGTTTTGATGAAAGAGGAGTGCAGCAAACGGAATTTCCTGCTGAAGCCAAACAGATAGCTCTCCAGCAGATAGCTGTTCCACGGATGGCCGATATTCGGGAAGCACAGAAAAAGATTTATTTCCGAAAGTGGAACATAATCTCCCGGACACATTCCGTCTAAAATTTCGTCTATTGCTTCTACATCAAACTTTATCTGGTCTTTCCGCAGCAATTCCGTGGCGGAGATACGAATCATCTCGCTCAATACCGAATCCCAGTAAATCACAGTGCTCATTTCATCGCTCAGAGCCGACAGCTCGTCAACGGACAACACCTCGTGGTCTTTTGCAAACTCTGTAAAAACATCTGCCATGCTCAATTCCTTACCCTTGAGGGTAATAATAGGCCCATTAAAAGCGAACTGATCTCGGAGGATGTATCCGAGGCAATTCCTTAAGCCATAGGTGGTGTATCCATCCGTATTGATTGCAATGCTTGGGCATTTTTCTGCAATCAGCTGCATCAGGCGAACATCCGTAATATGACTGTGATAGCTCAGTTCTTCATTCATCAATGAAGAAAGATATGCTAGCTCATCTGCACTGACCGGCAGATTTGGTGCATAGAAATAGGTCTCAGCTGCAACCTTCACGATGGAGGCTGTCGTAACCAGAATGGTCTTCGTCCTTTCATAAGGAAGAAACCATGCCTTCTCATGAATTGCAGCATAATCCTGCGGCTGGTGGAACATCTTCATAATGCGAAGCAAGTCCTCCTGGGCATTTGCACCAGACCAGTTATTCGTCAGAAAAGAATAACGATGAGTGTATTTTCCGTTGGCATGGGCCATCAATAGCGATGCCAAGGCATCCTGATTGTATATGTGCAAATAGTCTGCAAGCGGCTGCTGGTATTTATCATAAACCGCTTCGATGTAGACGGCCGTTGCGCCAGAATCAAAAGCAGACAGAATATCACTCACAATTTCCATAATCAAGTTATTTTGACTGTCATCCTGCTTGGGGAATACTCTATTATCACGCTTTGTCCCGACCATACTCATGATTTCATCAATGCGATCATCTGTTTCTGCTGGGGGACAGCCATACTTTTCCGCATAAAATCGCCTAAACCGCCCACGAAAAATTGGCCGCCCCGTTTGGTAGCCATCCTCGCCAAAATGCTCTGCAAGAATCTCCGTATAGCGGATCCGAGTCTCCTCGGAGAGGTACTGCGGATTTATAACCGCCTCAACGGTTTTTAATTCTGGAAGTTTCTCTTCTGGCCGGGTATGGGCTGTTGTACTGGAACGGTAAGCGACGAGCTTGGATATCGCTGCCCGGAAGCGGTTATGCTGCTGCGCATTTAGATTCCGGAAAACCGGGACCTTCAAGAGCTCATCCAAAAGCTGCTGTAGCTTATTGGCATCTTCGATTAAGAACAAATCCGTATCGCAAACACCATATTCATTGGCAGCCTTACTGGACTGTCCGATGGCAGAAACATAGCTGCGGATAGTACCTAATGCAGAACCGGTCTGCTGCATCCAGCTTATAAACTGTTCTTTACTGCTTTCGGCATCTGAGCTATCGGCACAGTTGCCTGTTCCTGTTGTCGAAATTGTTTGAGGCGCTGTAGAGCTTCGCTTCTGGTAATATACTTCCAGATTTTCATAATCTACATTGCACAGGTCAAGCAGCTTTTTTATCTTTCCTACAATATCTGTAGCGCTGAGGTTCGTTTCCAGATAGAAATTATCCTGTACCTTTTTGGGAGCCGTCATGCTGCTTATTCCAGCCTCATCAGTGAAATCGCACCGGCTCTGTCCATCGATATTGCAGTTGATATAAGAGCGCAACACATCTGGATAATCATCCATCAGGCACTTGACGACTTGAACATATAATTGCGTCCAAAAGTTGACTTTGCCCTGCTCCTCTTCGAAATATGAATACTCCGTCGGCTGAGTAAAAGCCAGGGACTGAATATTGGTGAAATCGATCTTGTATGCGACAGTGCCAACAGTGGAAGGCGCTGCTGTTTCTCCATACCCAATCAACTCTGGAGAAGGTTCTGCAGGTTTTGTCTCCATAGGGGTTGCAGTCTGGTTAGACTTCATTGGTGCCGCCTGAGTCAGCAGCTCAGGATGCTCCTTCACAAAGCGGTAGTAAAATCGCATTGCAGAGCTCATTTTGCTCAATTTTTTCTTATATGTAAAACGGAAGACCTTATTGGAATCAACCGTGTTCATTACTTTACGAATATCGGCAAGGTTAGTCAATGAAAATAGCTTTTTCTTAATTACGCTGCGCTTCAGGCAAAAGTCCTCAATGTCAGTATATATCATATATAATTCCGACAGTTGCGCCGGAGATACTTGTGTTTCCAGCCATGCAAAATACTGGTCTTGTATTGATTTGGTATCCGACACGTTCCTTGCCTCCCTCAGCATTTTTTCGTAGGTCGCTCTGTCATTCTGGTACATGGCAACCGCATCCTGAAATAGCTTAGGCATGGAGGATTTCTTCATGCCCTTTTCGCCATCAGTCAGGATGTATTCCATCGTGGACATCTGTAGCGTAATGCCGTTTACGTTACGAAAAATGTCGTCTACTTCGATACCATTTCTCTTCGCACGTGAACGAAGTTTTGAAGACACAGCTACAATTGCATCTTTCCGGGACATCCTTCCCTCACGAGCGGCGATCAGCGCATTCAACATAATGACTGCTTCACTCATATCCCAAGGTACTCTTTGCGCCATCTTACCACTCTTTTCTATCAGTATTTGTATCACTCTCTATGAAAAATTTAATATGTACTCTTTTCCTCCAAAATAACAGAACATATATCTCCAATATCGCAACGCAAATACTGACAAATACGCATCAGAACACTCAAGGCAACCTCTTCACCCTTATTCAGCTTAGCCATAGTTCCGGTAGCCAATTTCAAATCTGTACGTAACGTGGCTTTACTGATGTCTCGCTCTAATAGTAGCAGCCACAGCTTTTTATAACTAATTCGCATATTACATAACTCCCTGTACTGAATAGCTCGACAAAACTATTTACATTTTAGAACAGAAAAACAGAAAATACAACCGATTTCTCTGGAAAATTGAATTTAAAATTTGAGTTCTTGAACTTAATGAAAACACCAGTGTCGGTCAAAAACCGACACTGGTGTTTTGTGTCCTACTATATGCTAAACCATCCCGAAGTGCTTCAGCGCCTCCATAATTGCCGCTTCCTTTTCCGGCGGGCACTGCGGTACTTTCGCGTCTTCCTTCTTCGATAGATTATAGTTTGGCCCAACATTCAGCCCACATTTCCGTTTGACCTGGGAGATGTACAGGCTGGATACCTTCAAACCATACTTCTCCAGCACATATGCTTTGATTTCGTCATAGGTAGCCTTGCTCTCCGCCGCTGTCAAATCCAGCTCGTCCAGATTCAACTCCACTTCGATATGCTGCTTGGTGTTAAGTTTGGACAAGAGTACTACCGTCTCCACATGTTC
>PPYE01681621.1_pt1 | contig 18035 bp, 13 predicted proteins | sample 1559881 | NCBI WGS metagenome assembly PPYE01 (sample SAMN08240022, study PRJNA423297) | Human gut metagenome, whole genome shotgun sequencing project. | reverse complement strand
GCCTGGATAAGGATGTCGAGCACGCGGGCGCTCGTCCGCTCCGCGCGCGGATGCGGCGAAAACAGGATGGCATTGCCGCTCTTGATCGCGATCAGCGCGTTGTAGATTGTCGTCGACACCGGGCTCGTCGCCGGTGTCAGACTCACGAGCACCCCCAGCGGCACGCCGATGTCGTAAAGCTTGCGCTCCTCGTCGCGGTGGGTGGTGCCGACGCATTTCATACTGGCCAGCTGCCGCGGCAGCGTCTCTGTGACAAAACGATTTTTCACCAGCTTATCCTGCCAGTTGCCGTAGTCTGTTTCATCTGCGCTCATCAGCGCCAGCTCTTTCACATGCGGGCGAACAGCATCTGCCAGCTGCGCCACAATGGCGTCGAGTCGGCTTTGCGAAAACGCCGCCATCTGCGCCTGCGCATCGCGCGCGTTTTCCGCAAGGATGCGCGCCTCCTGCACAGAAAGCAGATCATTGTCCATAATCTCAAATCTCATGCTCTCACCTCTTTCCTGTTGCCATCCGCGTGTTTAGCGTTTTTATTCCGCTGCTGCAGGCAGCAATTTTTCCAACGAATACTGGGATGTGATCTTTTTAATCCCAGGATGCGGACGCGCGATGACCACCGAGCTGTAAACTTCCTTGCCCATTTCGGCGACAGCTTTCACACCGGCAGCAACTGCCGTCTTGCAGGCGCCGACATCGCCCTCGACGATCGCCGAGATATAACCAGACGCCGTGTTCTCGAATCCCACCAGCTCCACATCCGCAGCCTTGCACATGGCGTCTGCTGCGTGGATGCAGTAAACGATGCCGAAGGTTTCGAGCAAACCGAGCGCCTGCGATGTGAATGCTTCCTCGCGCTCGCTGCATTGCGCATCGACGTCGTAGATCGACACCACATCGCCGATCGGACGGATCGGGCGCGGGATCGTATCGTGGGCCGTCACCTTGCCGATCTTCTCGGCCGCTTCGACGCCGGCCTTGACCGACGATTTCACCGCTGCCACGTCGCCCTTGACGAACATCGTCACCAGCGTGGAGCCGACGTTTTCGTAGCTGATGAGCTCCACTTCTGCCGCTTTGAGCATCTTGTCGCAGGCTTCGATCGCAGGGACCATGCCCACCGTTTCGAGCATGCCCAAAGCCTGCTCCGCGTAATATCTTGCCACTGTTCATTCTCCTTCCCGGGATACACTTTTCTACCTAAGATTGTAGGCGTTGACCTTAGAGGAATGTCAAACCCTTCCGCGAAAAAATATGACCAGCTTATCCGTCTTTCATCGCACAGTTTTCGCCGCGGATCCTTCCCTTTTTTCATAAAATCCACCGCCGCCCGCCGCTTCGTCCGAAAATTTTGCGAATCATTTCACTAGAATGAAAAGAAGGACTTTCGCGCACAAAAAAAGAACATTCCCCACGAGGGGAATGTTCCAAAACCATCAGCGTCCGTTCCAGGTATTGTCCGGCAGGATCGCTGTCCAATCTTCGATTTTGTTCTTGCCGATCGTCAGCCAACGGTATTCGTGGCCGTTCGTCGCTTCCTGCATATCTGCGTAGTACCAGCCATCGGCAGGATTGTCCGGCCAGACGCGCATTTCGCCAGCCGGCAGCAGATGCTTCGCATCCGGACGGCGATCCAGCGTGCGATTGACGACGGCGCAGGATTCTGCGCGCGTGATCGTCGCATTCGGACGCACAGTACCGTCCGGATATCCGCCGAGCAGGCCGCGCTCAGCCGCGGCGGCGACAACATCCGCAAACCATTCGTCGCCGGTGATATCTGCGAAAAGCCCTTCATTGTACGTCACGCCGCGCTCTGCAAAGAATCGCGTAGCGATCGCCGCAAATTCTGCACGGGTGATCGGTGCATTTGGACGGAAGCTGCCATCTTCGTAGCCAGCGATCACGCCCATCTGCGCCAGCGACGAAACAGTGACGTTGAACCAGTCGCCGCTCGCCACATCGCTGAAATCGTTGACATCGCTCGTCACGCGATCGCGCACATCTTCCTTGAGCAGGCGATAGAAGATCGTCGCCACTTCTGCGCGCGTGATGCCCGCTTCCGGACGCACCGGCCACAGATCGACGTCATCGGTAGCCAGGCCCGTGCGATGATCGACCGGATAACCGACCACATAGGAAAAATGATCTTCCGTGTTCAGATCGTGCGGTTTTCCGTCATCCCTCGGATCCACCGGTGGTGGCGTCGGCTTTTTCTGCCAGGTAGCTGTGAGCGTGACATCATGCCCCGGCATGGTAAAGGTTGTCGTGCCGCGCGCTGCGTCCGCGAGCGTCAGCTCCGGATCGTCGCTTTGCCAGCCGGTAAATCTGTAGCCCGGACGCTGGCCTGCGTCGATCGTCACAACCATTCCTTCTGCATAAGAACCAGCGCCCGTCGCGTCGGCGTAGCTGTCGTTGACTGCGACGGCGTATTCAGACGGCTGCACCTTTTCCATTTGCGCGATGTAGGTCACATTGTCGTTGATCGTTTCTGCGAGAAGATTTGCGTCCGTCAGCGCCGTGCCGTCGCCATCCTTGCGCAGCCACTGACCAGTGAAGCGCCAGCCTTCTTCTGCGGAGATCTGCGGCGCAGATTGGTTCAGCGCTGCGCCCAGCAGTGAACCAGCCGGAACCGCGATCATCTCAGGCGTGACTGTGCCATGCTCATCAGCGACGGCGAAGTTGACAAAGTATTGTCCCTGATCAGGAATGCCATCGTCATTTTTGTCGTAGGCCCAGACAGCGTACACATCCGTCGACGCCCCGGCACTGATCGTCGCATTGGCAGCGAGCGCTGGCAACTGTTCGTTCTGCGCATAGATCTTGTCAGCCGCCGCAGAATCGCTCGTCCATCCAACCATCACGACAGCGCTTCCCTCCTGATTGTCATGCGTTGGCCAGCCTGCCGCGCCATTCGGCACGCGCCCCTGACCATCCTTTGTCCAGAGCGGATAACTGCCCGGCGCCAGGCCAGTCACCGAAGCCTCGTGCGTCTGATCGCTGAACACGCCGCTGCCTGCATGATAGACCAGCGAACCGCGGCCGTTGGCGTCGTAATAATAATGGTTCAGATGATGCTCCCCTTCGCTGACCGGCACACTGTCGCCAGCCGCCACAGGATTGCCGTCGTGGGTGCTGTTTTCGTAGGTGTACTGGCTGCCGTTCTTTTCTTTCACAGCATTTTCTTCCGGCAGCGCCAAAAGCTGCGTCTTACCATCATAAGCGATCGCATAATCAACCACCGGCTCTCCTTCCGGCTCGCCGTTCAGATAATCCGTCGTGATCAGCTTGTTGACCGCAAGCGTTTCCTCCGGTTTTGGGAAGAACAGCTGTACCGGATCTTTACCAGAATCTGCCACCAGATAATTGACCTTCGCGTCGCCATTCAGCGGCAGCGGCCCGCCCTTTTCGCTCAGCGTTTTCAGCTGATCGGGCTTCAGCTTCACAGAATATTTGATCGTCACCGTCTGCCCCGGCTCGATCTCCTGACCAGGCTCCGGCGTCCAGGACACATACTCATCCTTCAGCACCGCTGGTGGATAGGTTCCTCCATTTGCGCCAGATACTTCCACCGTCGGCTGACTCGTGCATGTCACCCATTCACTCATCGGATCGGTGATCAGCGCACGGATCTTGATCGAAATGTCCTCGAAATTTTTCTTCAAGCCCGCATAATCGTCTGAGGTGTAGACATTTTCGGCGCCAAGCAGATAGCGCAGATCTGCATCGCCTTTTGTTTTGTTGTCGAAGGAAATGCCATAAAGCTCCGCATTGTCCTTTATATATGCTATATTTTCTCGCATAGTCACAATTTCACTGTTATCTGACCGTACGTCCGTGAGGTTTACTCCATCAGTCAAAAAAATTACTTCCGGTCGTCCCCCGGCAGGCAATTTTTCCAACAACTTTCGGATCTCGGCAAAAGCAAATTCCATATATGTACCTTCATTCGGCCTTGAAATAGCATTAATATCTGCTTTTATTTTTTCTAATTCATCCGGCGTCCCCAGATTATAAAATTCACCATTATTTAAACGCTGCACATTATTCCTATCCCCAAATGTCATAACAGTAACACGTGCATTAAGATTATCGAGCGTCTCAATCAGCCCATCCTGTTCCAAGAGAACGCGTTTTAACGTATCCCATCTAGTGGCTCCATTGTCCACCATCGAACTAGAATGATCCAGCATCAAGATCACTTCCGACGGCACCGGCTTTACAGCGTGGTCCTTCGGCGTCACTGTGAGTGTCACGTCCCAGGTGTCTTCTCCGGTGCGTACAGCGGTTTTGCTCAGCGTCATATTTTCGTCTGCCGTATCCGCCGGCGTCAGCGTTGCGGACACTGTATTTTCACCCGCATCCGCTTCGCCTGCGTACAGCGCATGCGGAAACAGGCCGACGATCATAACGACGGCCAAAACGAGCGCAAGGCTCTTCTTCAAAATGATATTCATTTGTCCCCTCCTAAATTCCTTTCCTTAGAATACTTCACAACCAGCCGCAACTTCTCGCGTCCGAGAGCGCTGCAGCGTTTTCACTGACAATTTCCAGAAATCCCTCCTCTCCAAAGTCACCAGATATTACCTGCATCTTACCATAGTTCAGCACGCTTCTCAAGAATTCTCTACAATTTTTATAGGTTTTTGCAACAAAAAATGACACCGCTCGTCATTGAACGGTGTCCACAAACCGATGCCTTTCTGAAAGATCACGGCTTTCGTCGGCTTGCCGGCGAGCTTTTCGCGGAAATGCGGGAAATAGAGATGCACGGCGCCGGTGATCTCGTGGCCGAGGGTTTCGAGATAATTGGTCCAGTCGATGTTGATGATGGCGTCCATATAATTGTCGCTGAAATCCTGGCTCCGATAGCAGGCGGTGATCGGCTCGATGTATTTCACCGAAACCTCGGTGACATGATTTTCAAGCACGCCTTCTGCTTCGCGAATGAGATTGTACCAATCGTTCACGGAGGTGTAGGCGATGTTGATCTCCTCGCGCATGCGGCGCAGCTCGTCGATCTTGTCGCGCAATTTTTTCGCGTGAAAGTCAAAGCGGTTGCTCTCCATGAGGATCTTCATCTCTTCGAGCTTGAAGCCCATCTGCTTGTAATATTTGATGACGGGCACGAAGAGCAGTGTTTCGCGGCTGTAGTAACGATAGTTGTTCTCGCTGGAAATATAGTCTGGCGCGATGAGGCCGATCTTGTCGTAAAAGCGCAGCGCTTTTTTGGAAACGTTGCAGATTTTTGAGACTTCCCCTATAGAGTAAAGTTTGTCCTCGGCGTCGCTGTCCAGAATCTGTTCCAGGGTGGCGCCGGTGGTATCTCTGCTCATGAGCGTGCTCCTTTCTGTCGGGCTTCGGCAGCTTCCAGCGAATCGTAGCCGTAAAGCTGCACCATCACGCGATGCACGTTGATGGAGATATTTTCCTCAGGATTCGCGCGCAGCCAGGCGTCGTAGCGCTCCAGTGTGCGCTCAGAATAAGTTTTCAGCTCGCCGAGGGCGTAAACATGAACAGACACGTCGTCGGCCTGCGCGCCTTCGGTGGGACGCCCCTGTGCATGCAGCGCCGGATAGCGCGCGGCGAACTGCTGCTCGTCGCGGATCAGGCGATTGGCAATGCGCGCGCAAAGTTCCTGCTTGTACGCCGACACTGCCGGCAGATGGTCGCGCAGCGTGCGATCGAAAGTGGCTGGATCAGTATATTCCATCATGTAGGCATATTTTTCGGCGAGCAGATTGCGTCCCTCACGCGCTGCCGCCGCGAGATCGTCGCGATAGCTTTCCAGAACATCCTGCGGCAGCGGCGCAAACTGGCTGTAGCGCATGATCGCAAAAGTGCGCGCGTCATTCTGACAGGCAGCGCGCCCGCCTTCGTTCTGCACCTTATCGAACATCTGCCACTCGGCCCCGATGATCGCCGCGATCAGCGGATCTTTTTCTGTCCCTCTCATTTCTTACCTCCCGGGCGTTGCATCGGCCAAAATATGCAGCGCACGCAGGCGCGAATCTGTGATGCTGCGCATGAGCTCCTCGGCCTGCACCTGCAAGAACGGTTCGCTCACGCGCGTGAAGCCTTTGCGGTTGAGTGCGCGCACAATGTCGACACAGATCTGCTCGATGAGACCTTCCTTCTCGCTGGCGTTTTCCGGCGTATCGGCGAGCAGCGTGAGCATTTTCAGCTTGTCCACCGTTTCCCGCAACAGGCGATGGTGTTCGGTGCCGCGGAAGATCCATTTATAAAACGGCGCGTAGTGCTCATTGAGCAGATAGATCGCAGCCAGGGCGTTGCACACAAAGATCCCACAGGCGAGATAGGCCGCGTGCTGATCGCCGCGACGCATCGAGCGGCCATAATTGTACTGACCCGCCTGCGCCATATTGGCGCAGCGCGCTGCCAGCTTTTTCTTGACAACGTCCTGCGGGTAGAACGCCAGCAGCGCATTGCGCCACTCGCTGAAAATCCCCGGCCCGTCCCAGAAAACCTCACCGTTTGTACAGATCGCGAGAAATTCCTCAGGAATGCGGAACCATTCCATATTGTCCCGCGGCGGATGATCGATGCCAGTGAACCGCTGGTAAAATTGCTCGATCGACCAGACGCCGACGCGCTTTCCAGCCTGCGCCGTTTCCAGCCGCCGATAGCCGAGATATTCCTGCGGCAGCGCGGCGTAGGCACGCTCAAGCTCCGCACCGATCTCTGCGTACACCGTCTGCGGCAGCCAGATGCAAAATCCCGGACCAAAATCGTGATCCTGCGAAAACGCATCGTCGTAGCCAAAACATTCTGAGTCCTCGCCGACAAGCCCGACAGCCATGCTGCTCTTGTAGGCAGCAAACTGCCGCTCGATCATCGGCGCGCCATATGCGTCAAAATACGCACGTGCAAGTGCAAGTCCCTGCATGTCGTCCCTCCCGTCATGTTCAACCGATGTAGCGTTTGATGGTCGCGCGACTCTCTGGCGTTGTCGCATAAAAAACGCGCAGCGCGCCCTCTTCGTCGAGATCGTAGCCGACTTCTTCAAGCAACGCATTTTTCTCAGCAGTCATCAGCGCTTCAACGACCTCCGGTTTGCGCAGCGCTTTGAAATGCCCGTACTCTGGCGCAAGCGCTGCGATGACATCGTCGGCACAGGCGCGCTCGACTGTGGTAAAATATTTAAGGATGGCATAGTTGAGTGGCAGCATGCGGCTCATCTCCTTTTCTTCTTGAGATAATCGAGCGGATTGACAGCGATGATAAATATGCCCACGATCATGACGACCGCCGCCACCCAGCCGATCGGCGCAATATTCCAGCCTGGCTCACCGCAGACCACGCCGAGCACGAGCCAGCAGAAAAACGGTCCCCAGAACGAGAACGCGCCGTTGCAGGCCATACCCAGCGCAGCGCCGCACATACTGTTGCCCTTATACCAGAGGCTGTACGCATAAACTGCAAAAAATCCGCTGATGACAAAGAAAATGATCGAGCGTCCATCGCTCACAGCCTGACTGACCAGATGCCAGGCATAGCCCGCGTGTTCGCCGCCAACCAGGCTCATCAGCGGCAGCAGGATAATGAGATTGGAAAGGCCAGACGTGCACTGACGGATCGTGATACCGATCTGATAATCGATCATCGACGTGCCATAACCGGCAATACAACCTTCCAATCCCCAGCCCAGTGCTGCGCCAAAAGCAAGGATAAGCCCAAGCGCCATCCCTGGCGACGCATCGCCGCCGAGACTCGTGCTGGCGATCATGAAGCTCGCCAAAAAGCAAATGCCAATACCAAGCAACATGCGCGGCGTCAGCGGCTGCTTAAAAAGCACACGCGCAAGGATCGCGCCAATCGCCGGACACAGCGCCGAGATTGGTACAGCAAGCGAGCCTGCCTGCTGCAGCCCGATAACGTAGCAGGTGCTGGCGATCGGACCGCCAACAAGGGCCGCACAGATCATAACGATGCCAGGTTTTGTCCTGAGCGTGCGGAAAAAATCTCCCAGCTTTCCTTTCATTGCAGCGATGATGAGACACCAAATGGCGCTGCACGTGTCGTTAAGGGCGCTGCCCATCGCACTCAGAATATACGTGACGACAAAAAGCGAGAGCACCGTCTCCGCGCTCATCCACGGAATCCAGACACCACGCGCCATGCCCAACGTCATAAACGCAGTGTATAGCCCGTAGCAAATACCAGACAAAATAGCGACAGTCAGCCCTTTTTTAAAAAAACGGTTGTCCAGCTGCGCTTTCAACTGCGCAGCCCGACGATGAGAGTCTGTGGTTGTGCTCATTGGCGATCCAACCCCTTTCCAATTTCTTTATGAAAAGCTCCGCACATCTGCGAGCAGCTCTCGTGATACTGAAAACGCGCAGAAACGTTGCGAAATGCGCGCTGTTTTCAGCCTCCCACTCCACAGATGTACTTACCTGAACCAAATAATAGCCAATGACCTTAGAGGAATGTCAACGCGATTCTCGGAAAAGACTGACTTTTCCAACTTTCCCTTGTCGCTTTGCTAAATGCATCATAAAATTTTCATACGCATAATAATTTTCGATCTTTCCCAGCAGCGCCCATCGTTTATCGCTGAGATTATTTCATATTATAACTTTCATCTTTTTCTGGCGCTCCGCCAAACCTTCCCCTATGCAGGAATGTTTGGCGCAGTCATTCTTTATTTCAATGAGCGCCACCGATAATAAGAAGAGAGCAGACCGACAACCGCCGGCCTGCTCTTCGTCTACAGAGTGTGAGATTAAAGTTCTTCGCTGAAGATCTGGTAAACAGGTGCCCCTTCGCACTGAGCTGGGAAGCGAGTCCCGAGCAGCGCTGCGATGGTTGGGGTCACGTCAACCTGGCGGATCGTACGTGGGGTGGTGAACCCTTCCTTCAGACCAGGACCTGCACCGATGAACAGTGGGGATACGGAGGTGTTGAAGTAGCCTTCGGAGGTGGAGAGGCTGTCGCCGTGCAGACGGTTGAAGCCTTCTTCGATGGAGAAGAAGATATCGCCGCATTCTGGGCCATTGACACCGATCAGCACGCCGTCCTTATTGCGCAGGCAGATGCCGATGACGCGGCGGCCAGTTGCTGGATCGCGATAGTTGTAGAGATCGTTGATGATCTGTTCTTCCAGTGCGTATTTATCTTCTGGATCCACGATGCCGTATTTGTCGCGGCCCTTGAGGTTGATGTAGATGTAGTTGGAGCGGATCTGAACGGCGCGGGTCTTTTCCCAGTCAACTTCTGTGGTGTTGTTGCCGTTTTCGTCCTTCTTCATGACGGTGTAGCCGAGCTGCTCCATAACAGGAACGTTGAGGCCGCCGTATTCACCGATCAGCGGTGGAACGTTTTCGCCAACGATGAGGCCGTGGTCAGAAACAATGAGAACGGTCCAGTCTTCGTCGAGATAGTGCAGGAATTTGCCGAGATAGTCGTCGGTCTGACGATACATATCGACGATCAGTTCCTGATATTCTTTTTCGTCGGTGTGTGCCCATGGTTCCAGCGTGTGACCGAGGTGCCAGATCTGGTGACCAGCGCAGTCAACGTTGTGCAGATGGCTGAAGATCACGTCGTAACCAGCATTGTCAGCGAGATAGTTCAGGCAGTCTGCCTGCCAGTCGCAGTAGAGATCCCAGGATGGAATGAAGACGTCGCGAACGAGGTCTGCTTCTTCACCGCCGATGAGGGATACTGGAGGAACCGGGCCAACATTTTTGACGATGTCCTGATAGAGTTCCTTGGTGTGCCAGAGCATGTCGTTGGTGGTATCCAGCGCGTTGGAGATCCACATGCGAAGCATGGAACCGTCGCCGTTGAGCTCGAGGATCTTGTAAAGACGGTTGGCTGGCTTGGTTTCTTCTTTCTTGGTAACATCGTCGATGGCGCTGACGATGGTGCCGTCGCCAGGAACAACCACGATTGGTTCAGCGGCGCGTTTGTTCTTGTAGATGGCAACGGTGTCATATTCACCGGCAGCATTCTTCAACAGCAGCGCTGGACGACGGGTGAAACCGCTGGAAGTGAGGATGGTGAATTCGAGCGCGCCTTCCGGAACGTCGATGCCCCAGCCTTCTGCTGGCTTCAGTGGGGAGTTGATGATGTCGTAAGCAACTTTTGCACCGATCATCATTTCAGTATCTTCCAGGCTCATCACAGGAGTGCGGATCTCGCCGCCCTTGCGCGCTTCGTCGCCCCACCAGAGTTCCATCATTTCGTCGTCGTTGTCGCCAACAACCATGTCGTCGATGTCGGTCATGATGCAGCCGACGCCAGCTGGTTTTTCAACGCGTGGTGCGTACTGAACTTCTTCGATCGATGGAGTAGCAACGATGATCTTTTCCCAGTCGAGCTGAGCAACGCCCATGTTTACAGAACCTGGCTGCGTACCATCGACAACAGAGAGCAGTTCGCTGTCGGTGCTTGGTGGCCAGGAAGAACCAGGCCAATGCCATACGAGGGTCTTCATGCCAGCTTCGGTGGTAACGTTCCACATCTGTTCTGCTTCGCAGTTGCGGCTGTCCATGTTGTAAACGACTGCATCGAGGCTTTCTGGGCTCTGGCGCCAGTAGCAGGTGATGCCGTGGGTGCCAGGATAAGCGCCGGTAGCCAGAGTGGTCCAGCATGGAGGGGTGATGGTTGGGATAGCACCGAGCAGGTGCAGGTCTTCACGGCAGGAGCCGCGATCGACAAATTTCTTGACGTTAGGCATTTTGCCTTCGTCCATGAGATGTTTGGTGATGCGGGCGTCCATCCCGTCAACACCGAGGACCATGATTTTCTTGGTCATAGCTTGTCTAGCCATTTGAAAATTCCTCCTTCAAAATTGATTGGCTAAAATGACGACTACATTTATAAAATGGAAAGGATTTTTCTGGATCTTTTTTCAGGTAGAAGGTAGGAGGTAGCCGCTACGCGGACGGACGCGCTGACGCTTGTCCGTAGGTAGGAGGTTTTAGATATTGCTCGGCAACGATTTTTGATAAATGCGCAGCGTTCGCTGACGATCATCGATCGCTACGCTTTTTTCGATGCAAACCTCCTACCTGCCAGCGAGTTTAACAAGCTGGTCCCCAAAGGGGCTACTTCCTCCCTCCTACCTACTGATTAGAGTACGCCGACGAAATGCCACCATGGAATCATGACGACTGCGAGTACGACCGTCGCAGCGACCATCTTGAAGCCAAGGATCTTCATGAAGTCGGTGAGCTCGATCAGCCCGAAGCCGTAGAAGATCATGTAGGTGAGGTATTCGTAAGGCAGGAGCACCTGGTCGCAGCCCATGAAGAGGCTGTACATGGCGCCCACAGGATTGAGCCCGAGACCGGCAGCGATCTGCGCGATCGGTTCGGAGAAGCCGGCGAGGATCGCCAGCGGCGTGAGCAGGAAGTTGAGGATGACGGCAACCGCATAGATGGCAACCATAACGAGCGTGGAGTTCATACCAGAGAGCGCTGGCACGAGCAGATCAGCCACGAGCTCGCCAATGCCGAGGTAGCTGGAAACCGTACCGATGGACAGGCAGGCGATGCAGAAGAAAACCATGCTCCAGTCGACACCTTTGACGTCTTCTTCCGTAGCGATCTTAATGCCAGGGAAGAACATCAGCCAAGGAAGAACGATGAAGCCCCAGTCCAGAGCGATGCCGTGGAGATTACCGGTGAGCATGAAGATGATGAGCAGAACGGTGAGGATGGCGCCGATCTTTTCGTCGCGGCTTATCTTACCGAGCTTCGCATATTCTTCTTTGAAATAGCTGACATCCGGGAGTTTGTGTTTTGGTTTGAAGATCTTAGGCAGAAGCCAAATGAATACCAGACAGAAGATCAGGTATGGCAGATTCTGCCAGAAAAATTCAACCCAGGTTGCACCGTAAGGTTCTGCGCCTTCCGGCAGAGTCAGGTTGGCAGCGTTCCAGAGCAGGTTCATGAAGTATGGAGAATAGATGAACATGCAGGATGCGCCAGCGGAGAGACCACCAACCAGCATGATGATCGCCGAGTCGATGGAAACGCCGAGCTCGAAGCCCATACAGAGCCCGAAAGTGAAGGCCGCCATCATAACCCAGGCGTTACCGCCGGTAACGGTGTTCAGAATGCAGCCAACAACAAATACGCTGTACAATAAACCATAATAACTGCCGCGCACTTTGATAAAGCACCAGTACGCCATACGTTTCAACAGACCGACACGGTTTAAGACCATGGCGATCATATAACCGCCGATAACAACGAGCGGCATGGTCTGCAGCCAGGCGGAATAAGCAACTTCCATTGGCACAAGACCAGTGACCATATAGCCGATCGGGAAGAGCATCGACACAGCCATCAGGTTGACCTGTTCAAAAGCAACCATGAGGATGCCGGCGATCGTGACGATCAGGAACATCTTTACCTGATAGGTGTAGACATCCGTTTCCGGGATCAGAAACAGGATCAGCGGGATGATGATGTTGATCCCCCACTTGATCAATGCCCCCTTGTTAATACTACTTGTATTCGCTGACAAGTTTTTCACCTCTATCTCTTTTTATCGCAAAAAAGATTTAATTGTCCGACAAATTCGGTTCTTCGAGTACGACAGGCCTTATCGTTGATTTTATTATAGAGATAATGTGAATTTATGAACATAAGCAAAACACGATACCTGATATTTGAAAATCGTTGGGGTCTGTGCTATTCTAAAACACAATATCTGATATATCAATTTCTTTGTGGCGATCCCTGACTATTCTGTCATAATAAAATATAGATACCTATTGCCCGCCATTTATTAATGAAAGGAAGCGTCTCCATGAAACTCGATCAACTCCACTGCTTCCAGGAAGCCTGCAAGTATCACTCCATTTCCGTCGCTGCCGAGAAGAACTACATCTCCCAGCCATCCTTCAGCTCGGCCATCACCAAGCTCGAAAAGGAGCTCGGCGTCACCCTGCTCAACCGCACAAGCCGCGGTGTCAGCCCAACGCCGATCGGCGTCGTCATCCTCGAAAAGGTGCAGGGCATTTTCGAGCTCGTCGAAGACATCCAGAGCGTTGCCACAGCGCATTCCAGCTACGGAACGGTGCAGCTGGCCACGATCCCCGATCTCTGCGACAAGATCCTGCCGATCTCGGCGCAGCTCGCCAAAGCGAAAAATCTAAATCTGCAGCTCACTGTCCACACTGCCGAAAGCGATGAGATCTATCATTCTGTTCTCAGCGGCGTCGACTCGTTGGGCATCGTCTTCTTCTCCACCCGCGTGCAAAGTCCGGAGCTGCGCTTCACGCCTCTTTTCGAAGATGAATATGTGCTCTGCGTCGGTCCCCAGTCTCCGTATTGGGAGGCAGAAAGCATCACCATCGCTGAAGCCATGCAGCAGCCGTACATCACCTATCGCGACGAATTCATCAAAAACAATGGCGGCGTCAGCGATGTGTTCAAGGGCATGACGCCGAACATCGTGCTCCGCACCGACGACATCGAGTCGATCAAGAAGCTGATCAGCCACGACAACTACGTCGCCTTTTTCCACCGCCACATGAACAGCGACGACATCTACCGCACCTCCGGCGCCATCCGCGCCATTCCCATTTCCGACTACGACACCAGCATGCAGATTGGCTACATCGAGAGCACCAAATACAAGCTCTCCAACGCCGACCGCGCCTTTCTCGAGGTCCTCAAAGCAGCTGTCCGCCACAGCCTGCAGGACGAATCCTTCGCGGTCAGCGACCAATGATCGCCGCTTCCAGATAAAAATGAACAGCAGCCCCGCGCAAGTTTCTTGCGTAGGACTGCTGTTTTTCTATGCGCTTTATTCGCCACTCATCTGCAGCGCATCGCGCGCGCCTTCGCGCACATAGTAGTTTGCAAAGATCGCTGTATCATCATCGTCGACCGGCCCATCGCAGAGCCCGAGAACGATGTCCTTCTCCACAGGCACGTTGTAATTGCGCGCCTGACTGTCCGAAACGAGATCGCCAGCGAGATACGCGTTCACAAACGCTTCGCTGCTCATGGTGCCGAGATCGCCTTCGCCGTTGCCCTTATCCGGATCATAGACGGTTGCCTCGTAACCCTCGAGCATCTCGTTCAGCTGCGTCTGTTCGTCATCGAGGAAGCCTTCCTCGCGCCATTTTGCGAGCAGCGCGGTTGTCGCTTTGTCTCCTTCGTAGATCGTGAAAACGTTGCCATAGGTGATGTCCGCTTCGTTGTAATCATTTTCAGCGAGCACGCCATAGCCCAGCTTGGCAACAACGCGGCTTTCGAAAACGCTCTGATCGCGCTTGGCGATATCGCTCTGGACCGCTTTCAAAAGTTCTTCTGCACGACGAGCGCCATCTTCCTTATTTTTGACCAGCTTGCCCTCGCCGCTTTCGGAGTAGCTGTTCTCCGATTCTATCAGCCAGGTTTCATAGCCGCCAACAAAATCACTGAATGGCGGACACACATACAGCTCGACAACATCGTTGATCGTCGCTTCTGCAATGGCCGACCAGGCACCAGCGCTCACATTCGCATCGCCGAGGAGCGGCGCCATGATCGCCTGCGCATCCTCCACAGTGAGGGTGAAGTGGCGCGTGGTCTTACCAAACATTGTGCCGTAGGCGAGGTTGAGGTCGACAACATCCGGCATATCCGGATCGCCCCAGTCGATATCAGCGAGATTCTTTTCTTCCGCCTGGGCAGCAGCGGTCATGATCTTTTCGACCGTCTGCGGATCTGTCGCAAACTTGCTCTTCACATCAAAGCGGCTGTCGTTGTCGTCGCTGTACGCGATCACCGCACCCTTGACACTCGCCGTATCTGGCAGATGGTGGTCGAGATCGAAAAGCCCCGTGTAAAAGCCCAGGCTCACAACTAGCGCCACCGCCAGCCCCACGACGCTCGAGATATAATGGCGACGCACGCCGTCCACATCCATGCTGTAGAGCATTTCCGCGATCAGATGCACAACAACCATCGCGATCACCGCACCGATGACAAAACCGATCATCGTCTCGGCAACGAGTGACCAGAAAAAGAGCCCGCAAACCACGCCGCCGAGGAAAACATAGAGCGCCTTGATCACGTTGCCAACCATCGGATAGAGCAGCGTGTCGCCAGCTTTTTCCACAGTGCGGCGATTATAGAGCACATACGCGCCGACAAAGAGCACCACCGCCAGCACAACATAGAGGATCGTCACAGCCGGATCCCAGACCAGCTGCTGCGGCGCAAAATTCGCCGCGTTTTCCGCCGTCACCAGCCCAGGATTGAGCGTGTTGATGTGGTCGTTTGCAGAGGTGATCATCGCCATAAATCCTGTGAGGATGTTAAAGCGCGTGAGATGCTCCAAGAGGCCGACATTGCCCACAGTGCTCGTAAAAGTCGAGCAGATCCCCATGAACACCGCGGCCACAAACGGCACGCTGAGATGCAGCACCGCCGTCATCAGCACCTGACCGATCGTGTTCGCCGTGAGCTGACCAGCGAAAAGCGACACCGCCAGCGCCAGCAGAAATACCAGCATGATGTAGCAGAAATGCACCCCTGCCGCACCCACGAGATTTGCCGCCAGCGCACCGCTCACATGCGACGCCGTCATCAGCACCACACCAACGTCCACCATCGTCACCACAATGAGCAAGAGCACCTGCACCAGCACCAGCGCCAGAATGCGAGCGCTCAAAAGCCCCTGTCGCGTCACCGGCAGACTGTGGTAGAAGTTCGACTGCTGCGGCACATTCTGGTAGCGCGTCGCGTAAAAACCGCCCACCGTGCCCAGCGCCAACGCCAGAAAATAGAACACATGGAAGTAGCCCACATAAAGGTTCGACAGCAGCGGCAGACTGCTGTATTTCGGATAGCTCGTCATCTGCAGCAGAAACCACACCGGCCCCGCCGCCAGATAGAGCACACCCAAAAGCAGGATCGCGCTGCGCATCTTGTGCAGCTGATCGCGCACATTCTTGCCCAGATTATTGTAAGATTTCTGCGATGTCATAGCCCAGCACCTCCATTTCCGTGATAAAGATCTCTTCCAGCGTCAGCGGCAGCATCTCCGCGTAAAGCGGATCCATCGCCGCGATCTGCCCCTCGATCTCTTCCTTCTTGCCACGCACGATCATCGAGATCATGCGACCGCGCTGCTCAAACGTCACAGGATCCAGCGCCGCAAAATCCTCCTCGCGATGCACCATCTTGAACGCCGTCTGCAGCTTGTAGATATCGCTTTCCAGATCATCCAGACTGCGCTGGAACACCAGCTTGCCCTGATGCAAGAGCCCGATCTGATCACAGATGTCCTCCAGCTCGCGCAGATTGTGGCTCGCGATCACAACCGTCGTGCCCACATCCATCACAAGCTCCGAGAAAATATTTTTCACAGCCCGGCGTTTTACAGGATCCAGCCCGTCGAACGTTTCGTCGCACAAGAGCACCGTCGGCTTCGCCGCCAGCCCCAGGATAATGTGCGCCTGTCGCTGCATCCCCTTCGAAAACGTCTTGAACGGCGCCTTCGCATCCAGCCCAAAACGCTCCGCCATATCCAGCGCCAGCTTTTTATCGTAGTTCGGATAGATCCGCGTGTACCACTGCGCCATCTGCGCGATCGAGCTGTGGCGATCCGTGTATTGATCGTCCGAAATGTAGAACATCCGCTCCTTCGTGCCAGGCTGTTCAAACACCGGCGCGCCATCGATCGCCACGCCGCCCTTGTTTGGTCGGTAAATTCCTGCGATCAAACGCAGCAGCGTCGATTTTCCGCTGCCGTTCGAGCCAACCAGCCCGCACACACATCCCGATGGGATTTCCGTTGTAATATCGCGCACCCCAAAGCGCTTGTCAAATTTTTTACTCACATGGTCCAGAGTGATCATACGTCATCTCCTCCTTTTTCTTGAAATCGCGCGCGCACACGCGCCAAAACATCGTCCAAAGGCACCGCCAGCGCCCGCAGGCCGTCCACAGCCGCGTCCAGCTGCGCAAAAGCCTGCGGCAGCCGCTGACACTGCAGATCGCCAGCGTCCACCGCCACAAAACTGCCGCGCCCCGGCCGCGAATAAATGATCCCCCGCTCCTCCAAAAGGCCGTACGCTTTCTGGATCGTGTTCGGATTCACCGCCAGATCCCTGGCCACAGACCGCACACTCGGCAGCTGCTCATCCTTCAGAAGCACACCGCTGAGGATCAGCGTCTCCACATTTTCCAGGATCTGCTCATAGATCGGCTGCGCACTCCGCTGATTGATACGAAACATGCCAAGACCTCCTTTCGCTCGTCTGTACTATTTATTCTAGTACGCTTATCATACACCACAAGTGTACCACTGTCAATAGTACACCAATAAAAAATGCGCCCGCCGCGAAAAATCGCCAGCGCGCGCAAAAACGCCCCGCAGCTTTCGCCGCGGGGCATTTTCTGTTTGACCAGTCAGTCGCGCTTAGCGCTTTGTCCAGTCGTAATCCTTGTCAACTTCGGTCCATTCTTCGAAGTCAACACCATCAATGTCAATCCATTCGTAGTAATGACCGTTGGTCGCTTCCTGCATATCGGCATAGTACCATGCGCCAGGCAGGTTGTCTGGCCAGGTGCGCATATCCTCAACATCGCCGAGATGCTCGTCATGCGGACGGCGTTCCAACACACGGTTCACAATCGCGCAGGTCTCAGCGCGGGTGATGTTGTTGTTTGGACGCACGGTGCCGTCTGGATACCCGCCAAGGATGCCGAGCTCTTCCGCTGCAGCAATCGCATCGGCGTACCATTCATCACCGTCAACATCAAGGAAGGTGCCTTCTTCATATTCCGCTTCGAACGCATCATAGAAACGCACCGCCATCGACGCCAGCTCTGCGCGCGTGATCGGCTCATTCGGACGGAACGTGCCATCTTCGTAGCCACTGATCGCGCCCATATTTGCCAGCGAGGACACCGTCACATTGAACCAGTCGTCTGCATTCACATCAGGGAAACTGTTCACATCTGTCTCAATCTCTTCGCGCACTTCATCCTTCAGCAAACGATAGAAAATCGTCGCCACCTCTGCACGCGTGATATTGCCCTGAGGCTTCACCGGCCAGAGAT
>PPYE01513202.1_pt1 | contig 18049 bp, 10 predicted proteins | sample 1559881 | NCBI WGS metagenome assembly PPYE01 (sample SAMN08240022, study PRJNA423297) | Human gut metagenome, whole genome shotgun sequencing project. | reverse complement strand
TCCACGATCCACAGGGGGTCTTTCTCGGCGTTGATCGAACTGAATCCACGGATGCGGACGATCGGGTTGGCACCCGGTTTACCCGATTCGTTGGATATCTGGACACCGGCAACCTTACCGGCCAGCGACTGGGCGACGTTCGACTGCTGCGACTTTGCGATGTCATCCGCCTTGATGACGGTCGCGGAACCGGTAAACGCCTCCTTTTTGGAGGTACCGAACGCCACGACGATCACGTCGTCGATCGCCTGTGTATCTTCGTGCATAGTCACGTCGATGCGCGATTTGCCAGCGATAGGGAGCTGCTGCCCCACATATCCGATGAACGTCACCGAAAGGGTGCCGTCAGCCGGAGCCGAAAGTGAGTACTGGCCTGCCGCGTTGGTCGTAGTACCGATCGAAGTACCGTCTACCATGACAGTAGCGCCCGCAACGGGATTCCCGTTTGCGTCAGAAACTGTACCGGAGACCTGTTTGTTTTGGGCGAATGCATATGCGCCGAGCACCAAAACAGCAATTAACGATAGTACAATTTTTCTTACCATAAGCGTTAATTTTAATTGGTTTTTTAAAATAAAAAGCCAGTAGCCTGTGAGCAGGATTTTACGATTCTGGTAAGATGCTGAATATCATATATATAGATGATCAAACGCAAGGTTGCGATCCGGTTTTGAAAAGGCGCGGTAACTTGAAAGTTACCTGAGGGTGCGGTGTATAAAATTAATTTACAGCATATTAACGACTGCTTGCCATATATCTTGAGTTACCAATACATAACCGGGAAACGACTGGTAATGCCCTGCGATTCCCCGAAAATCAACGGGATGGAATAATATGACTCAATATAATCCAAAAAATCCGTATGGATTACAGTTGCCGGAACCCGTATCAGGATTTATCCGGGTAATTCCGCCGGGCATCGCGGCAATACTCCGGATGCCGTAACGCTATCCCGGGCATCATAAGCCCCCCTGCCGGAATCCCGGCAGCGACAGGGAGGGGCTATCAATACGCACACTGCTCACCGGACGGTACGGGCATAAAAAAACCCGGAAGCGTCACGACTTCCGGGCCCAGAAAATAAGTATTAACCACTAAAGCGGATTCTGGTCGGCCGCATTGATGTATGGATTGCTGTTCAGCTCGATCGACAGCGGAATCTGGTAGGTGAATTCCTTGCCGGCAGCCTTGACCAGCTTGTGCGTGTGGTTGGAGGATGCCGTACGGTCTACACCGACGTTGAAGCGCTTGTTGGTAAAGAATTCGTGCCCCTCACCCCAGAGTTCGATACGGCTCTGCAGGAAGATCTCCTTCAGCAGTGCTTCGCCCGTATTCGAGGACTTTGCATAACCCGAATCGCGCTTCGACACCAGGTCGTAAAGCGTCTGCTGGGCTGCGGAACTGTTGCCGCCGCGGGCTTCGGCCTCGGCCTTCAGCAGGTATGCCTCCGACAGGCGCATGTAGATTTCGTCAGCCTCGTAGGTCGGGGTGTTGAACTTGACGTTCGAATAGGCCGGATAGGTGAACTCCCCGACCGTGGTCTCGGTCGCATTGAAATTCTTCTTGCGGTAGTCGGTAGCTGCGATCTGCTTGTAGAGCTGGTCGTCGATAGCCATGTAGATACCCTTGTTGTTGGCATTGTCCACAGCCGTGATCGACATGAACGATGCGAAGGAACGGTTGCCGAGCGACGTGGAAGCAGCCCACGTGTAGCCCCAGATGGTCTCGGGAAGCGAGGTGCTCTGGAAACCCGAAGTCGTATACTGCTCCTCGTTCATGAGCGAGTAGCCTGCCGAAATCACCGCCCCGGCAGCATTGGCTGCCGTGGTGTAATCGCCTGTGGTCAGCGCCACGCGCGCCAGCACCATGTTCGCAACCGTCTGGTCGATGTCCGCCGTCGAACTCTTGGGATCGTAGCCTTCCTGCTCGAACAGCGCGATGGCGTTCTGCAAATCGGTCGTGATCGTGCTGTAAACCTCGGTCGACGGGGTGCGTCCCTTGGCACCCTCGACGGTCAGATAGAGGGGGACACCCGCCTTATCCTTGCCGCCGTGCATGTAGTCGTCCTGGTAAACGCACATCAGGTAATAGTAAGCCAGCGCGCGGTAGGTCAGCGCCTGAGCCTTATATACCAGCGCCTTGCCCGTAGCATCGTCGGGGCGGTTGCCGGTATGCATGTAGTTGACGGCTCCCTGCATCATGGGTGCGAGCACGAGGTCGGCATTCTCCTTGATCAGTTCGCTCAGCTGCTCATCCGACACCTGGCTGCCCGAAGGCTCGGTGTCGAGCTCGCTCGCACAGGATGCGAACAGGAGCACCGTAGCTATTGCGATGTAATATACTATGTTTTTCATACGCTAATATCTCGTTTATTATAAGTTCATCGTAATACCGAAAGTAAAGGTCTTCGCCTGCGGGAACCCGAATGCGTTCTGTCCCGTGTAAGCGGTACGCGGGTCGAAGCCCGTATGCGCGGAGGTGAAGTAGAGGTTGTCGGCGGCGAAGAAGACACGCAGCGACTCGATGCAGATCTTCGACGTCCAGCGCTTGGGCAGCGTATAGCCGACGTTGATCGTCTTGAGGCTGAAGTAGGAAGCATCGCGGTAGAGGTAGTCGCAGTTCGAACGTACGAAATTCCAGGTGCCGTTGAACATCAGCTTGGGGAATTTGGCATTGGTATGCTCCGGCGTCCAGGTGTTGCCCACGAGGTCTTGCGAGGCTGCAAAACCGGCACGTCCCGGATCATATACGTTGGCCGAGTTGCCGTCCCACTGGCGGCCGCCGATCTGGTAAGCCGCAGCCTACCGCTGATGTAGTCGCCGCCCAACGCCGGGTTGCCCAGCTCCGAAGGATAGTCGATCAGGCGGTTGCGTGCGAACGAGGCGTTGACCGCGAAGTTCCAGTAGAGATCCTTATGCTTGAGGATGTCCACGCCCAGGTCGATTTCGAAACCGCGGTTAGCCAGGATACCGACGTTTTCCAGGCGGCTCGCAAGGCCCGTCGACGACGGGGTCGGACGGTTCCAGATCAGGTCGTGCGTACGGCGGTTATAGTAGTCGACCGTACCGTAAAAACGGTTCCACAGGCGGAAATCGATACCCAGGTCGATCTGGTAGTTGCGCTCCCACGAAAGATTGCGGTTACCCGTGCTGGCTTGCGTAATGCCGATCTGGCCGTTGGTTTCCCCGATCGTCCAGAGGTTGGTGTAGGGATACGAAGCCGAAAGCTGGTTGCCGGCCACACCGTAGTTGACGCGCAGTTTCAGTTCGTCGACCCACGTAGCGTTGTCCATGAAGCTCTCGACGTCGAAGTTGTGGTTCTCCTTGATGGTCTTGTTCCAGTTGAGCATCTGCTGGGTGTTGTACGAGAAATAGTTGTTGTTGTACTTCTCGACAAGACCGTTGTTGGTCGACGTGGCAGCCGTACCGTATTCATTGTTATAATAGAAGGTATCCATCCGGTACACGTTGTCCAGCGTGAAGTTGGCCGTGAACTTGAAATCCTTCAGGAATACGACCTCGCCGTAGAAATTGGCGTAGAGGTTGTCGCGAACCGAGTTGTTGATATCGCGGCTCATCGACTGCATGGGGTGCGCGAAGTTGTTGAACGAGTTGAACTGATCCTGCGTTGCACCGTAGGGCGAAAGGGTCGTGCCGTTGCCCTGCTCGTACATCTTCGTGCCGTCGGCATTGTAACGGATGTTACCGTCCAGGTCGCGGGCGTAGTACGGCACGGTGGGGTTCTGCCACATCGTCCACAGGAACACGTTGCCCGTGTTGGCGCCCGAATAGCCGGGGCTGTCGATGTCGCGGCGCGAATAAGAAAGGTTCGTCCCGACCTTCAGCCATTTGGTGGCCTGTGCATTGAAGGCGGCGCGACCCGAGTAACGCTTGAATCCCGACATGATTACATACGAGGGGTCTTCGAGGAAGCTGCCCGAAACGTAGTAGTCCATCTTGTCGTTGCCGCCGCTGATGCTCAGCGTGTATTCCTGACGGAACTGCTTGGTGAACAGGTAGTCGTCGTAGTTGTCGGCATAGAGCAGTTTCGCGTCGGAATTGAGCTTGCCCGTGGCGGGGTCGATCAGCGTCGTACCGTCGGGAATCTTATAGGCCATGTAGTTTCCGAGCACGGGCATGAGGTTGGAGTTCGCCGCATTGGCAAGCGCAGCATGGCTCGCCCCCGGATTATTCGCCTCAAGGTAGTTATAAAGCCCGCCGTATACATATTCGTAATAGTCGCCGGGGTTCTGCATGGTCTCATGCTCTTTGATACCCTGCTGGTTCCAACCCCACTTGGCTTCGAACATGATGTTGGCCTTCTGGTTGCGCGTTCCCTTCTTCGTGGTGACGAAAACCACGCCGTTTGCGGCACGCGAACCGTACAGCGCATTGGCAGCGGCATCCTTCGACACGACGATCGACTCGATATCGAGCGGGTTGATCGTCGAAAGCGCCGACGAATAAGGCACGCCGTCGACGACGATCAGTGCGGTCTGGATTCCATTGATCGAACCGATACCGCGGATGATGATCGAAGCGTCGTCACCGGGCTGTCCCGTAGAGCTGTACGACTGCACACCGGTAACGGCACCTTCCAGCATTCGCGAAGCGGAAGCAACGGTGGTCTTTGATATTTCACCGGCCGAAACCGATGCGATCGAACCGGTAAAATCCTTCTTCTTGATTTCACCGAAGGCCGTGATGACTACATTGTCGATCGCCTGTGCATTCTCCTTGAGCGTCACCGAAACATGGGTGTGCCCGGCGATCGCGACGGTCTCGGTGTCATACCCGATGAACGAAACGACCAGTTTCCCGTTTGCAGGGGCTGCAAGCGAGAAGGTGCCGTTCGTACCTGTCGTGGTACCGATATGCTGGCCCTCGACCATGACTGTGGCTCCAGCCACCGGAGCACCGGCGGCATCGGTAACTGTACCGGAAACCTGCTGGTTCTGGGCCATTGCAACGGCGCAAATCCCCAAAACGGCAATTAACGATAGTACAATTTTTCTTACCATAAGCGTTAATTTTAAATTAATTTTAAAATAAAAAGTTCACAAGCAAAGATAACGGATTGCTAACTCATTTACAAATAAATTATTAAAAAAATTTAACGCGGTTACAGCTATCTTTCAAATTGTGGTTGACGGCTTACGATTTTTCGCGTATAAGGCCTGTGGCGATTACAATTTGCAATCGCCATTTCGGAGCGTTTTTTGTTGATTTCGGGATTTTCCCCAGCCGGAAGGGGATGCAAGGGGTGAAAAAAGTGACTTAGTAGAGCCTTTCCGACTCGTTCGGCATGCCCGACGGCGTCCAGTCGGGGCACAGCGAGTTGATACGTTTTGACAGGCGTTCCATCTCTCCGCTGATATGCGAATGGGTGATATTCGCATAGATCTGCGTTGTGCGTATGTTTTTATGTCCCAGTAATTTACTGATTGTTTCGATGGCGACACCCTGCGAAAGGGTAATTGTCGTGGCGAACGTGTGCCGGGCCGCATGGAACGTGATCTTTTTCGGAATCCCCGCTTCGGCGACAATCTTGTCGAGGCATTTATTGCACCACCCGTTGCTCGGAAGGTCGAATATCCGTCCGGAGCCCGATGCGGGCATGTATTTCAACAGGATATTGTAGGGCACGGTAAACAGCCGTACATTGACCTCAGACCCCGTTTTGCGGCGGGTCGTGTTGACCCACAGCTGTTTGTTTATTTTCTGAATATTCTGCGGCACCAGGCCTCGGATGTCGACATAGGACAATCCGGTGAAGCAACTGAACAAAAACGTGTCCCTGACAAGTTGTAAGGTGAGGTCTTCGCTCTCGTACTGCATCATACGGGTTATCTCTTCCATGGTCAGGTAGTTGCGTGTTACGAATTCGCTTTGTAATTTGTAATTGGCAAAGATATCCTTGTCCATATATCCCTTGCTGCGGGCCAGCATGAGGATGTGTTTCAGGGCGATCATGTAAATCCAGATCGTGTTTTTTTTTATACCCGGCTTCCTTTGCGATATAGGCGTGGAAGCCCGTGAGGAATTCCCGGTTGAGCTCCTTGAACATCAGGTCTTTCCGGTCGTACTTGTCCCAGATGTAGTTTGCCAGATGCTTGCAGACGCACCTATATTTATAATATGTGGCCTTGCTGCGGCTGATGCCGACCATACGGTTGAATTCTTCGTTGTGCTGCCTGAAAAAGGCGAGCACGGTCTCCTGCCGGAGATTGGCGCCGAAATACATCTCTTTGACCATCATCGGAGTTACGAACGACTGCTCGTAGAATAACTTGTTGTAACACCTTTCGATGTGGTAGTGGATATTCGAAAGTTGTTCGTTGATTCTGCCGGCGGCATTGCTCCGCCCGGCGACACGCCCCATACCGACGTCCCAGTGTTCGGGTGCGACCGAGAGGCGCGTGGAAAACTGCGTCCGCTCCCCGTTGATCGTGATGCGTCCCATGATCGGGGCGTTCCCATTCCGGAGAGGCGCGTTTTTCTTGATGTAAAACAATACATTAAACGTGTTTCTCATTGCTCAAATAACCTTTTGTGTTTAACCTAATAACAATATGCAAACCGCATTAAAGGTAATGATTAAGTAACCCCCGAATAATGTATTATTCAGCCTAAATATCTTATTGTATAGATGTTAGCCCGTGTGAGACGGTTACTTTATAGTAACACTACAACAATCCGGTAAGGCATTTACAGAGATTTAAAAGCCTTTTAATCAGTCTATTACGTCTGAATTAGCCGATTTTGCGCCAGAAAAGACCTTGTGCGCTGAATATCATGATGTTGTGTAAGTTAACGCACAATGATAACTTTTTATTTTAAAAAACCAATTAAAATTAACGCTTATGGTAAGAAAAATTGTACTATCGTTAATTGCTGTTTTGGGGATTTGCGCCGTTGCAATGGCCCAGAACCAGCAGGTTTCCGGTACAGTTACCGACGCTGCCGGTGCTCCGGTAGCAGGTGCCACAGTCATGGTGGACGGAACGACGGTCGGAACGACGACGAGTGCTGACGGCGCTTACTCGATTTCTGTTCCCAGGGAGGGTGTTCTGCTGGTGACCTTCATCGGCTATGAGCCCCAGCGTATTGCTGTCGCCGGAAAAACCCGTGTGAACGTCGTGATGAAGGAGGATACGCAGGCGATTGACGACGTGATCGTGGTAGCATACGGTACGGCCAAAAAAGAGGCCTTTACGGGTTCTGCTTCCGTGATGAAGGCCGAGGATATCGGCAAGCGCCAGGTATCCAACATTTCGAACGCCCTGGCGGGTGCCGTGGCCGGTGTGCAGGCTGTTTCGTCGAACGGACAGCCGGGTGAGAGTGCCAAGATCCGTATCCGTGGTATCGGCTCCATGTCGGCGAGCAGTGCTCCGCTCTATATCGTGGACGGGGCCCCTTACGACGGGTCGCTCTCGTTCCTGAACAGTGCCGATATCGAGTCGATCACGGTGCTGAAGGATGCCGCCGCGTCGGCCATCTACGGTGCCCGCGGTGCCAACGGCGTCGTGCTGGTCACCACCAAGCGCGGCAAGTCGCAGGATGCGACCGTGACCTTCGACGCCAAGTGGGGTACCAACTCCCGCGGTGTGCCCAATTACGACGTGATTTCCGATCCGGGACTGTATTACGAACTGGGCTACAAAGCTTTGTACAACAGTAAGTTCTATGCCGGGAGCTCGGCGGCGGATTCGCGCGCGTTTGCCAACTCCGCCCTGTTCGACTCGACGAACGGCGGTACGGGTTACAACGTCTACACGCTTCCCGAAGGCCAGACGCTGATCGGTGCCAACGGCAAACTCAATCCCAACGCTAAACTGGGCTACTCCGACGGGCAGTATTACTACACCCCCGACGATTGGTACGACGAGCTGTTCGGCAGCGGCAACCTGCGCCAGGAGTACAACGTCTCCATCGCGGGTGCTTCGGAACGCCTCAACTACTACCTCTCGGCCGGTTACCTCGACGATTCGGGCATCATCAAGAATTCGGGCTTCACCCGTTATTCGACCCGTATGAAGGCCGATTACCAGGCCAAGAAGTGGCTGAAGGTCGGTGGCAATATCGGTTTCTCGCACGCTATTACCAACTCCCCTACGGGGCAGACCGACTGGGGTTCGTCGGGCAACCTGTTCTACCTGGCCAACATGATTGCCCCGATCTACCCGATGTATGTGCGCGATGCCGATAAGAAGATCATGTACGACGAACACGGCAATAAGATCTACGACTCGGGTGTGAATACCAACCAGATACGCTCGTTCTCGGGCGGTGCCAACCCCATGATCTCGATCGACCTGGATCGCCACCGCACCTATACTGATGCGATCAACGGCAACTGGTTTGCGACCGTGACGCCCGTCGAGGGGCTGAACGTCACGGCCAACATCAGTGCCAGCGCCATCAACCGCCGTGCGAACCACCTTTATAACTCCTACTACGGTTCCTATATCGGCAAAGGTTCGGTCTCCGTTGCGCAGTCGCGTACGTTCGGCGTCAACCAGCAGTACCTGGCTTCGTACAAGAGAACGTTCGCCCAGAAGCACAACTTCGACGTGCTGGTCGGCTTCGAGAACTATTCGCTGAAGATGCAGTACCTCTCGGGCAGCAACACCGACCTTTACAATCCCAATGTAGGGGAGCTGGACAACACGATCTATGAGACCCCGCAGGTTTCGTCCTACACCGATACCTATTTTACAATGGGTATTCTCTCGCGTGTGCAGTACGACTACGACGGCAAGTATTTCTTCTCGGCATCCTACCGCCGCGATGCTTCGTCGCGCTTCCATCCCGACCACCGCTGGGGTAACTTCGGTTCCGTGGGTGGTGCATGGCTGCTGACCAAGGAGAACTTCCTGAAGGATGTGAAGTGGCTCAACATGCTGAAACTGAAGGCTTCGTATGGTATCCAGGGTAACGACGACCTGCTCGATCCCAGCGGTTACAGCAACTACTATCCCTACCAGGATCAGTATTCGGTAGGCCGTGTCGACGGCGATTTCTCGTTGACGCTCAACTACAAGGGTAATAAGAACATTACGTGGGAGTCCTCGCACTCGCTCAACGTGGGTGTCGAGTTCGGCCTTTGGGACGACCGCCTGAGCGGTAGCGTCGAGTATTTCTCGCGCAAGACCTCGGACATGCTCTACTACAAACCCGTACCTCCTTCGCTGGGTTACTCGCGGCAGCCTATCAACGTGGGTTCGATGCGCAACGCCGGTGTCGAGATCCAGCTGTCCGCCGGGTTGCTGCGCTATAAGAATTTCTCGTGGGATCTGGATCTCAATATGACGCACTACAAGAACAAGATCCTCTCGCTCGACGGCGACGTGCCCGAGACGGGACTGGTTTACTCGATGGCGATCCGCGAGGTGGGCGGCTCGATGTACGACTCCTACCTGAAGACCTATGCGGGTGTCGATCCCAACACCGGTAAGTCGCTCTGGTACGTAGACCCCGACAACGGCGATTATTCGACCACGGATGTTTACGACAACGCCCGCCAGGCCCGCCAGGGCAGCACGCTGGCCAAGGTGAGCGGCGGCTTCGCCACTTCGCTGAGCTTCTACGGCGTGGATATCTCGGCACAGTTCGCTTACCAGCTCGGTGGCAAACTCTACGACAACACCTACCACGAATTGATGCACTACGGCGATAACCTGGGTATGAACTTCCACAAGGATGCCCTCAAGGCCTGGACGCCCGAGGTCTCGACCCCCGCATCGTATTCGGCGGTACGGGTACTGCGGACAACACCTCCTATTCGGCCCTGCGTACCATTTCGGGCGGTATTAACCTGACGTTCTAATTTTGGCACAATCAAATAACAACGTGTATATGAAAGCAATCAATAAAATATGGGTATTTGCCCTGGGGACGGCGGTTATGGTCTCCTGCTCCGACCTCGATACGTTCCCCGAGAGCGGTATTGTGACCGAGGATCAGAAAAAGGAGGTCGTGGAGGACAACCCCGAACGTCTGCAGGCGGATATCAACACCCTGTCTTCGATCTTCACGAAGCTCCTGCCCAACTGGGCCGGAGGTAGCGCCACGCCTTTCCACAACGACTTCAGCTATCCTGCCGTATGTATCGCCACCGACGGCAACGGTGCCGACATGGTATCGGACAACAGCGACTACGAGTGGTTTTCGGTTGCGTTCGAGTATTCGGATCGCAACGCCAACTATGCCGTGCCCATGTTCACCTGGAATTTCTGCTACAAGCTGAACAAGCAGGCCAACGACATCCTGGCTACGATCCCTGCGGATACCGAAAACCAGACGCTTATCCACTATCGCGGCCAGGCTCTGGTGGCGCGTGCGTTCGCCAACTTCACGCTGGCGCAGCGTTTCCAGTTCACCTACAAGGGCAACGAGGACAAACCGACGGTACCCATCGTGACGTGGGACATGCCGGCCGAGCGTGCCGGTGCGAACCCCCGTGCCACCAATGCCGAGATCTACAAGCTGATCTACGACGATCTGACGCAGGCCATCGCCGACCTCGAGGGTTTCCAGCGCACGAGCAAGGCCGCCGCCGACCGGAACGTGGCTTACGGAATGCGTGCCCGCGTGAACCTGGTGATGAACAACTGGGGCGAAGCTGCCACCGATGCCGAAGCTGCCCTGAGCGGCTACACGTTCCTCTCCAAGGACGACGTGTCGGCTCCCGGTTTCAACAGTGCCAACTCCCCGTCGTGGATCTGGGCCGGCATCTACAAGGCTGCCGACACCCCCGCCAACTACCGCAATATCACCTGGGGCGGACACCTCTGCTCCTTTGCCCGCGGTTATACCACCAGCCAGGGTTTGTATAAGCGTATCAATTCGCTGCTTTACAACATGATCCCCGATACGGACGTGCGCAAGGGATGGTGGATCAACGCCAGCCTCGAATCGCCGCTGCTCGACCACATGGACTGGGACGGCGTGACCGGCTCGGCCATCAGCTCGCTGGCGATTCCCAATGTCAAGCGTGCCTTCCAGCCCTATACCAACGTGAAGTTCGCGCCTTATGAAAATAAGTGCGGTACGGACATCAACGCGGGTGACTGGTGTATCATGCGTGCCGAGGAGATGCTTCTCATCCAGGCCGAGGCCATGGCCATGGGCGGCAACCTCGGCGGCGGCAAGTCCCTGCTCGAGAATTGGGTCAAGACCTACCGCGATCCTTCGTATTCGTGCGCCGCCACGACTCCCGAGGCTTTCCAGAGCGAGATCTGGTGGCAGCGCCGCGTCGAGTTGTGGGGCGAGGGCCATGCCTATACCGACATCATGCGTCTGAAGAAGAACCTCGTGCGGTGCACGACGGACGGCAAGTCGGACTTCCCCGATGCCTGGGCGTTCAACATCGCGGCGACGGACGGTATCCTGCTGATGCGTATCCCCACCGGGGAGACCAACGCCAATGCGGCTATCGACCCTGTCAAGGATAACAACAACGAGGGTACGTTCCCTGTTAACGGCAGCGGAGCTGGTTTGACCGACGGATGCGTAGTTAAATAAGTTTTGAACCGGATAACATCGACAAAATATGAAAACACTCAAGAGTTTATTATATGTGTTCCTGGCGGCGTTCCTCTTCGTGGGGTGTAACGACGACGAGAACTTCAACCCCGGGGAACCCGAAGATCCCGATTGTTACAGCGTCTATTTCCCTACGCAGGAGAATATAGGTTCCAAGGAACTCGACCCCGCGGCTCCGACCGAGATGACGTTCACCGTACGCCGCCTGAAGAGCGAGGGTGCGATCGTAGTTCCCGTGGCCGTAACGTCGAGTGAGGAGGGAATCTTCGTTCCCTCGCAGATCGAATTTGCCGACGGGCAGGAGGAGACGACCTTCAGCATTCAGTTCCCGCAGGCCGAAATCGGTACCACCTATAAATGCGAGGTCAATATCGAGGACAAGAAGTACGCCTCCGTCTATGGTGAAAAAGCCACGGGCTTCGCCTTCAGCGTGACCCGCGTGAAGTGGAACAAACTGACGGGCAAAGGCGGCGAGACCAAGGGCAAGTGGCGCGACGACATCATTTCGACGCTGTTCAATACCGCCAACCCCAACGCCGAGGTCGACGTGGAGATTTACGAGCGGGCCGACAAACCCGGTTACTACCGCATGAATCCCTTTACGCAGGATTTGATCCGGGCCCTCTTTAACGGAACCGCACAGGCTTGCACCGAACCCAATATCATTATCGACGCCACCAACCCCGATGCCGTGTGGATCCCTTACCAGACGACGGGCGTGACGCTCGGAGGTGACGGCGAGATCGAAATTGCTTCGAAGGTCAATGCTAACTTCTCCTCCGTGAGCGAGTCGGCCAGCCTCTACGGTACGCTCAAGGACGGTATCATTACCTTCCCGGCCACCGGCATCATGGTGAACTTCACGGTCTCCGGCGGGTGGTACGGCGCCAACGGCAGCGGTCTGCAACGGATCATGCTTCCGGGTGCCAAGGCATACGACTATACGCTCGCACTGACGAACACCGAGCCTGCGGCCGGTGTGGTCAAGGTCGGCTTCAAGTTCGGTGCGGACGTGGCCAAGGTGAAATACGCGTTCTTCAACGGCTCGATGAGCGACGCGTTGGCCGACGTCCGTTCGGGCGAGATCGAATCGGGTGAGACCCCTTCCACCGAAATCACGGCTTCCGGCACGGTTTCCGCTTCGTTCGACGATACGGGCGTTTATTCGATCGTCGGCAATATGTACAACACGGCCGGCGAACTGGTAGGGCGTTCGTTCCTCTCGTTCGGGTACGTCAAGTCGGGTGAGGAGTCCCAGAATGCGGTTATCCTTTCGGTAAGAACCGAACTTTCCTGGGAAAAAGAGGCGTTGGGCTATACCCCCGAGAATTCGATCAAGGCGATCCTGTTCGGACAGAATATCCAGTCGGGTTATTGGGGTTTGTTCAAGACTTCCGACCTGGCAGGCCTGAGCACGGCACAGTTGGGACAGGTTGCCAAATCCTCGGGCGATGCGTTCACGGAAGAAGAACTCGCGAAGATCAACGGCAAAGAGTCTTTGGTTCCGTTCCTCGTCGGCCTGAACAGCGGTACGAGCTATACGCTCCTGGTTTCGGCTTTCAACGGGTATTTCTCCAAGGTCTATGCCGTCGAGCAGACTACCGCCGGTAAGGAAGACCCCATGCAGCAGAAGTATAAATTCGACGACGTCAAGGGTGAGGTGAGCAAAGACGATCTCTTCAATACGACGTGGAATTACTATGCCGTGGATGCATTCGACGAAAATGATGCCACCAACCGCCAATACCTCGGCAAGGTCACGTTCAGTGAGAATGCTGACGATCCTAATTACGTCAAAGTCAAGGGACTTTCGTCCTACCTTGCTTCGAATCTGGATACGAAAGACGACACGTTCCTGGCAAAGTACAACGGACTGGTCAGCCCGATGCCGACCTGCCACATCGGTATGTTCAAGACCTATCATGTCGGCAACATGTTCACCTACGAAGAGAATCCCACGGGAATAAATGGCAGCCAGGGTTGTCTCTATGCAGGCTATGTCGATGACGGAATCCTTGCATTCGTTCCGAACCCGAATTATGTGACGCAGGGCTACACCTTCAAAGGTATCTATTGGGGTGGTTTCGGCAATTATGATCCAACCACGGGCAAATTCATGAATTTGGCTGCCGATCTGGTACAGTTCGACTACCTGATGCTGATAAATCCCGCAAACGACCCCAATGCGGTAACTGCCGCGGCTGTTGCCCGGGAGCTTGAGGTACGGCCGGCCAACAATTTCGTCGAACTGCGCGGGCCCGAATTGATTCAGGTACTTTGGAGCGAGCAGACCGGCAAACCTGTCAACCGTGCAACATTCGGCGGTTACGGTATGCAGCCCGACCTGGGCGTGGCCGATGCGGTCGCGACCTTCAGCGAGGGCAGTATGCCCCAGGCTCCGGGGGCGATCGTGATGATCGGCAAGAAGGTATCCTTGAAGTAACCGATTCCGGCAATGTTGGAATAATTATCGGGAGGAGCCGGCTCTGAGGGGTCGGCTCCGCCCTCTAAAAACCGATAGACTATGGCTGATAAAAAAATTCTACTTTTCGCCGTGCTGTTGCTGGCGGCGTGTACCGCCGATCCGGCGATGGATGGTGCCGACGGCGGGAATTCTTCTGCGAATACCGCAGCCGCCGCGAAGCTGATCAACACGCCTTACGATGCCAAGCAGGGGTCGCTGATCGTTTGTTTCGACGATGCTGCCGTGCCGACCATCGAGGCTACGGCGGCTTCCTTCGCCGCAACGCGCGGCGATGCCGGGGACGCTGCCGTACTGACCCGTTCGGGCATTGCCCCGGTCGACGAAGTGTTGCAGGGGCTTGAAATCACCTCCCTGCGCCGTGTGTTCCCCTACACACCCCGCCATGAGGAGCGTACGCGTGCCGCAGGCCTGCACAAGTGGTATGTCGTGACTTTCGACGAGCAGGCCGACCTCGAAGCCGCCGCCCTGAAACTGGCCGCCGTGGCCGAAGTCCGGAATGTCGAGTTCAACACGAAGCTTTATGTGACCTCGGTAGGGCCGCGCCGACCGCTGACGGCTGCCGATATGGCTGCCACCCGCGCCGCAGCCGCGGGGCGGTTCAACGATCCGCAGCTTTCCCGCCAGTGGCACTACAACAACAACGGCGACAAGACCGTTGCCTCGACGTCCCGCGCCGGGGCCGACATCAACGCCCAGGATGCCTGGGCGATCACGGCCGGTAACCCCGGCGTGGTGGTTGCCATCGTGGATCAGGGCGTGAAATATACGCATCCCGACCTTGCGGCGAACATGTGGATCAATACGCAGGAGAAAAACGGGGCTACGGGTGCCGACGACGACGGGAACGGCTATATCGACGATATTTACGGGTATAACTTCGTCACGCGCGGTGCCGTCTCCTGGGATCGCGAGGTCTGGGTCGGCGGCGAGAACAAAGGCGATTCGGGGCACGGGACACATGTGGCCGGTACGGTGGCCGCCGTCAATAACAACGGCGTCGGCGTTTGCGGCGTGGCTGGCGGCACGGGGCGCAACGACGGGGTGAAACTCATGTCGTGCCAGATATTCTCGGGCAACGACGCCACCTCGGGGGCTATCACCACTTCCGCCGAAGCCATCAAGTATGCCGCTGACAACGGAGCTGTGATCATCCAGTGTTCGTTCGGAAGCAAGGCCGGAACCTATACTTCGGACAGCGCCTATGAACGCGGCTCGGGCGTGCAGTACAATGCCATCAAGTATTTCATCGAATCTCAGAACTGCGATGCCGTCGGCGGCGGCGTGGTCATCTTTGCCGCCGGCAACGATGCTACTGCCATGTCGGGCTACCCGGGGGCTTACCACGATTATATCTCCGTGACCTCTTTCTCGCCCGATTACCTGCCGGCCTATTACACCAATTACGGCCCGGGCTGCAATATCTCGGCTCCCGGCGGCGACTATAAGATCAGTGCCGATGCGGCCAAGACCTACGCCGAAGTCCTGTCGACGGTTCCTTCCGAGTTGTCGGAATACAACGGTGCCGATTACGGCTTCATGCAGGGTACGTCGATGGCCTGCCCGCACGTTTCGGGCGTCGCGGCGCTCGGGCTCTCCTATGCGCTGGAAAAGGGAAAGAAATTCACGCTCGACGAATTCAAGACCATGATCCTCACCTCGGTGAACGATATGGAAACCTATCTCGACGGTTCGAAAACCGGCCTTGTACTGGCCGACTACCGCAAGAAGATGGGTACCGGGTCGATCGACGCGTACCAGCTGCTCATGCAGGTCGAAGGGACACCCTGCCTGCGGGCCAAGGTCGGCACCAAGCAGCTCGTGGCCCTGACCAAATATTTCGGCGGTTCGGCTTCGAACCTGACCTATCTGCGGGTCGAGATGACGCGGGAGAATATGGATAAGCTCGGCATCACCGAGGCGCCTTCGATCTCCTACGGTAAACTGATGATCCACTGCACCAAACCCGGTGTCGCCAAGATTTCCGTCACGGCTATCGCCGGCGGCGGGAGTGTGGGCGGCGGCAGTTCGATGGGCGGTCAGGAGATCACCAAGGAATTCGCCGTCATCGCCCGCGCGACGGAAAATGCGAACGGTGGTTGGTTATAATAAACGATAAGATCATGAGAAAAACTCTTTATACCTTATTCGCCGTGCTCGGTTTGTGCATGTTCGCCGGCTGCGGCTCTTCGTCGAAAGGCGACGACGCTTCGCCGCTGGCCAAGCAGCTCGTGGGCGAATGGCACCTCGTTTCGTGGAACGGGGCAGCCCCCGGCGTATTCGATGCTTACGTGTCGTTCGCTTCGGATAAGACCTTCGAAATCTACCAGCAGATCGAGCAGGTCGGATACCAGAAATACACGGGTTCCTACCTGATCGGCAACAAGATGCTTTCGGGTAAATACAGCGACAATACGCCCTGGGGCAGCTCTTACGAAGTGTCGTTCGATGAGTCGGGCAATACGCTCACGCTGGTGAGCGATCCTTCGGTGGGCGAAGTGAGCGTCTATACGCGCGCTTCGATACCCGTGTGCGGGTTTTACTTGAAAATAGGCACCGAAACATCGCTTGTTTTGCCCTGGGAGAAACAGAAACCCTTGATTCCAAACGGAATCAAGGGTTTCTGTTTCTTTTGTGGTACCACCAGGAATCGAACCGGGGACACAAGGATTTTCAGTCCTTTGCTCTACCAACTGAGCTATGGCACCATCCCGATAATTGCGGTCGGAAGCACTTCTTTCCCGTATTATCGTGGTGCAAAGGTAAACAAAATTTCCAAACGTGCAAAATATTCTCCGAATTTTTGCGCATTATTACACTTCCAGGCTGATCCTGGGCACATACAAATGTCCTGTACTCCTGCCTGCCGAGTCTTGTCGGACAGGGTCTGATTGAAAATATTGCCGGGACTTGCCATTTCCATCCTTGGCTGCCCCGATTCCGGAGGGCTGGACCGATAATAAACCATTTTCATTCGACCTCACTTACGGGGCATTCGGAGTCTGGATGCCGGTTCTGAAACCCGGTCCGGCGGGAACCCACCGGATTACCGTGTCCCGCCGTCGGCAGCTCGCGGATCAGCGAGGCTGCCTGCCCGATTTCCAGTTCGCCGTCCGTCAGGTCGCCTTCGAAGATGCCCCGTTTCGAGCGTCCGCGTCCAAGCAGCTGCTGTAACTCTTCGGCCGTCGCACCCCTGTTCTCCGCCTCCTCGACCGCACGGAAAAAGTCGTTGCGGATCAGGCGTGTCGGACTGAGTTTCTTCAGCGCGAGCATCGTGTCGCCCTCCTGCAGTCCGATACAGAGTTTCTTGAATGCGTCGCTGGCGGAACTCTCCTCCGAAAGCGCGAACCGCGTTCCCATCTGGATGCCCTCGGCTCCCAGCGCGAACGCCGCCAGCATACCGCGCCCGGTGGCGATGCCGCCTGCGGCGATCAGCGGTATCGCCACGGCCTGCCGCACCCGGGGTACGAGCACCATCGTCGTGGTCTCCTCGCGTCCGTTGTGGCCGCCGGCCTCGAAGCCCTCTGCTACCACGGCATCGACCCCTGCCTGCTGGCTTTTCAGGGCGAACTTTGTGCTCGAAATCACGTGCGCCACCTTGCATCCCGCTTCGTGCAGGCGGGCCGTCCATGTTTTCGGGCTGCCCGCCGAGGTAAACACTGCGGGTACGCGTTCCTCCATGATGACGCCCATGATCTCTTCTGCGTAGCGGTACATCAGCGGGACGTTCACGCCGAACGGTTTACAGGTCGCCGCGCGGCATTTGCGGATATGCTCGCGCAGCAGGTCGGGCGTCATCGAGCCGGAGCCGATCAGCCCCAGTCCGCCTGCTTCGCTTACGGCTGCGGCCAGCCGCCAGCCGCTGCACCAGATCATGCCGCCCGCGACGATGGGGTAGCGTATGCCGAACAGCGAAGTGATTCTGTTTTCCATGGTTTCAGGTATTTGTCGTCCTGCAAAAATAGGCAAATTATCGGGAGTGCAAACGGCCTGCCACGGGAAATAACGGCCGTATTCCTTG
>PPYE01072368.1_pt1 | contig 18055 bp, 25 predicted proteins | sample 1559881 | NCBI WGS metagenome assembly PPYE01 (sample SAMN08240022, study PRJNA423297) | Human gut metagenome, whole genome shotgun sequencing project. | reverse complement strand
GCAGACTTGTATCGGTAGCTGGTTTCGGATCGTAGTAGGGTCCGTACAGAGCATGATGCGAGAAAAGCGACTGAATCAGTTCCCGAACAATTATTTTAATACGATTATTATTGACGAAGCGCACCATTGTATTTCAGAAAGTTATCAGAAAGTATTGAGACATTTTCCGGATGCCGAGGTGCTGGGAGTAACAGCTACACCGGATCGTGGCGATATGCAGAACCTTGGTACTGTGTTTGAAAGTTTGGCTTACGAGTATACGTTACCAAGAGCTATCAAAGAGGGATATCTGTCCCCAATCAAGGCGGTAACGATTCCACTTAAGATTGATATGTCTGCAGTAGGAGTCCAGGCGGGAGATTTTAAGAGCGGTGATATTGCTACGGCATTAGATCCATATCTGGAAAGTATTGCAGAAGAAATGGAGAAATACTGCAGTGATAAGAAGACAGTCGTTTTTCTTCCGCTTGTAAAGACCAGTCAGAAGTTCCGGGATATCTTGAATAACCATGGGTTCCGTGCTGCAGAGGTAAACGGAGACAGTAAGGACCGTGCAGAGATTTTAGAGGCATTCGATAAGGACCAGTACAATGTGCTGTGTAATTCAATGCTTCTCACGGAAGGCTGGGACTGCCCGAGCGTAGATTGTATTGTAGTGTTAAGACCGACAAAAGTCAGAAGCTTGTATTGTCAGATGGTGGGACGCGGAACCAGATTGTCTCCGGAAACGAATAAGGATCATTTGTTATTATTGGATTTCTTATGGCACACAGAACGTCATGAACTTTGTCACCCAGCGTCATTAATCTGCGAAAGTGCAGAAGTAGCGCAGAAAATGACAGAAAATATGGAAAAAGATGCCGGCTGCATTATGGATATCGAAGAAGCAGAAAGAACAGCATCAGAGGATGTGGTCGCTCAGAGAGAAGAAGCGCTTGCAAAACAGCTCTCAGAAATGAAACGGCGCAAGAAAAAGCTTGTGGATCCATTGCAGTTCGAAATGAGTATTCAAGCGGAAGATCTCTCCGGGTATGTGCCGGCTTTTGGCTGGGAAATGGCACCGCCTTCTGATAAGCAGAAGCAGACACTTGAGAAGCTGGGAATCCTTCCTGATGCAATTGAAAATGCAGGAAAAGCGTCAAAAATCTTAGATCGATTGGATAAGCGTAGACGAGAAGGGCTTACAACACCAAAGCAGATACGCTTCCTGGAAAGCAGAGGATTCCAGCATGTAGGGACTTGGCAGTTCGAAACAGCAAAGAACATGATTGACAGAATAGCTGGTAATGGCTGGAGAGTACCAAATGGTATTAATCCGGCAGAATATAGAGGATAAAATATGGAGCAACATACAGATTTACAGGAAATAATTGAATATCTGAATCCATCAGAGCTTGATTACCAGGACTGGGTCAATGTGGGAATGGCATTGAAACATGAAGGGTATTCCGTAGAGGTATGGGATGCCTGGAGTAAGAATGACCATCGGTATCATGCCGGAGAATGTGAGAAAAAATGGAATACTTTCCATGGTTCAAATTCTCCGGTCACGGCTGGAACGATTGTCCAGCTTGCTATGGATCACGGTTGGAAGCCGTCATATACAGCTTATGAGCTTGGCTGGGATGATGAAATCAGTGCAGAGGGTGTTGTAGTAGACTGTTCATGGGTCGAAGGAAAGGAAATCCATGAGCCGAGAAATTGGAATCCAGTAAATGAAATCATCAGGTATCTGGAAACATTATTCGACCCTAGCGAGAATGTAGGATATGTAACTGGAAGCTGGGAGAGAACTGACGAGAAAGGTACAAAGTATTTGCCACAGAAAGGTTGTTGGGATCGTACTGCAGGACAGTTGATTGAAGCATTGAATGGCTGCAATGGTGACATTGGTGCAGTGCTTGGTGATTATAAGGAAGAAGCAGGAGCATGGATCCGGTTTAACCCATTGGATGGAAAAGGCTGCAAGGGTGAAAATGTAACAGAATTCCGTTATGCATTGGTAGAGTCTGATGCCATGGATCTGGAACAGCAGAATGCAATTATCCGGGAACTGGAGCTTCCGGTTGCATGCCTGGTGTTTTCTGGAAAGAAAAGCTTGCATGCTATCGTTCGTGTGGAAGCTGCAGATTATAAAGAATATCAAAAACGTGTGGAGTATCTGTATGATATCTGTAAGAAAAACGGTTTGATTATTGACACTCAAAATAAGAATCCGTCACGACTGTCAAGACTTCCGGGAGTGATGCGTGCAGGAAAAAAGCAGTATATTATTGACACGAATATTGGAAAAAACAGCTGGCAGGAGTGGTATGAGTGGATAGAATCCGTGAATGATGATCTGCCAGATACAGAGTCTCTTGAGAATGTTTGGAACGATTTGCCGGAGCTTGCACCGCCACTTATTGAGAACGTATTGAGACAGGGACATAAGATGCTGATTGCCGGTCCGTCTAAAGCTGGTAAGTCATTTGCGCTGATAGAGCTTTGTATTGCCATTGCGGAGGGGCGCAGATGGTTCAGTTGGAACTGCAGTCAGGGGCGAGTATTATACGTGAATCTGGAGCTGGACAGAGCGTCATGTTTACATAGATTTAAAGACGTATACGAAGCATTAGGCTGGTCAGCGAGAAATCTTTCCAATATCGATATCTGGAATCTGAGAGGTAAGTCGATACCGATGGACAAGCTTGCACCGAAGCTGATCAGACGAGCCGCAAAAAAGAATTATATGGCTATTATCATAGATCCTATTTACAAGGTCATTACTGGTGATGAGAACAGTGCTGATCAGATGGCTAATTTCTGTAATCAGTTCGATAAGGTATGTACAGAATTAGGCTGTGCAGTCATCTACTGCCACCATCACAGCAAAGGAAGCCAGGGCGGAAAACGTTCTATGGACCGTGCATCTGGTTCCGGTGTATTTGCCAGAGATCCGGATGCTATGCTTGATCTGATTGAGCTTGACGTGACCGATGATTTGCGAAAACAGGAACAGAATAAAACGATATGCGCTGCATGCCAAAGATATTTGGATAGTCATTTTGAATGGGAAGACGATTTATCTCAGGACGATTTATGCAGCCAGGCACAGATGATGAGCTACTGTAAGGAGCATCTGTCACCGATGCAGATGAGAGAGCTGCAGGAACACATAGACGTAGATCTGGCGGTGGCGAACACGAAGACAGCATGGAGAATCGATGGAACGTTGCGAGAATTTCCCAAGTTTAAGCCGGTCAATCTGTGGTTCGATTATCCGATACACCATACAGATCAGTCGGGCGTACTGGACGATATTCAGCCGGAAGATGAGAAGCCGAACTGGAAAAAAGGACTGGAAGCCCGAAAGAAGCAAGGCGAGTCCCAGAGGAAGAACAAGCAGGCAAAAGTAGACATGGCAATCGAAAGTTTTAAGTTCGAACATCATGATACATACCCAACTGTGAAGGAGTTATACGAGCAGATCAAGAGCAGTTCGGAAGCAGTTGGAGAGAAATATCCGGCAGAAAAAACGCTTTGGAACTCATTAAAAAAGTATGGGTATACGACAGACAAAGAGACAAAAAGAATTATCCCGTTACCATAAATTTTTAGGTGGTGGGAACATTCCCAGTTTCTAAAAAATCAAGGTAGTGGGAATCTTCCCGATTTTCTTCCCATTTTCTAGTTTTTAGGTGGTGGGAACATTCCCTCCCGGCACCTATATATAAATATATCCCTATCGGGAACGGGAATGTGCGGGCACCCCCTTAAAAGTGTGGGGCGATTGATGTACGCCCCCACACACAGGCGGGAGCCCACCCAGCACAGATCAGGGTTCAGGGATGAAGAAAAAGATTTAACACTTTAAAGAGGTGAAGCGAATAAAATGACAGAGTTTTTTATGGCAATGGAACCGCCAACAGTAACACACCAGGAACACAAGGTCACAATCGTGAATGGCAGACCCGTGTTCTACGATCCGCCGGAATTGAAAGCTGCTAAGGAGAAATTGATTGGCAACCTATACAAGTATCGTATCATGGAACCGTACAGAACAGGCGTGAGGTTGATTACAAAGTGGTGCTTTCCGAAGAAAAATCATAAGGACGGAGAATACAGGATCACAAAGCCAGACACAGACAATCTGCAGAAGATGTTAAAAGACTGCATGACGTTGGTAGGCTTTTGGGAGGACGATGCACTGGTGGCGTCTGAGATTACTGAAAAGTTCTGGGCGGAGAAGCCTGGTATCTATATCCGGATAGAGGAGCTGCGATGAAAGTAGTAAAAGTAATGGCATTCCGGGAAGTGTATAAATTGTTCGTAGATGCCTGGATGTTGTACAGGAAGTACAGTGCAAGGAAAGTAACAGATGCGGAATGCGAAGAAATGATAAAAGAGGTGGATATGCTCCGGGAGTATTACCAGTCAGAATTTGCAGAAGATCTGTTGGTATGTGTTCTGAGAGAAATATCCAAGAGTCAGAGAGGAAAGAAGTAGACATGAACAGAGCGGAGAGACGTAGAGCTGATAAGGCAAAAACTGCAAAACCTAAGAGCGTAACAATCACGATGGAAGAATTGGATAAGATTCGGAGGTTCGAAGCAAAAAAGGCTAAGGAATTAATGATGTCCAAGAATACCGAACTTGCCAATGAAATTCTCCGAATGATGCTGGTGATTCCAACGAATGTATTAATTGCGGATTTTTGGCCAAAGTCAGCAAAGAAGAGAATACCGGAATTTATTGAGGGCTGCATGAGCCTGTATGAAGCTTGGGAAAAAGGTGCGGTAACGATGGATGAGATGCAGAAGCTCACAGAAGAATATGCAGGAATTAAGCTGGTGAAACAAGGAACACCGACAGATGTGGCGTTAAAGGAACGTGCAAGGAAGGAGCTGAGATAGATGCGATATACAGAATATCATGCCGGGAAAGCAGTGATTAAAGACAAGAATAAGTTGTCAGAAGCTATGGAGAAGTTGGCGAGACTGGAAGATGCCGAGGAAAAGGACAGGCTTGGTCAGTGGATTCCATGCAGTGAGAGGTTGCCAGAGAATGCAATGAATGTAATAGCACAATTTTCAAGTGGCACAGTGACAGAATTAAGATATGCAGGAAATGGTATTTTTGAAGGAATCTATGATTATTCAACGAAAGTAATTATTGCCTGGATGCCGTTGCCGAAACCATACAGACAAAACGACGAAGGAGATGGTGGTAATGCTTGATAAGAAAATTCTTGATGTGACGTGCGGTTCAAGGACAATCTGGTTTAATAAGCATAATCCGGCAGCCATCTATTGTGATATCCGGAAGGAAGAACAGACAGGTATCTGGAAGTCGGAGTCCGGACAGTCAGAACGAACATGTATCGTGGATCCTGATATCCAATGCGATTTTACAAGCCTGCCATTTGCAGACGGCACATTTTCGTTGGTCGTATTCGATCCTCCGCATCTGAAATATGCAGGAGCAACAGGTTGGCTAGCAAAGAAGTATGGGAAACTGGACGAACACTGGCCGGAAATGTTACATGACGGATTCCAGGAATGCATGAGAGTTCTGAAAGAAGATGGAGTGTTGATTTTTAAGTGGGCGGAGACAGATATTCCGGCGCAGAAAGTCTGGAAAGCAATCGGACAGAAGCCGTTATTTGGACATCACAGTGGAAAGCGTTCAAATACATTTTGGGCGTGCTTTATGAAAGGAGTTGATTGATAATGCACATCAGTAAAGACCAGCGCCTCGATGCTATATCAGGTCGTGACCAGATGGCAGAAAAGCCACCAACGGAAGAAGCAAGCAGACGCTTCCGGACACCGGCATGCTACAGCATATTGGGATATTTGGCAAGGCAGAAGGCGAAGAGGAACAAGATTGATACAGGGGAGGAGATAGGACGTGGAGCAGGAAGTGAAAACAGAGAACGAACAGAAGAAGGAATACCTCCGGAGCTATAAGGATCATGTGAGAAGGGTCAATCGGATTTCGGAAGAAATCAAGGAGCTGCGCGAAATGATGATGTCCACAAAGGCAATCAATTATGACGGCATGCCTCATGGCTCTGGAGGTCAAGGAGATCTGTCTGGAGAGGTGGCGCGTATTCAGGGACTGATTGATGAACTCAAGAGAGAACGTGGACTGAGGATTATGACGTATCAGGACATTGCAAGGAGAATCAAGAAGCTTAGATCAAGGAATGAGGATGATGTATTGTTCTACCGGTATATCAAGGGTATGGAGTGGTATGAGATTGCAGAAACCATGAGTTATTCTGAGAGGCAGATTCACAGGATCCACGGAAAAGCATTGGCGCATTTGGAGCTTCCGGAAAAAGATGTCAGTGAATGTCAGTAGTACATGTGATAGTATGATATCGTCGAAAGACGAACGGAAAGACAGAATTACTACGTTTTTCATTTTTGATTTCTCCTCAAGAAGACACGATTAAGGCACCTGATAGTGGGTGTCTTTTTCGTTGCATAATGTCAAGAAATGGGATATTATGAGAGTAGGTTTTTAGGTCGTGAGGAGAAAAAAGATGAAATATTTTTATAAATACAAATCTGTTGAAAAGATCGAATTTTTATTAGATATCATTAGTCGTAGTCGATTTTATATGCCTAGTGTAAAAGAACTTAATGATCCGATGGAAGGATTATATAATATAATAAATCATCATGCCGGAAGTAACTATTATTCAGGTACTCCAGTGATGGATGCTTCTTTTGAAGATGAATTAAGTAAATACAAGATATTGTCATTGACTACAGAAAAAGACAATATTGTCATGTGGTCTCATTATGCAAAGAATTTTAATGGTGTTTGCATAGAAATAAAAGCCGATAATTTAATGCAAAAGGTTAAACAAGTTAATTATTGTGGGATTGAAAATGAAGATACAGACCTTTCACCAGAAGAAAATGTTGTAAATGCATTATCAAGAAAACATCCGGGTTGGAGCTATGAAAATGAATGGAGAATCATAGATAAAGATAACCAATATTTAAATTTAGAAAAAGGCGAAATAACTAAAGTTATAATAGGATATAAGGTATCAGCAAGTGTTAGAGATATTATTATTAAAAAGTGTAACGCTGTTGGAATAGAAGCCGAAATTGGTTTTATTGATACTAATAACTGTGGCTTTGTAGAAGTAGAAGCTCCTCTTTATATAAAAATGATGAAAGATATAAAAACAGGAGAATATCAAGGCGGAGGATATGAAATCTACAAAGAAAAATATAGATAAAAATAAAACGCATGTAGCATATCAGCACCCTACGGGGTGCTTTTCTGATACAAAAAACAGGAAAGAGAGAGGTGGTGACGTGGCTGATGTAAAGGAGCAGATAAAAAATGATTATCTATCAGGTGTCTCTCCGAAGAAATTGTCTGAGAAGTATGACACCAGTTTGAATACAATAAAGAGCTGGATCAAGCGTTACGGCTGGTCAAAGCTCAAGAAAGAACGGGGTGCACCTTCTAAGGTTGAGGGTGCACCCTCTGTTGTACCCGTAAAAAGAAAACGGGGAGGACAGCCAGGGAACAAGAATGCGACTGGTCCACCAGGAAATAAACATGCTGAGAAGTTCGGATTCTTTTCCAAGCACCTTCCGGAAGAGACATTGTCCATTATTCAGGAAATGCCGGAGGATCCGTTAGATGTTTTGTGGGATCAGATACAGATTGCATATGCTGCTATTATCCGGGCACAGAAGATCATGTATGTCCGTGATCAGGAAGATGTGACGACAACAAAGATTGCAGAAAGCTCCGGAGATACTTCCTCTGAAAAATGGGAAGTGCAGCAAGCCTGGGATAAACAGGCGAACTTCTTAGCGGCTCAAGCGAGAGCTCAGAAGACTCTTGATGGAATGATTAACCGGTATGAGGATTTGTTGCATAAGAACTGGGACTTTGCTACAGAAGAACAAAGAGCTAGAATTGAGCAGATTAAGGCTAATACAGACAGGTTAAAATCTGGTGGAAATGATGATGGAGAGGACGGTGTGGTGATTGTCAACGACGCGCCAACAGGTGAAGATATCGGACATTGTGATACCGAAGTATCTGGCAATATTCAACAACAGGAAAGTTAAGCACATCATCCTGACTTCCGGACGTGCCGGCACGAAATCCAGTTATGCAGCCATTCGGACAGATTATCAGGTTGTATCAGATCCGCATGGTTCTGCAGTTGTTCTTCGTAAACACCACAATAAGCTACGGAAGACTGTGTACAAAGAAATGATTCGAGGAATCAACCGTCTTGGTATTTCTAAGAACAAATTTGCGATTACAAAGTCTCCAATGGAGATCACGTACAAAAAGCATGGCACCACCATTTATTTTTCCGGTTCAGACGGCATTGACGATACCAAGGGTATTATCGATGAGGATAAACCAATCAAGCTGGTAGTGTTGGATGAGCTGACGGAGTTCTTCGACGATGGCGAAGGCGAGGATGAGCTGAGCAATATCGAAGCAACATTTGTCCGAGGTAACAGTAGCGGATTCCAAATGATTTATTTGTATAATCCTCCAAAGAATCCAAATGCACCAATCAATCAGTGGTGCAAGAAGATGGAGAAACGTGAGGATTGTATTCATATCCACACGGATTACAGAGATGTTCCGATCAGCTGGCTTGGACAGGCGCTGGTTGATTCTGCAGAAGCTATGAAGCGGGCAGATGAAAAGATGTACCGCTGGGTATGGCTTGGACAGGCAGTCGGTGTAGATGAGCTTATCTATTACATGTTTGGAGACCGGCACAGACAGAAGCCTGATCCGAACAGAAGATATGACAGAATTTATATTGGCGGTGATTATGGTCAACAGAATGCGACGACATTTGAAGCATTTGGACTTGATACGTATCGAAAGAAATTTCCAGGACTGGGAGAGTATTACCATAGTGGCCGTGAGACAGGAAAACAGAAGAGTCCGTCAGAATATGCACAAGACTTGGTTGAGTTCATGAATGAATTGCATGAGCAGTATGACAACCGGGTCTTTTATATTTTCCTTGATCCATCTGCAAAAGGGCTTGCGGAGGAAATCAGACGGGCGACCAGAGCAGTGAGCCTGGATTATCAGGTATTTCTAAGAGATGCTGAAAATGATGTGGCACTTGGAATCAGCCGTGTGCAGAAGGTGTTAAGTTTTGACATTATGAGCATAGCGCCCAAACAGGAATATGCAGTAAGTGAGTTCGGTACTTATGAGTACGACAAGAAATCCATTGAAAAGGGCAAGGAAGTACCTGTAAAAGAAGATGACCATTGTATGGACGCAATCCGATATTGTGTTATGGGAGCTTGGAAGAGGTTAAAATATTGGTTGCCAAAAGACGAAACGGAAGAAATAGATGTATGTGATATTAGCAGGAAGGAGGTGGAGGACGATGAATATCTTTAATTATTTCAGGAAAAAAGGAATCGATACGGTAGATGCTTCGTTCTACCGGAAGATCGATGAGTGGATCAGCTGGTACAATTCCAATGTCCGGCAGTTTACGTTCTACAAGGTGAATACCGGACGAGGTACAAGTAAACGATGCCGTAGGAAGAGCATGGGAATGGCAAAGAAACTGTCAGAGGATATTGCAAATCTGCTCCTTAATGAGAGAGTTATGATCACACTGGAAGATGAAACGACACAGGAATTTGTGCAGAAGGTTCTGGATAACAATCACTTCCTGGTCATGGGAAATGACTACCAGGAACGGAAGGCGTATTCCGGAACAGTGGCATATATCCCTTATCTGTACAATGCGGTTGTACAGGAAGACGGAACGATATCTGCCGGTGAGATTGGAATCAACTATGTGGATGCCAAGAACATCTATCCGGTCAGCTGGAATAACGGGAACGTCACAGAATGTGTTTTTACGTTTGTCCATACTGTTCGCCAGAAGAAATACGTGCAGATTCAGTTCCATCGGATTGAGTCAAATAGGATGTATGTGATCGAAAATAATGTCCTGGAATGCACGAAAGGCAGTGCGGAAGGACGTGAGCTGACAGAACAGGAATGGAAACAGCTGAAGCCATTTGCAAATCTGGCAGCCAGAACAGAGACAGGATCCACAGAACCACAGTTTGTCATTGACAGGCTGAATATCACAAACAATGCGGATGAATGCAATCCAATGGGAATTGCGATTTTTGCAAATGCCATCGATACGCTTAAAAAGCTGGACATGGAGTTTGATTCTTACTGCAATGAGTTCGATCTTGGAAGAAAAAGAATCTTTGTTGCTCCGGAAATGCTGACGAACGAAGACGGATCTCCAACCTTTGATCCGGACGACAGTGTGTTCTATTCACTTCCGGAAGATTACGATAAGAGTCAGACTGGTCTGATCAAGGAAGTGGACATGAGCCTCCGGGTAGAACAGCACAGCAAGGCAATCAATGATGATTTGAATTATCTGTCTCTGAAATGTGGATTCGGTACGGAAAGATACCGGTTTGACGGAGCAGGAGCGAAGACAGCAACCGAGATCATTTCGGAGAACTCAGATATGTACCGTATGCTGAAGAAGCATGAGATAATCTTGGAAGATGTCATAAAGCGGTTGGTCAGAATCATTATCCGGCTCGGTATTGTGACAGGAAATACACTAGACCAGAACACAGATATTGTGATTGACTTTGATGATTCTATCATTGAGGATAAGGGCGCAGAGCGTCAGCAGGACCGTCAGGACGTCAGCATGGGCGTGATGCGACATGAAGAGTACCGTGCAAAATGGTACGGTGAAACAGTGGAACAGGCAAAAAAGAATCTGCCAGAGCAGAATCAGGTAATGGAGTAATATGAAGGATGATTACAAGAATAAGCTTGCAAGTAAGATTGCTTCCAGGTATCAGGATTTGGAAGAGCGTATCATGCAGGATATTGTCCGGAGGATTATGAAAGCTGGTGAAATAACCAGTACTGCAGATTGGCAGATTAACCGGTTACGGATTTTAGGATATTCCTCCGAGGATATTGAGAAAGAAATCAAAAAGGCGCTCAATGCTTCTTATCCAGAAATGTTCGAGTTGTACGACAAGGTGATCAACTGGGAATATGTCCGGAATAAAGATATATATGAGCAGATCAACGCCGAGTACATACCATTCGAAGAGAACGGACAGCTCAAGCAGATTACAGAAGCAATCATTGACCAGAGTTTTGATGATTTGGAGAATGCGACTAATTCACTCGGCTTCTATCTGGACTACGGCAATGGTAAGAAGGTATTGACGCCACTTTCTCAAGTGTATACCAAATACCTTGATGCAGCGTGTTATGATATCGTGACCGGAGCATTTGATTATAACAGTGTGTTGCGTAGAGTTGTGACACAACTTACCAACAGCGGACTTCGGCAGATTGATTATTCTTCCGGGAGAGCTAACCGGGTTGATGTGGCTGCAAGAAGAGCGGTCATGACTGCAGTTAGTCAGATTACCGGAAAGATATCTGAGTACAACGCACAGAAGCTTGGCGCCGAGTATTTTGAGGTTGAGTGGCACGCCGGAGCACGTCCGACTCATGCAGTATGGCAGGGGCGTGTCTGGTCAAAGGAGCAATTGTATTCAGTCTGTGGACTGGGTACCGTGACCGGACTTCTGGGAGCTAACTGTTATCATACTTATTATCCGTTCTTCCCTGGCATTTCACAGCGCAACTGGTCTGATGATTGGCTGGGTGCTAAGAATGAGGAAGAATCTGAACCAAAAGAGTTCAATGGTAAGCGGTATACCCTGTATGAAGCCAAGCAGAGACAGCGTCAGATGGAAGTGGCTATGCGTGCTCAGCGCGAGAAGGTACGGTTGCTACAGGCTGGCAAAGCTGATCAGGACGAAATCATTCTGCACAAAGCGAAATATCAAGGGCAGCTTAACGAGTATTCTCGGTTCTGCAGGAAGATGAGTCTCACGGAAGAGCGTGAGCGTATTTATCTGGATATGCGTGGAAGGGTTGCGACGAACAATAAGACGCAGAATTCCATATTCCATCCAGAAATGGTTAAGAACGCATCGAAAGACGTAGCTCAGTATAAAAGATACAAAGAAGTTCTTGGAGATTCTGTTGGTTCACTTGCTAAGTTCGGGCAGGTGAAATATAATGATAGTGAACAGTGGGAAAAGCTTCAAAGTAAATTTTTCGCATATCTTGAGATTAACAAGAAAGATTGGTCGGAAGAATTTAAGAGTAAATCAAAACAGGCATATGATAGATTCAGAGAGCAAGGAGAAGAATTATCAGTTCATGCTTTGAGTCGATTACCAAGATTAAATAAGCCAGGATATGAAGTGATTCACGAAGAAGATGTGCTCAATCTAATAAAAACTATGCCGAATTATTCTGAAGGAGAAGAGAAAATGATTTGGTTCAGCCCAAGCAAACAGCTTGTAGTTATAAAAAATAAAAACTCAGGCGATATAGTTAGTATTGTTCGAAGAAAAAATAAAAAGGAGGAATGGACGGATGCAGGTCTTTAGAAAATATATGAATTATATAAAGGATTTTCTTGAAAATACTCCGGAAGATATATATGAGTTTTCTATTATCCTTGAAGATGCATTAGTTGATGAGTACGATGCAATGCATGCGGAACAGCCGAGAGCAACTGAAATATTGGCAGAAGAAACCCCAGACATTTGTGCATCAGCAGAACCGGGAATGAAGCCAGAGGAGATTGAAAAATTTAAACGTGAGTTGGAAATTGAATACAACAAAGCGTTAAAAGCAGTTGTGTAGTTACCACCAGTCAATATGACCGGTGGTATTTTTATATTCATTTAGGAGGTATCATGATAACTGTAACAGTAAAAGATAAAAAAATTAGCATGTCTGGTCATGCCTGTCGGAAAGATTCCAGCGGTATCGATCGGGTATGTGCGGCAGTATCAGCTCTGACATGCAGTTTGATCAATTCGTTAAGAGATCTGACTGGTGACAGAATCCGGGCAGATACAGGCAGCGGTATGATGGTAATTGAATGGGAGAATCTTTCAGATGGTGGAAAGCTTCTGATAGATTCATGGTTCCTGGGACTTACAGATATCAACCGGGAATACAATTGTATAGAATTTCGGTAACAAGCACCCAAGAGGGTGTTTTTATTATGTCCAAAACGTGAAGACAAGAAAAGCTCGGGAGCCTGTCGAGGCAAAACGGAGGTAGAAAGCATGAAATACAGAATGAATTTACAGCTCTTTGATGACGGCGCAGGAGCTGGCTCTGGTGGGCAGGGTGGAAATGCCGGGGCTGGAAACGGCGGTCAGGGATCCGCTGGGAGCGCATCCGGAGCGCATAATACCGGAACATATACCTATGAACAGCTGGAAGAGATCGCGAGTGCAAGGGTAGAACGTTCAGAGAGAACAGCACTTGCAAATTTTTTTCGGACGCAGGGAATGACAGAAACTGAGGTCACACAGGCAATCAATAATTTTAAAGCAGAACGTGCTGCCAATCAGCCGGACGCTGCAAAGCTCAAGAAGGAGCGTGACGATGCTTTGAATGAGGTGCAGCAGATGAAGAATGAAAAATTCTTATCTGGGAAAGGCGTAAAATCAGAAGATCTTGATTATGTCATGTTCAAGGTATCGAAACTTGTAGACGATAAGACAACATTTGAGAAAGCTGCAGAAAGATTCCTGAAGGAGAATCCAAGATTTGCGGGTGGTACGAACAGTTATCGTATTTCAACATCTGCAGGGAACACTTCTGAGGGTTCTGGTGGAGATATGAACGCTTCCATCAATGATCGTATCCGTGCTGCAGCAAGAAGATAATGGAGGTATAAAATGAATAAAAACAGAATGAATTTAAGAATGTTCCAGAACGATGTGAATATTATCGACCGTACCGTAGCAGAGTCCCTGATTCCAACCCAGGAAGCAAAAGAAATTATTCAGGGTACAATTGCGCAGTCTGCAGTACTGTCAAGGGGACGTAAGCTGGCAAATATGACAAGCAAGCAGTACAAGATGCCAGTTCTTGATATGCTGCCGATTGCCTATTTCGTAAATGGCGATTCTGGACAGAAAAAGACAACAAAGCAGGCATGGGATAAGAAATTTATCATTGCAGAGGAAATTGCGGTAATTGTACCGATTCCAGAATCTGTATTAGATGATTCAGACTATGATATTTGGGGCGAAGTAAAACCAAGGGTCACAGAGGCATTTGGAAATAAGATTGATGGAGCTGTACTGTTTGGTACCGATAAACCGTCTACTTGGAGAGACGATGTTGTTGCGACAGCCACAAAAGCTGGATCCGTGGTAACACTTGGCTCAGCGGATCCGCTGTATGACAAAATCATGGCAGAAGACGGTGTGATTGCCAAAGTTGAGAATTGCGGATACATGGTCAATGGTCACATGGCTGATATTTCCATGAGAGCGAAGCTTCGTGGATTAAAAAACGCTAATGGTGATCCATTGTTTAAAACAGATATGCAGGGGTCTACACAGTATGCACTGGACGGTTCTCCAATGAACTTCCCAAACAATGGTTCATTCGATAAGACTAAGGCGCTGATGATTTCTGGAGATTTCTCACAGCTTGTATATTCCATCAGACAGGATATTACATTTAAGCTGTTTACTGAGGGTGTTGTTCAGAACACGGATGGATCTATTGCATACAACCTGATGCAGAATGATATGGTTGCACTTCGTGCAGTAATGCGTCTTGGCTGGGAGATTCCAAACCCAATCAATGCACTTGCAAAAGATAAAACCAAAAGATGTCCGTTCTCAATTCTGAAAGCAGGGGAGTAGGAGTAAATGTACGCAGATTATTCATATTATGCGGATCACTATGGCGGGGATATTCCTGAAAGGGAATATCCATCTGCTGAGCGCAGGGCTGAAGCTTATATCAGGAAACTGACTTATGTCAGAGGAGATATTTTTGCAGTTGAAAATACTGCGGTAAAAGATGCAGTGTGCGCTGTGGCTGACGTGTATTATTCCTGCAAAAAGAAGCAGGAAGCAGGTACGGTCAAGTCTGAGAATAACGATGGCTACAGTGTATCATATGCGGTAGAACAGGCTGATGGTCAGACAATGGAAGAGCTGATTAGAAAGAAAGCGTATGAAGCTGCATCTACATATTTGCTTCCGACCGGGTGGTTATCAAGAAAGGTAGGGTGTTGTCATGCTGACGAATGCGACGATTACAATCTATAACCGAATTCCCGGAAAAAAGAACACATGTGACGCCTGGCACAGAACAGTGATTAGAGATGTACATGTGTACGTGGATCACAAGGCATCTGTTGGAGATTCCGGACTTAACAGCGCAGAAGTGTACAAGATTCGTATTCCTACAGACGTGGAGAATGCAGATCAATATCTTCCACCAGAGGAATATGTGAAGAAAGATAATCCGGGGAATTACTGGACAATTCAGATCGATGATCACGTTGTTCTGGGAGAATGTGACAAGGAGATTGAAAAGCCAGCAGATCTCACCGATGTACGATTGAGACACTGTAAAGTGTTGTCCTGGTCAGACAACCGCTTCGGAGGGCTCCCGCATTGGAGAATAGGAGGCGCTTAAGATGGCATCAAAGAAAAATTTCAGCATTACGACTCCAAGAGGAAGCGTATTCACAGAGGTAACGGCGAATGGTTCTGTCCAAGCGAGGCTTGAATGGAATCCGTCATTTGCCCGGACAAAAGCAGAGAATTTTTCGAAAGCTCAAGAGTTTGTCGATTCCGAATGCCTGAGATATATGAATCCGCTCACGCCAAGGAGAACAGGTATGATGATTAAGTCAGCAACACTTGGAACTGTGATAGGTTCTGGATCCATTGAGTACCTGACACCTTACGCCCGCCGGCAGTATTACGAGCATAAGACTAAAGCGAGATGGTTCGAAAAGATGAAGGCAAGCAACAAGGAGGCTATTCTGAAAGGAGCAGAGCAGATTGCAGGACGGTAAGAAGCCGATTATCCAGAGTATCCGGGATTATGTTATGACGTACCCGGATATCGATGACCGGAAAATTAATATTGATTATCTTGGCAATGGAATGGAATATTCTATAGACCCAATTGGGGCAGATCCTATTTATAAAAGATATGTAGATGGGAGCTGCCTGAAACAATTCCAGTTCGCATTCACTTCGAAAGAAGCTTATGATGGCGACGCCAGAACAGGCATTGCCAACAGTGGTTTTTATCAGGATTTTGCGGAATGGACAGAACAGAACAATTTAGACGATATCCTCCCGGAGCTGGACGGGCACGATGCTATACGGGTAGACGTGTTGCAGTCCGGCTATTTATTTAGCACAGAGGAAGATCTGGGGCGGTATCAGATGATTTGCAGATTGATTTATAAGTAGGAGGTACAAAATGTCAGGAGCAGATACAAAAAAGAAATTAGTCGGAAGACACAAAAGAGTGGCATTTATGGACGTTGCCGGTGACGGAAACACATATACCAGAATGACAGGATTCACGTCCATGTCTGAGAGCAAGAACGCTTCCGAGTACAGCCGCCATTATGTGGACGAAGAAAGTGAGAGAACAGATGTTGTGGGATATGCCCCATCAAACGATTATGAATTTGACCGCTATACCAATGATCCGGTACAGCAGAAAATCGCAGAGATCACAGATGATGAATTACTTGGCTCTGATGCACAGGTAAGCATCGTTGTGGTAGATCTTTTTGATATTAAGGCAGATACACCGAATACATGTGTTGCTAGAAAGCGTGATTGGAGCGTTGTTCCAGACAATTCAGGAGATGGAACTGATGCATTGATCTACAAAGGTAGCCTGAAAGCCAATGGTGAGAAAATCAAGGGTACCGCCACAACAACAGACAACTGGCAGACATGTACGTTTGAAGCGGATTAATAAAAAGATAGGAGAGTGAGCCGATGAGCCTTTTTAAATACGGAAATCTCGAAGTTGAGATGGATTTTACCGATGTTGATTTTTTAGAAAATCTGGACGAAGCAAAGAAATTAATGATTGATGAAGCAGCACAAGTACCGAAAACCGGAAAGACAGCGGATATTATTCGCGCGCAGTGTCAGTGTTATTTTAACTTTTTCGACCGGGTGATCGGAGAGGGAGCACACGAGGAGATGTTCCAGGGTAGAACCAGCCTTAATTCATGTCTCGATGCCACAGATGCACTTCTTAAGTTCGAAAATGATGAGGCGCTTAAACTGAATGAGAAATATAGTGATTATATGGTTCAGCAGCATGGGAACAGGCAGCAGAACCGTAATTACAATAAACAGCATGGAAAGAAGCGCAATAAAGGAAATGTTAGTTATTATCCTAATGGTAACAGGTAGCACGCTATGAATATTCTGATTGATAAGTTTCCCAATACGGTGTGTGTAAACGGGAAAGGTTATGAGGTCGAGACAGATTTTCGGGAATGGATACGATTCACGAAGTTAGTGGAAGACGAGGACGTCCCGTGGCAGATTAAGTGCCGGCTATTATTGCAGTGGTATATAGATGGAATTCCGGACGATTTGGAAGAGGCGATTGAGGCTCTAGGGGATTTTCTTACAATGAGGCAGGATGGCGAAGAATCCGATGAGCCAATGCTTCCACCAAAACAAGTGTATTCTTTCGATGAGGATATGGTTTGGATTTACAGCGCATTCCGTGAAGCATACGGAATCGACCTGCAGTCTGTGCCATATATGCACTGGTGGGAGTTTCAGACGCTGTTCATCGGACTTCCGGACAACACAGAAATCAAACAGCGCATTTTGTACCGGAATACAGACCTCCGGGATATCAAGGATAAGGACGAGCGCAAGAGAGTAAAGAAGATTCAAGAGGCAGTCGCTCTCAAGAAAAAGAAGCGCAGGAAAATGACAGATTATGAGATTGGAGATATGTTCGCGTGATGAAACATATGATTAAGATCCCGACAGAACGAAAATGGTACAGATGTCCTTATTGTGGTAAGAAGTTATTGATTTACGAGGATACAGCCAAATGTAGTGGAGTGTATCTGAACTGCCGGGAATGTAAAAGAGAAATAAATATTAAGATTTAAAAG
>PPYE01643796.1_pt1 | contig 18058 bp, 19 predicted proteins | sample 1559881 | NCBI WGS metagenome assembly PPYE01 (sample SAMN08240022, study PRJNA423297) | Human gut metagenome, whole genome shotgun sequencing project. | reverse complement strand
AGAGGAGGACAACAACATGGCATTTTCAGCAACGACGCGTCAACAAAATATTGAACGCTTACAAAATGAAACGTTAGATCTATTAGTAATCGGTGGTGGTATCACCGGTGCCGGAGTCGCTATTCAAGCAACGGCCATGAACATGAAGACCGGTCTGATCGACATGCAGGACTTCGCTGAAGGAACGTCGTCACGGTCGACCAAGCTCGTCCATGGTGGGATTCGTTATCTGAAGACTTTTGATGTGGGGGTTGTCGCCGATACAGTTAAGGAACGGGCAGTCGTTCAAGGTATCGCGCCCCACATTCCTAAGCCAGACCCAATGTTACTCCCCATCTATAATGAGACGGGTGCGACTTTTGACCTCTTTTCAGTCAAAGTGGCGATGGATCTCTATGACAAGTTAGCGGAAGTTAAGGATCCAAAATTCACCAACTACACGCTTTCTAAGGAAGAAGTCTTACAACGCGAACCCCAACTGAGTCCGAAAAACTTAGTCGGTGGTGGGGTCTACCTTGACTTCCGCAACAACGATGCCCGTTTGGTGATTGAAAACATCAAGAAGGCTCATGAAAATGGCGGTATCATGGCCAGTCATGTCAAGGCCACTGGGTTATTACATGACGATGAAGGCCGTATCAACGGGATTACCGCTGAAGACTTGTTCACCGGCGAAACCTTTGAAATCCATGCCCGGGTCGTCATCAACACGACTGGCCCTTGGTCCGACACGATTCGGAAGATGGACCATGGTGAAACTTATCAATCACAGATGCGCCCAACTAAAGGGGTCCACTTGGTAGTCGATGCTGAAAAACTACCGGTGCCACAACCAACCTACTTTGATTCAGGCGACCAAGATGGCCGGATGATTTTCGTGGTACCACGTGAGAACAAGACCTACTTTGGGACGACCGATACTGATTATCACGGTGACTTGGAACATCCAACGGTGACTCAAGAAGATGTTGATTACCTGCTTGAAATCGTGAACCGGCGCTACCCAACGGCGAAGATTACTTTAGACGATATTGAAGCAAGCTGGGCTGGGTTACGGCCATTGATCGCCGCTAACGGGAGTTCAGACTACAACGGAGGTAATTCTGGCAAAATCAGCGACAAGAGTTTCAAAGAAGTCATCAAAGTAGTCGACCAATTTGAAAATCAAGAAGCGAGCCGCGAAGATGTTGAAAGCGTGCTGAATGATCTCGAAAGTTCGCTGGCTGAAGACAAGTTAAGTCCATCGGCGGTATCACGGGGTAGTTCATTAACCAGTAGTCCGGATGGCCTGTTAACGTTGGCCGGTGGTAAGATTACCGATTACCGTAAAATGGCCGCGGGTGCCATGGCGTTGGTCGCCAAAATTCTGGCGGACAAGTTTGATGCCCACTTTAACGAAATCAATTCTAAGAATCTCCCGGTCTCTGGTGGCGATATTGATCCGCACAACGTTGATGCGACGATTGCCTTTTACGCAAAACAGGGGACGGATAACGGATTGACCAATGATGAAGCGCTACGGATTGCGAATATGTATGGCTCCAATGCGGCTCGGGTCTTCAGTCTGATTGGTAAAGTCGAACCGACACACGGGTTGAGCTTAGCCGAAACGATTAGCCTGCGCTACGCTTTGGATGAAGAAATGACGTTGACACCGGTTGATTATCTACTTCGGCGTACGAATCACCTACTCTTCATGCGTGATACGCTGGATGACCTGAAGGACGGTGTCATTGCGACGATGGCCGATTACCTTGGCTGGGATGCCGCAACGACGAAGGAACAAACGGATCGTTTGAACCAAACGATCGCTGAATCGGACTTAACGGCACTCAAGCAGGGCTAAAGAATGGGGTGGTCATGATGAAAGATCCATTAGCATTACAATTATTGGGGGAATTTCTCGGGACCTTTATCTTGATTCTATTAGGTGATGGGGTCGTTGCTGGGGTAACCCTCAACAAATCCAAAGCGCAAAATGCGGGCTGGGTCGCGATTACCTTAGGCTGGGGTTTTGCCGTCACGATGGGCGTCTATGCGTCCAGCTTCATGAGCCCGGCACACTTGAATCCCGCCGTTTCGTTAGGTATGGCGGTTGCGGGCAAGTTTCCATGGGCATACGTCTTGCCCTATAGTGCCGCTCAAATTGCCGGTGGGATCGTCGGTGGCCTGGCAGTCTGGCTACACTACTACCCACATTGGCAAGCCACAAAGGACGCCGGCGCCATTCTCGGAATCTTCTCGACTGGCCCTGGTATTCGGCAATATTTCTGGAACTTCATCAGTGAAGTGATTGGAACCTTTGTCCTAGTTTTCGGCTTGTTAGCCTTCACGAAAGGCCAGTTCACCGCGGGTTTGAATCCAATCGTCGTCGGAATTCTGATCATTGCGATTGGGTTGTCACTCGGTGGAACGACCGGGTACGCCATCAATCCAGCGCGGGACTTGGGACCACGGATTGCGCATGCCGTCTTACCAATCGCGAATAAAGGCACTTCTGATTGGGCCTACAGCTGGGTGCCAATTGCTGGACCACTGGTTGGTGGTGCGTTAGGTGCACTGTTGTTTAATGTATTGCCATAATTTTAGAACTGATTGTGAGAGTCAGCTAGGTGGAGCACTTGGCGCTCAAACGTCAACTAGATAGATATTAAATAAACACGTCGTATTGACCACGATTATCGTGATTACGTACGACGTGTTTATTTGATTTGACATTAATCCAACAAACTCGGATCAATCTTACGGTCCTTAAAATAGTATTCACGGTCATGATCACTGACCTGGCGTAAGATATGAGCCGGATTGCCGACAGCGACGACGTTATCAGGCAAGTCTTTGGTGACGATGCTGCCGGCTCCCACGACGACATTATCGCCAATCGTGATTCCAGGGAGCACGATGACGCCGGCACCTAACCAACAATTACGGCCAATATGGACGGGCATGTTGTATTGGTAAGCTTGTTCACGGAGGCTCGGCAGAATCGGATGGCCCGCGGTCGCAATGGTGACGTTTGGCCCAAACATGGTGTAGTCGCCAACGTAAATGTGAGTATCGTCAACCAGTGTCAGGTTGAAGTTCGCGTACACACCCTTGCCGAAGTGGACGTGGTGACCGCCAAAGTTACTGCGCAGTGGCGGCTCGATGTAGCAGTTAGGACCGATTTCGGCGAACATCTTGCTGAGCAGGATTTGCCGCTTGGTCAATTCACTGGGACGAGTCTGGTTAAAGTCATACAGTTGATCCAGGTAGCCGAATTGGCGTTTTTCCAGTTCTGGGTCGTTGGGTAGATAGAGTTCGCCCGTATGTAGGCGATCATTATTAGATGTCATGGTTTAAACTTCCTTTCGAGAATGGTGGGTCGCGGTGAGGATGGCTAGCCCACCTAAAATCAGCATGATCCAAATTAAAACATTGGCTGTGAGGGACTGAGGCCCCAACTGGCCAAGACCGTTCCAGACGAGTGGCGCGAAAAACGCACTGATGATCGTCGCAATCGTCAAGTAACTGCTCAAAACGTTGACTTGTGAGGCGTCTAAGCCGGTATTGCTGGTAAAGACTAGGTACGGTCCGGTGTAAGAGTAAATAAAGTTAAAGAACACGGCCGCGCCAATCGCAATCGTCGCGTTAGGCGCCAACCATAGGACTAGGACTGAGCCAGCCGCCCCCGCATAGCCTAATGTCAAGGTGTAGCGATGCAAGATTCGGTGTAGATAGCCAAAGGTCAGCCCGGCCAGCAAGCCACCAATGTTCATGGCGGCCAGTGTCAGATTGATCGTGGCAGCGTTGCCAAAATGGCGGGCGGCAAAGAAGCTGGGCAGTTTGAGCTGGACGCCCCAAATGAGCAGGTAAGTGATAAAGGTCAGTCCTAATAAAAGCCATTGATGACGTGGCAGACTGGCCTGTTCCGTGGTGGTCACGGGGGCCGCACTGGTCGGTTCCGGGACAAAACGGGCCACTAATCCCGCAATGATGACGAGCCCACCGTATAACCAGAAGACCGCGTGCCAGCTAATTCCGATCAACAGGCCGGCCAGACCGAGCAATACCGCGTTACCTAGTGCCGACAGTCCGGTCTGATACCCCAATAGTCGTGCCCGCAACTCACCCGTAAAACTGTGTGTTAACAGGCTGATGGCATGCGGTGAGAAGAGGCCCACGCCTAACCCGAGACCTAAACGACTCAGCATGATGACTGTAAAGTTGGCGGTGAATGCTGGAATCAAACCCATCACCGCACTGAGTAAGAGGCCACTAATGACAACCGGCCGCAACCCCCAGCGATTCGTCAAGCGGGGATTGAGTAGCAGGGTAATCAGCGCGCTGCAATTCGCAATCGTGACGACCCATTCAATCAGCGTCGTCGGGATTCGTGGAAAAGCCCGTTTGAGCTGGGGAATGATGCCCGTAATGGCGGTCGTGATCCCGGTCACGGTGGAGAGGCTGAGAATGCTGACCGTCGTGGTTAACCGTGGTTGCATGACCTACGCCTCCAGCCAATGATTGATCCATTGTAAGACGCCTTGTTCTTGGTTTGACCCTGTCGTGGCGTTGGCGACCGCCGTCACGTCGGGTTGGGCGTTAGCCATCGCGACCCCGAAGCCAACTTCCCGCAGCATTTCTAAGTCATTACCACCGTCACCAAATGCGGCCATTTCGGCAAGGTCGATGCCTAAGACTTGGCCCAATTCAGCTAATCCGGCAGCTTTATTCATCCCAGGCTGGATAATGTCGATATCGCCGTGACCACTACTAGTTGGTTCGCCGAGGCCCACTAATTGGTCGCGCAATGTCGCAACGATGGCCATTGTGCATTCAGGCGGGCATGAGATGGCGAATTTCAAGATATCATCATCGATCTGGGCGTAATCATCGACGACGGCTAAGTGGTGATAATAGTGCCGCATGTTAGCGACGTGGTCAGGGTCAGTCGTACTGAGTGTGTAGGCACTCTTGGCACCACAGACGAGTATTTTTAAATCTGGAATTGCTTGAATCTTATCTAGAATCGTTTGCACTGCCGCGGGTTGAAAGGCGTGTTGGGCGTAAACGCGCTCGGCGTCACGAATATAAGCGCCGTTTTCCGCAACGTAGATCATTTCCGGATAATTCTTGAAGAAGGACTTCAATTGAAAGTATTGATTACCACTAGCGACGACGAAGCGGACGCCCGCAGCTGTAGTTGTTGATAAAGTAACGCAAAGCGCGCCTCATCGTAGGTCATGTCATCGCGAAGAAAAGTCCCATCCATATCAGTTGCCATTAATTTAATCATTGTCAAAACTCCCGTCATTTATTTGATAGCCGCAGCTTACCACGGAATCGGCACAATGAAGGGACATTTTTAGAGGCAACTAGTATCAATTCGGTGATAGCGTGCGTAGGCTTGGCGGTAATCGGTCGGTGTCACGCCCTTCCAGGATTTAAAATTACGATTGAAGGTCTTGCTATTGGGAAAGCCGCATGCCATTGCGATGTAGGCGACTTTGTGGTCCGTCTCTAACAGCAAGCGCCGCGCGTTCATCAATCGAATCAAACGCAGGTAGCGGTTGACGGACATCTGGACGTTGGCGTTGAATTGCTGATTCAATGTCGTCAATGAGACGTGAAATTGGTCAGCTAAAGTATTGCCGTCGATCGGGTCAGCATAGTGTTGATTGATGGCCGACATCACGGTATCGGTCAGCGTCTGGTTCGGGTTGACCGCCGGAGCGCTGATTGGGGCCGTGAACGTTTCCCCAAGCGTGGCGACGAGCTGATAAAAGTGACTGAGCACTTTCAGCCGGACCAAGTCAGTCGTGGGCGTTGCGAGCAGGTCGTGAATGGCGACTAGGTGTTGACGTACCTGGGCGTAAGCCTGCGGGTGTTCGCTTGCCGAGGACGCGCCGTGTAAGGTCAATTGCCAATTCGCACTGGCAGGGACCTGATGCTGGAGAAAATCATCGTCAATAATCAAACCAAATTCGACCCAGTCCACCTCGGCAGGACCGCTGGCACTGTGTACGACGCGCCGATTAGTGGTCCAGAGGTCGCCCGGTCGATACTCGGCGGTTTGCCCATCAGTGACGAACTTGAGCACCGTTCCGCTGACCAGATAGTTCAGTTCGATGCCTTGATGCCAGTGGGGTGTCACCGTAATGTCGGTCAAGGGGTCGTGTTCATAGTATTTAAAAGGGAGGCGGGGAATCGTCTGGACCGCCTCATGTAAGATTTCCATTGTTAGGCCTCGTTTGAATAGTTTGTAAAATCGCCCCGCCTCCTTTTAAAAATCGACCATGTTGCTTGTTCGGCTATGCTATATTGGAAGTAGCCCATCGTGGAAGCGGTGGCATAACTTAATTGTAACCGTATTCGCGGATGAAAGGAACGATAATTAATGACAATTAAACTAATCGCAATTGATATTGATGACACCTTGTTGAATTCCAAGGGTGAACTGTTGCCGAGTACGATTACTGCGGTCAAAGCTGCTCGGGATGCCGGCATCAAGGTCGTCCTCTGCACGGGGCGGCCGTTAGCTGGTGCCAAGCCATATCTGGATGCACTGGGCCTAGCCGGCGACGACCAGTACGTGATTACCTACAATGGGGCTGTGATCGAGAGTATTGATGGGCGCATCGTTGCCAAACACCTGATCGACAACGCCCATTACCGACAAATGACGGCGTTTGGCCAACAACACCACGTGCCGTTCAACGTCCTCGATGCCGATAGTACGATTTATACCGCTGACCGGGACGTCAACTGGGTCACGGTCGTGCAGGCATGGGAGAACAAGGCCGGTCTGTTAGTACGCGACCCTGACGATTTGCCCGCTGACTTTCAGATTGCTAAGGGATTGTTCGTTGGGGAAGGTCCCCAACTGGATGCGGTGGAAGACCTAGTGAAGACGACCTTTGGGGATGAGCTGTACGTCGTTCGGGCCGCCACGAACTTCTTAGAATTGATGCACACTGGTGTCAATAAGGGGCAGGCGGTGCAGGATTTGGCCGCTGAGTTGCAGATTCAAGCGGACGAAGTGATGGCCCTGGGCGATGAACAAAATGATTTGCCGATGTTTGCCTTTGCCGGGACCGCGGTCGCGATGGGTAACGGGAGCGCGGTTGCCAAGGAACACGCGGATGCGGTGACGGCGACCAACGATGCGGACGGGGTCGCGAAAGCCATCCGCAAATGGGCGTTGACCGATTAAGCACGTGATTTGCGAAAAAAGTGTTGACAAGTCCGCATAATGAGTTTATGATTGCAAATATTAAAAATAAATGAGATTGAACGTGATGATCAGGAGAGTATAGTCAGCCTAATCTTAAGCGAGCCGCTGGATGGTGTGAAGCGGTGATGACACTGACTAGAAAGTAACCTGAGAACTGCTAATGCGACGTGATGAAGTGTTAGCTGGGTGCCCCCATTAACGGGCCAACGTATCGTGAGTCCTAGGCTGATGCCCGACTGACCGTACGCGAAGGTGACGAGTGTGAACTCGTGACGAAGACAGGTGGTACCACGCGGAAGCGTCCTGACAAAATCAAATGATGATTTTGTCAGGACGCTTTTTTTTAATCTCATGAGAGGAAGATGAACATGTTAGTAACGAGTAGTGATGGTGGTTTGTATCGAGTGTTAATGGTCACAATGACACAAACGGATGATTGGTGACCACTTGTAATGGAGGAAATGCGATGCAAACACAAAAATTAACGTTCAAACATTATCTGATTATTGGTTCCATGCTCTTTGGAATGTTCTTTGGCGCCGGTAACTTGATCTTCCCGATTCACTTAGGGCAACTCGCGGGCAGTCACTGGCTAACGGCTGGGTGGGGCTTCCTGTTAACGGGGACGCTGCTACCACTACTGGGCATTATTGCCATTAGCGTGACGCGCAGTAGTGGGATCTACGACTTGGCCCGGCCAATTGGCAAACGGTACGCGACGATTTTTATGGTGTTAACTTGTGCGACGCTGGGACCGCTCTTTGCGACACCCCGAACGGCGACGACCCCGTTTCAAATCGGGATTGCGAGCCACGTCAGTACCAGTCAGGCGCCGTGGTTCCTGTTCGCCTACTCATTGATTTTCTTCAGTATCACCTACTGGGCGGCGCGGCGACCAACGCGTATCATTGATACGATTGGCAAGCTATTGAACCCAGCGTTCCTGATTCTGTTGGCGCTGATCTTTGGGATCGCGTTCAGTCGGCCACTGGGGCGGGCGGATGCAACGCCAACTGCCGCCTACCAACACGGGGCCTTTCTAAATGGGTTCTTGCAAGGCTACAACACGATGGACGCATTAGCGGCCCTATTATTTGGGATTGCGGTCGTTACGGCGATTCGGGGCATCGGCCAACGTGATGCTGGGGCGATTGCGAAGACTGCGGCCAAGTCTAGCCTGCTGAGTATTAGCCTAGAAGCGGTGATTTACTTAGGGTTGATCTGGATTGGTGCGACCTCCTTATCACAGTTCAAGTTGTCAGCGGATGGCGGAATTGCATTTGGCCAAATCGCGAATGCCTTTATGGGGGTTCCAGGTGAGATTATTCTCGCTATCATGGCGACCTTAACTTGCCTCACGACATCGGTTGGACTGGCGACGTCTTTTGCGGAAGCTTTACACGCCAAGTTCCCCAAGATTAGTTACGCGATTTTCAACCGGCTTGCGTGTGGCGCTTCGTTCATCATTGCCAACATTGGCCTGGATCAAATCATTGCGTGGTCGACGCCAATGCTGATGTTTCTCTATCCATTAGCCATTACCTTGATTATTCTGGCAATTGCGTCACCACTCTTCCAGCATGATCCAATCGTTTATCGGTGGACGACGGCGCTGACGTTGATTCCAGCCATTCTGGATGGGATTGCCTCCGCACCGACCGTTATTACCAATATGCAGTGGGTCCAAACGCTATTGGCCTGGGACCAGCAGTACCTGCCATTGGCCAAGCTAGGCTTTGACTGGGCGTTGCCGGCAGCACTCGGCCTGTTGATTGGTCTGGGCTGGCACGTGGTTCGGCGGATGCAGACGGCTCACGCCTACAAAATTAGTCAGGATTAAGGTGTATGATTAGACTAAGACTTTTGATGGATGGGTGAGTGCATGGATTTTTTAGGAATACTTTGTTTGTTGATTTTGGCGACGACCTTAGCGGGACACTTTGCACATCGCGCAGGAATTCCGGCCGTGATTGGTGAGATCCTAGTGGGCGTCATTGTGGGCCCCGCAGTTCTGAACTGGGTCCATCTGACGACGCTTGTTCAGACGTTTTCGGATATTGGGGTCGTGGTGTTGATGTTCATCGGTGGTCTAGAGAGTAACCTCGCGCTGTTACGTAAATACCTGCGACCGGCAATCATTGTGGCGATTATTGGGGTCATCTTCCCGGTCATCATCATGGGCTTGGCAAGTCGCCTGTTCCAATTCAGTTGGTTCGAATCGTTATTTATTGGCGTGATTTTCTCAGCCACCTCGGTCTCGATTTCTGTGGAAGTGTTGAAAGAGTTCAAGGTACTCGACACGAAGGAGGGGGCGACGATTCTAGGCGCGGCGGTCGCTGACGACATTATCGGCGTGATCCTGCTGAGTATCATGATTGCGATGATGGGCGGCCAGGGCGACGTTGCGCAGACCAATCTCGGCGTCGTCCTCGTAGAACAAGTCGGCTTCTTCATTGGTGTGTTCTTGGTGATCAAATGGGTGGCGCCATACTTGATGGCCTTGAGCGACCATTTACTAATGGCGGCCAGCCCGACGATCATGGCAATCATCATTTGCCTGGGTCTAGCTTGGTTAGCAGAACTCGTCGGACTGAGTGGTGCGATTGGCGCGTTCTTTGCCGGCGTCGCGATTGCGCAAACGGATTACCAGCACGTAGTGGACGTTAGTATCGAACCAGTGGGCTACACGACGTTTATTCCATTATTTTTCGTCAGTGTGGGTTTGAATATGACGTTCAAGGGTGTGTGGCAATCGCTCCCGTTCATTGTGGTCATGACGGTGCTCGGGGTCCTCACCAAACTGTGGGGCTGCGGCCTCGGCGCTAAGGTCAATGGCTTCAGCCGCCGTAGCAATTATCTAGTCGGCGCGGGCATGATCTCACGTGGCGAAATGGCGCTGATAACTGCACAGATTGGCTTTTCAGCACACTTACTATCAAACGATTACTATTCGGATATCATTTTGGTTATCATTGTGGTGACGATGATTGCGCCGTTCGTCTTGAAGAACGCCATTCATCGTGCCAGTCAGATGACCGCCACACATAGCACCATTGAAGATAATTAAACACATAGATTGGGCGGTAAATGCCGCTGGAGACGTCGTGGCTGTGGGCTGCGGCGTTTTTTTGAGCGAGCGAGAGTGAACAGAACGCGTGCGTTGTGAACTTAGCGTGCTGACTGATTGTAATGTGATTGTGGGTTAACGTTGCATGGGGGACTGGTTGTACGATAATCGCTAAAAAGGTGACGTTTGAAGGAAATCGCGCAACAATTCAGTTCGGCGTTATATGATAAGCATGGAAAGTAATTGATCGTTCAGGAGATTAAAATAAGTGATAGGAATTGATTTTAAAAGAAAACATTATCCGCTAGTATTAGTACTTTTCGTAGCTGGTTATATGGGTGCGATTTTTCTTAATCGTTATTTCGATTGGTTGGCAATGTTGACCGCTGGTATGATCAGTTTGGTCATTCTATATGGCTCTTCGAACTTAAAACGATTTTTCCAACCGCTACCCTCGCCAAAATGGCGCATCGTGTTGAAGTATGTGCTTTTATTGTTTGTCATGGAAATTGTGGCGATTGTGGTTGTCGCAATTGTCTATCCAGATGCTTTATTATCATTTCGCAATACGACGATGGCAGCTCGGTCCACTGGATTAGATGTGCCTTTAATTGAAAGAATATGGATCGCCGTGACGCTGTTAGTCTCATTAGTTGGTGAGGAAGTCGGAATGGCTTCGATTTCAATCCCGTTAATTCAATTACTATCGCACACAAGACTAAGAAAATTTGCGTGGCCAATTATCAATGTATTGGGGTGTGTCTTGTTCGCGTTGATGCACCTGCCACATTATCATTTTAATTGGATTTATCCCGTAATCGTCGGTCTGACGCGTTATCCAATCACTGCTTCATGGCGGTCTGCCAATACTTTACGGAGTGGCATCTATGTCCATTGGATCTCAGACGCCGTGTTAATTATCGGGACGTTAATTTGAATATAAAAGGTGAGGTAGCTATCGATGTTCAATAAAACTATCAGCATAATTAAGAAATATCCAGTAATCAGCGTGATTATCGCGCTTGTCGTCGCCTTTGTCATCTATGTGATTAGTGATCCATCATTCATTCCTTCATTTACTCAAGGTTTTAGCGATGGGGGCGCTGATAAGTGGCATAATTGCGGTTAGTTAGCCGGCGTCATTATGGTGTTCACCATGGTGGCGCTGGTTTTTGGTGTCGTGGCGCAGGCGTCGGTGAGAAAATAGTGACGATTATATGGAAAAACGGAACGTTAATATCCAGAATCCATCGAAAACGAAATGAAGGTGTACATTAGAAGCAGGGAGAAAGTGAGTTGAAGCCAAGTTTTCAGCAGTGGCGGTGACCAAATGCTGAAGTTATGTGGTATTGCGTTTTGAGATGGATACGGTGGCTGAGGTAGGTGATTAATTTGAAGAAGACGGTATGGGTCAAAGGCGGTGCGTGCTTGATTGCGCTTGTGTTTGTGGTCTTAATGTTTCGAGTGGACAAAGACATGCTGTGGCTGGCGTATGCTTTTGCATTGTTGGCCCTGCCTCGACCCAGACAGAAGTACCCGAAAAGCGCTGATAACTGGTACTACCTCGCCTTTTTATTATTCTGCTTTGCCTACTTATTAAGAGAAAACGTTGTCGGTAATATAGGGATTATCGTGGCAGTAATTGCTTTTAGTCCAGCGCTGTTAGTGAAGCGAAATAACCGTGATAAAAAATAACGTTCATCCTAGGTGCTGCGTGAACGAGCGATTAGCTGGCAGTTAGTGACGATACGCTTAGTGAAGCGTGTGCTTATCTCCGTGGGGATTAAGCGGCGTGAAAATCTTGCAAGGTGCAGCGGATTTGTGCGGCAACCGGGTCGGGAATTGTCACGGTAGCGGGACTAGGGACATGCGGTTTAGCTCATTTCTGAAATATTTCCTTTATGTACAGGGGATTTTACTGAAAAACACTGTGCAGTCATGTGGATAAGGGGTATATTTAGAGGTGGAGAGAGAAACCGGAATGCTGTTTTGAAGAAAATGTAAGCGGATTCTTGAACGCTAACCAAGATAAACGAGTTCCAATCAGTTCCCGATAAAAATGCTCGAGAAGATGGCAGAATTTATTCGGCTAGGCGTTGCTATTCAGAAAATGAAGCTAATATTTCTGTAAGCTGGAAGTCGCAACACGCTAGATTGGGGCCAATCAAGATGGTCATCTATTATTGGCAGTTCAGCTGGCGTTAACGTTTTACCCGATTAACGGGCTTATTTTAAAGTGGGGATGGTATGTTGAAGAATAAAAAACTAATGATCAAAATTGTGATTTGCTTCCTATTGGTCCCCGTCGCCCTGATGACCGTGCCGTACCTAATTAGTCCGATAATTCCTGAAAAATATGGACAAATGACCGTGGACTTGATTATTTTCCTAATAGTGATTATCTTGAGCCGCAACATCTGGCACGTCAAAATACGGTATTTTAGCGGAAAAAGGATTGGAAATCAGTTATGTCAGCTCATCCCCGCTGTGATTTTTCTGATATTAACCCGGTTTGGCACGCTTAGTTCGATTGCGCCACGCCTAATAAACGTCCGGATTATACTGACGGTATTATTGGTTGCCTTGGCAGAAGAAAGCATGTTTCGAGGTCTGTTACTACCCTTAAGTTTAGAGCTGACCCGAAATAGGCGCTATACGGCGGTCATTATTAGTAGTCTGGGATTTGCGGTCGCTCACTTGGCTAATATCGCCAATAGTTCCTGGTCGATCGTCTTGTTGCAGATGATAGTGGTTTTTGGAAATGGTCTGCTGTGGGGGAGCGTCTATCTGAAGACTGACAATCTGTCGTTAACGATTTTGTTACATTTCTTAGATGACCTGCCATTATTTATCACTAATGGCTCACTTAAGTTAACGACACCGACCAGCTCGCAATTGATGACGGCGCTAGTGATGTATCTCGTAATGATCGGGATAATCGGCGTTGTGACATTTTTACAAGTTAACGGATTACATCGCCGGCCGACACGTTAATCGGCCAGTAACCCAAGGGACTGAGGGCTACGTGTGATGGAGATTATACCTAGAGGAGATGTGAAATATGGGATTAAATGATGTCTTGTATCGACGGCAATACAAAATACAAACTGAACCATCCGTACCACCCTTAGATTTAAAACAATTGAAGACGTTGGGCTTGTGGATTAATCCAATCAAGGGGCACTACGTCGTCACATTAACGAGCGATAAGGATCCCAATAATGATATCGCTACTTTTACAACTAATTTCAAAAAAATCACGCAATTAGCTTCGACAAATTTTAAGATTGAACCGCAATTTGGACCATTTACACTACAAAATGCCGTGGATTCGCCCTGGTTCTAGAAAATTCGGATGGCCATTAGGAGGTGTCTAACATGCTTAATGCAAATTTTTACAAAGAGCTGGATTTCTGGGGTTGGCTGATTGTCTTAGCATTGAGTATTCGCCCTGCACTAAATATTAATTTGAACAGCATGGACTGGATGATACAAGCAGTTTTCGCGATTGTTAGCATTATTGGGATTTGCCGATTGCTATTTTTCAAACGGACCGCTGAATAACCAATGATTTTTCTCAAATGGTTTAGGATAAAAACTGACTGACTAAAAATTTTATAGTCGGCCAGTTTTTATATTATTTTGTCCGGTTACGCGAAAAGGTTGGTTACCCCGAATTGTCAGTGGCGATGAGTAAGATATAATGGGATTATCGATATAGTTGAAGGTTGAAAGTTTAACCACTTTTGGAATACTGCATGGTTAAAAATTATCGTTTTGTGCGATAATCGCAGAAGGCTAAGCAACCATCTTGGCAGCTATTTGGAATTGACCATAGCTATTTTGGGATGCAGGAGGACCGCGTTTTATGAGAAGAGAAATGATTAACCAACTTGCTTATCGGACCTTTTATATGATGGTCTGTGCAACGGGTATCGCAGCCATTGCAATCTTTGTCGCACATTGGTGGCAAGTCCTTGTATTTGGTGTGGTGGTGGGCGCTGCCGCCGTCTTACTGGACACGATTCTTGAACATTTTAATGTCCCAGACACCAATCGCCAGGTGCCCAAAATACCGACGTGGCTGAAATTGATTCAATTGTTGGTATTGGTGCTGGTAGCGGGTGTGACAACGTTATTCACGATCCGTGCTTGGTGGGTGGCAGTACTGATTGGTATTAGTGCCGGAATACTTTCACTGTTGATCGAATTGCTTTCTCGGCGATTGGTGACCATTGATTAGGCTGTCACCGGTACGAAGTGTGGGTGCGGATGAAATTGTGCTAAGTTTAATTGCACGAAGATGGCTGTTAATTGACGGATGATAAATTAGGGGTGTGTGAAGACTAAAATGGAAAACTTTTTCAGGCGATTTGGAACTGCTAGTGATGGCGGGATAGTATGCTGAATATTGAAATTATTGATGCCTTTTTTCAAGGAACTATTTGTGTATTGACTATTTTAATATGGTATTACTATTGCATCAATAAGCTGAATTTGCGAACTTGGATGCAAATCATCGTAAGGTCATTGTTACTGGGAGCAGCTAGCGTTCTTATTTCAGATGTCACTTATCTAATAATTGTTTTGATGATTTTGCTGAAACAGATTATTCAATCCCATCGATTAGACTATACGCGATTGAGCATAATGATATTCATCGTTAATATCCAGATTATTATGTCGAATATTGCTGTTTATATTACGCGGTGGGCCCTAACGATTGTAAATAATACAAATGAGTGGCAAAAAGTATATGGTGACAGCCATGTACTGATAGTCTGTTATTTCGTTGCAACAGTATTGATGAACGTCTTTATTATTGCCCTGATGAAGCGATATTCATCCGAAATTAATGCTTTGGTTGATAAAATTAAATATGTCGCACCCAAACATATCTTTGGAATGTTATTAATCTTGTTCGTAGCGATTGAGGGTATCAGTATTATCAGCTTGGTTAAACAAGTGACCGCTGTTATTCAAGTGCCATTAATTATGGCATTCTCTATTATGATGATAATGATGCTCTGGCAGATGTACTTCTTTATTAGTTCATACACCAAGAAGCAGGCAGCTGATTATCAAGCACAACAAAATGCGCAACTCAACGATTATCTAAAGAGTGTGGAGCGGCAATATCTCGAATTGCGAAAATTCAAGCACGATTACAAGAACTTGATGCTATCGCTACAGGATTCGTTAACCAACGGAAACTCCCCAGAACAAACGGCATACTTCAAAGAATTAATTGCCCAAAGCGCGGTGGAGACTTCACTGGATAGTGGAAAAATTGTCAAAGTTCAGCACTTAGGCAACGAAACGCTACGTGGCTTGATTGTGCAAAAGTTCCTAGACGCACAGGCAAAGGGAATTAATCTAAGTGTTGAACTTAATACTGAAAATTTTGTGATCCACCATGAGTTAGTAGATATAATCAGAATTGTTGGAAATCTATTGGACAATGCGATTGAAGCTACTCAGTCGACCGCGGATAAGCAGGTAATTTGTGCTTTCAACACGTTAAATGGGACCAAAGAAATTTCGGTAAGAAATCCCACAAATAAAAAAATCGATGCCAATAAAGTGTTTGAGTTAGGCGTGTCTACCAAAGGGGCTCAGCGCGGTTTCGGCTTGTCGAATGTCCATCAACTAGTTGCACAGCATCGGAACTTCTTCCTGGATATGAATAGTCAGGATAACCAAGTGGTGATGACGTTAACGGTAGTGGAGGAAGATTGAATTGACCTTGGTAATGATTTAAGCGTGTTTCAGAGATGCACGGCTACAATTTTACAAATCTTTGATAAAGGATAATTTAGGTGGTGTTCTATATGCTGGATTTTGGTGTCGTTGATACCTTTTACCAAGGATTTGCCTCTATCTTAGTCGTTTTATTATGGTATTATTTTTTGTCCGGTTTATTGAATTGGATGAGCTTCTTGAGGATAGTGGGTGCAACATTTATTTGGGGAATATTGAGTGTGTTTGTTGCAGATTTTATTTTTCTAATTATGATATTGATGAATTTTGCTCGTCAATTGATTCAGGAAAAAAAGCTGAATTACGCTAAAAGCAGTATTTTTCTCTCGGTTGTGACGATTCAAATTTTGATTGGAAATATTGCCATGTTTGTAGGCAGGATGATTGTTAGAGGACTGTATGATGTTTCTAACCTAATGGGGATGCAGCATTATACGCATGAGCTGTTAATCGTATATATTGCAGTTCTGCTTACTATTAATGGCATTTTGTTATTCTTTTATAGACGGTACTGGAATAAAGTATCATCTGTGGCTCAGAAGATAAAGGAATTGAATTTGAACAAATCGTTGTTTGAGTTGATTCTAATATTGTACGTTGCTATTGAGAGCATTATGTTAATAAGCCTAAACGAGAATATTACGGCGACGATTCAACTAGCTTTAATAACCGCATTTATTGTGATGCTGCTGATGATGTTGTGGCAGATGGTCTTCTTTGTTCGATCATATATGAAAAAGCAGGAGGCTAGTTATCAGGCAAAGCAGAATAGGCAACTCAACGATTATTTAAAGAGTGTGGAGCGGCAATACCTCGAATTGCGAAAGTTCAAGCATGATTACAAGAACTTGATGCTATCGTTACAAGATTCGTTAACCAACGGAAATTCCCCAGAACAAACCGAATACTTCAAAGAATTAATTGCCCAAAGCGCGGTGGAGACTTCACTGGATAGTGGGAAAATTGTTAAAGTTCAGCACTTAGGCAACGAAACGCTACGTGGTTTGATTGTGCAGAAATTTCTAGACGCACAGGCACAGGGCATCAATTTAACTGTCGAACTCAATACTGAAAATTTTGTGATCCACCATGAGTTAGTAGATATAATCAGAATTGTTGGTAATCTATTGGATAATGCAATCGAGCAAGCACAGAAAATGACTGATAAGACGGTTACTATCGCTTTTAATAAGATTGACGGTACGACAGAAATTTCGATTAATAATGCGATTGATTCGAATTTTGAGCGAAGCAAGCTATTTCAGACGGGTTACTCCACTAAAGGGATTAACCGCGGATTAGGGCTTGCTAACGTACGTGAATTGGTCAATCAGCATCATGATTTTTATTTAAATATTGATAGTGAGCGTGGTTATGTCACCATGACCTTAATCATTAATGGAGGGTAAATAAGTGTTTCCAATATATTTATACGAGGATAATCGTGAACAACGTGAAAGTTATCAAAAAACAATCAATAACACGGTCATGATTAATGAATATGCCATGGAATTAATTGTCGCAACGACAAATCAGCAAGAGATTCTCGCGGATATGAGTCAGCGGCGGGATGGCTTGTTCTTTCTTGATATGGAGATTGGAGAAAATGAACAGGCGGGATTGGAACTTGCCAGTGAGATTCGGCAGCAGTTGCCACTAGCAAAAATTGTCTTCATCACGACCCATGATGAATTGTCGTTTGTCACGCTAGAACGGCGAATCGCGCCACTTGACTATATTCTGAAGGATCAATCAGCAGAGCAGATTACGCAGAAAATCGCCAAAGATATCAAATTAACGCAACAGATGCTTGAGAAGACCAGCGACCAGTTGCCCGAGGTGTTCAGTTATAAAATCGGGACGCGTCTTTTCACGTTGGCGCTGGCGGATGTGATTATGTTGAGTACCCATAAGGATCGGCCGGGAAATGTGACGCTCAGTACGGCCAACAGGTTAGCCGAATTTCCAGGAAATTTGAGTGCAATTGCTGACAAGCATCCGAGCCTGTTTAGATG